>Ga0214923_10004494_pt1 | contig 16796 bp, 10 predicted proteins | sample LL1510_MetaG_FD_177993 | JGI IMG/M metagenome (GOLD analysis project Ga0214923, IMG submission 177993) | Freshwater microbial communities from Lake Lanier, Atlanta, Georgia, United States - LL-1510 | ecosystem: Environmental > Aquatic > Freshwater > Lake | place: USA: Georgia | collected... | reverse complement strand
TGTCGTCGATGCCACGCCCCACCACGTGGCATCGACGACAAAGGCGAGCGACCACGCCCACCGGTCGCCGAAAAACGTGCGTAACGCAGGCAGCGGGAACATCCCGTTCGGCGCGAGCATGAGCGAGACGTCGCGCGTCCGCAGCAGGGCATCGGCGACCACGACCGCGCCGATCGCGATTCGGAAACAGGCCAGACTGCGCGTGTCGAGCGAGAATGGCCCGGGGCTCGGCGACGGAGGTGACCATGCCATGCGGCACCGGTGAAACACGCGACCCGGCAAGGGGCTGTCGGCCGTTTCTTGTCCGAATTCGCTCTCGAAACTACAACATCGCAGCACGTCCAGGCGAGTCCGTCGCCCGTCGGCATCCTGCCCCGTCCCCCGGCTCCCATCATCCCCCGGATCAATTCCGGATCACCTCACAGGTCAATGCACTCATGGCAACGCACGCTCCGCTGGTGGTCCTCGGAGGCGGTCCTGGCGGCTACGCCGCGGCCTTTCTGGCAGCCGATCTCGGCCTCGCCGTCACCCTCGTGGAACGCGACGAGCGGCTGGGCGGAACCTGTCTCCTTCGTGGGTGCATTCCGTCGAAGGCCCTTCTCCACGTCGGCCGGGTGCTGGCGGAGGCCCGGGAGATGGAGGCCTGGGGCATCCACTTCCAGCGGCCGAAGATCGACATCGACGTGCTGCGTGGCCGCAAGGAGAAGGTGATCGCCACGCTCACCGGCGGCCTCGCCCAGCTGGCGAAGCGGCGGAACGTGACCGTGCTCCACGGCGACGCCCGGTTCACGAACTCCACGACGCTCGAAATCAAGGCGGCCGGCGGCTCCACGCAGACGCTGACCTTCGAGCAGTGCATCCTGGCCAGCGGTTCACGGCCCGCCAAGATCCCCGCATTCGATCTGCCCACGCCGCGGGTGATGGACTCGACGAAAGCGCTCGAGATGGCCGACGTGCCTGGCTCGCTCCTCGTGATCGGCGGCGGCTACATCGGCCTCGAAATGGGGACCGTGTACGCGGAGCTCGGCTCGCGCGTGTCGGTCGTCGAGCTCACCGACACGCTCCTGCCGGGGGCCGACCGCGACCTCGTCAAGCCGCTCCAGCAGCGGCTCGAGAAGCTGTTCGAGAAGATCCATCTGCGGACGAAGGTGACGAAGCTCGAGGATCGGGGTGACTCGATCCGTGTGCATTTCGAGGGGCCCGATGGGCCGAGCACGCATGACTTCGCGCGCGTGCTGGTGGCCGTCGGCCGTCGGCCGAATTCCGACGGGATCGGTCTCGAGAACACGCGCGTCGTCGTCAGTCCGAAGGGCTTCGTCGAGGTCGATGCCCAGCAACGCACGGCCGACCCGCACATCCTCGCGATCGGCGACGTGTGCGGTGAGCCGATGCTCGCGCACCGTGCGAGCCATCAAGGCAAGGTGGCCGTGGAGGCGATTCACGGCGAGCCGGCGCTGTTCGCACCGCGGGCGATTCCCGCCGTCGTGTTCACCGACCCCGAGATTGCGTGGGCCGGCCTCACGGAGCAGGAGGCGACGGCCCAGGGCCGCACCGTCGAAATCAGCCGCTATCCGTGGGCCGCGAGCGGCCGAGCCCAGGCCCTCGGCCGTACCGAGGGGATGACGAAGATTGTTGTCGATCCTGAAACCGACACCGTGCTGGGCGTGGGCATGGTGGGCCCCGGTGCCGGCGAACTCGTCGCGGAGGGCACGCTCGCGATCGAGATGGGTTGTTCGGCACGGGATCTCTCCGACACGATCCATCCGCATCCGACGCTTGGCGAGACCGTGGCGTTCTCGGCGGAAAATTATTTCGGGCTGGCGACCGAGATCTACCGGCCGCGCGGCGATGCTGTTGCCAGGTGAAACGACGGCCTTCGGCCTCTGGCGGCGGGGCCTTCAATCGGCCTAGACGCCCCCCGGAATCCCCTGAATAATGAGAAAAGTCTTCGTATTTTCCCGGAGGTCACCATGGCCAGCCCCGATACCGAGCAGCCCGGCAGCGACGTCGTCGACGAGGTTTCGGGGCTGCCGCGGGGCGCTCACGCACCGATGTCGATCGGGCAGATGGGCGACACGGCCTCCGGGCAGCCGGAACTCTCCGACGGCGTGTCGGCGGTCGATTCCGACCCGACCGAAACCCGCGAGTGGCTCGATTCGCTCCGCTACGTGATCTCGAGCCGGGGCGGCGACCGCGCCGCCTACCTGCTGCACGCCATCGAGCAGGAGGCCTATCGGCTCGGCGTCGCGATTCCGTTTTCGGCCACGACCCCCTACATCAACACGATCCCGGCCGACCGGCAGCCGCCGTATCCCGGCAATCGGGAGATCGAGCGGCGGATCAAGAGCATCATTCGCTGGAACGCGATGGCGATGGTGGTGCGGGCCAATCGCGAAGACAAGAGCATCGGCGGCCACATCTCGACGTTCGCCTCGTCGGCCACGCTCGTCGAAGTGGCCATGAACCACTTCATCCGCGGCCGCGGCGACGACTACTCGGGCGACCAGGTCTACTTCCAAGGGCATGCCTCGCCCGGCATCTACTCGCGGGCCTTTCTCGAAGGCCGGCTGAGCGAGAAGCACCTGGAGAATTTCCGGCGGGAGCTCGCCCCCGGGGGCGGCCTCTCCAGCTACCCGCACCCCTGGCTGATGCCCGAATTCTGGGAGTTTCCCACGGTGTCGATGGGCCTCGGCCCGATCATGTCGATCTACCAGGCGCGATTCAACAAGTATCTGCAGGATCGGGGCATCAAGGACACGAGCAAGCAGCACGTATGGTGCTTCATTGGCGACGGTGAGACCGACGAACCGGAGACGCTCGGGGCGATTTCGCTCGCCGCCCGTGAGAAGCTCGACAACCTCGTCTTCGTCATCAACTGCAACCTGCAGCGGCTCGACGGGCCCGTGCGCGGCAACGGCAAGATCATCCAGGAGCTGGAGGGCGTGTTCCGGGGCGCCGGCTGGAACGTGATCAAGGTGATCTGGGGCGAAGATTGGGATCCGCTCCTCGCGAAGGACGACAAGGGCCTGCTCGTCAAGCGGATGAACGAGGTGGTGGACGGCCAGTATCAGAAATACGTCGTCATGCCGGGGGGCTACATCCGCGAGCACTTCTTCGGCGTCGATCCCGAGCTCACGGAGATGGTCGCTCACCTCTCGGACGAGAAGCTCAAAAAGTTGAAGCGGGGCGGCCACGATCCGGAAAAGGTCTTCGCCGCGTACGACGCGGCGATGAAGTGCCACGGCAAGCCGACGGTGATCATCGCCAAGACGATCAAGGGCTACGGCCTCGGCGAGGTGGGCGAGGGCCGCAATGTCACGCACCAGCAGAAGAAGCTCAACGAGGACGAGCTACGGGCGTTCCGCTCGCGGTTCGGGATTCCGATCTCCGACGACGAGGTCGCCAAGGCGCCCTTCTATCGGCCGCCGGAGGATTCCGAGGAGATGCGGTATCTCCACGAGCGCCGCCGGGCGCTCGGCGGCCACGTGCCGAGCCGGCCGAAGGCAGGCCCGCTCCTGAAGACGCCCTCGCTCGACGACTATCGCTCGTTCATCGAGAAGAGCGCCGGCCGCGAGGTCTCGACGACGACCGGCGCCGTCACGCTCATGGCCTCGCTCCTCAAGGACAAGAACGTCGGCAAATACATCGTGCCGATCGTGCCGGACGAGTCGCGGACGTTCGGCATGGATCCGCTGTTCAAGCAGTGCGGCATCTATGCACACGCCGGGCAGTTATACGAGCCGGTCGATTCCGACCAGCTCCTCTACTACCGCGAGGCGAAGGACGGACAGATCCTCGAGGAGGGCATCACCGAAGCGGGCAGCATGTCGAGCTTCGTGGCCGCCGGCACCGCGTACGCCAGCCACGGCGTGCCGATGATCCCGATCTTCATCTACTACTCGATGTTCGGGTTTCAGCGGATTGGCGATCTGATCTGGGCCGCGTGCGACTGTCGGGCCCGGGGCTTCCTGCTCGGCGGCACGGCCGGCCGGACCACGCTCAACGGCGAGGGGCTGCAGCACCAGGACGGCCACAGCCAGCTGTTCGCGATGGCCTACCCCACCGTGAAGGCCTACGACCCGGCGTTCGTCTACGAGACGACGGTGATCATGCTCGACGGCATGGAGCGGATGTACGCGAAGGGCGAGGACTGGATCTACTACATCACGGTCTACAACGAAAACTACGAGATGCCCCCGATGCCAGCCGGCTGCGAAGCGGGGATTCTCAAGGGGGCCTACAAGCTGCGTGACGTGGCCGCCAAGGCGCCCAAGGGCAAGGGGGCGGCCAAGCTGCCTCCCGTGCAGTTGCTCGGCTCCGGCACGATCCTGCGTGAAGTGATCCGGGCCGCCGATCTCCTGGCCGATCAGTGGGGTGTTTCGAGCACGGTGTGGAGCGTCACGAGCTGGAAGGAGTTGCGGCGCGACGCGCAGGAGTGCCGGCGCTGGAACATGCTGCATCCCACCGCCGCGCCGCGTCGCAGCTACCTCGAAGAAACCATCGGCGCCGCCGACGGCGTGTTCGTGGCCGCGAGTGATCACGTCCGGGCCGTGCCCGAGCAGCTCGATCCCTGGATTCCGGGCGGGCTGTTCGTGATGGGGACCGACGGGTTCGGGCGGAGCGAGACGCGCGGTCCGCTGCGCCGCCACTTCGAAGTGGATGCCGAGTGCATCGTGATCGGGACGCTGTCGCGGCTCGCGGCGGAGGGTGCCATCGGTAACGAAGCCGTCGCGGAGGCGATCACGCGTCTCGGCGTGAATCCCGACAAGATCGACGCCGCCCTCGCCTGATCTCCCGCTCTCGCCTCTTCATCCCTGGAACCCACTGCTGCACCCATGGCCACTGAATTCAAGCTGCCCGATCTCGGTGAAAATATCGCGTCCGGCGACGTCGTGACGGTGTTCGTCTCGCCGGGCGACGTCGTGAAGCCCGGCCAGCCGCTCCTGGAAGTGGAGACCGACAAGGCCGTGATCGAGGTGCCGTGTCCGCCGGGCGGACGCGTGGCGAGCGTGCTCGTGAAGAAGGGCGACACGGTGAAGGTCGGGCAGGCGCTCGTTACGCTCGAGCCCGCGGCCGGTGATTCCGCGGCTGCTGCCGCGCCCGCGAAGCCGGCACCTGCGGCGGCCGCTCCCGCGGCCCCGCGGCCGGCGCCTGCGGCGACGGCGTCACCGGCTCCTGTACCGGCGCCGGTTGCGCCGCCAGCGCCGGTTGTCGCCAAGGCCGTGCCGACGCCGATCGCAGCGGCGGCCGTGGAGGCCGAGCCGGAGGTGCGGGGTGGTGCGGCCGTCGCCGTCGAGCCCGCTGGTCCGGCGGTGCGCCGGCTGGCTCGCGAACTGGGCGTCGATCTGGCCCGCGTGCGGGGCACCGGGCCCGGCGGGCGCATCGTGCGGGAAGACGTGGTGGCGACGGTTCGGCAGGCCAGTGCCTCCGGCCCCTCGCTCCGGCCCCGCGCCGACACGGGCGCGACGGAGCGCGACGACTGGGGGCCGATCCGCCGCGAGCAGATGTCGCGGATGCGCAAGACGATCGCGGCCAACATGGTCCGCAGCGTGCAGACGATCCCGCATCTCACGAACTTCGACGATGCCGACGTGACGGAACTCGAGCACCTGCGCAAGGCCAGCGCCTCGGAGTACGCCAAGAGCAATCTCAAGCTCACGGCGCTGTCCTTCGTGATCAAGGCGGTGAGCCTGTCGCTGCGGCAGCATCCGAGCGTCAACGCCACGATCGACCCCGACAAGGGCGAGATCGTCTACAAGGACTACGTCAATGTGGGCCTCGCGGTCGACACGCCGCGCGGGCTCGTGGTGCCCGTGCTGCGGAATTGCGATCAGCTCTCGATCCCGCAGATCGCCCAGGCGATCGCCGACACGGCCGAGAAGGCGAAGAACGCGCAGTATGGCCTCGAGGACCTCAAGGGAGGCACGTTCACGATCTCCAACCTGGGGGCCGTTGGCGGCGCCTACTCGACGCCGATCATCAACTGGCCCGAGGTGGCGATCCTCCTCCTCGGACGGTCGCGCAAGATGCCCGTCGTCCACGACGACAAGATCGAGCCGCGACTGATGATGCCATTGTCGCTGTCGTACGATCACCGCATCATCGACGGGGCGATGGCCGCGCGCTTCCTCAACGAGGTGATCGGCTACCTCGAAAGTCCGGGCCGCCTGTTGTTGGCAATGTGATCGAGGTGAACCGAGCGAGACCATGAGCACCACCGAAAACGCCGGCCCGGCCGGGGACGTCGATCTCGCAGGGGCGGCCAACCTGGCGTTCCTGGAGGAGCTGTTCGAGCGATTCCAGCACGATCCCGCGAGCGTCGATCCCGAATGGCGGGCCTCGTTCGAGGCGCTGGCGGGCGACGGTGGCTTGGTGGCTCTGCCGGGCGCGGGCGGCAATCGGTCCGTGGCTGCGCCATCGGCCCCGGCTCACGCGGCGAACGGCCACTCGAAGCCGGTGTCCCAGCTGATGGCTCCGGACGGCATCGCGACGGCGCATGCCGTGGCGATTTCAAACGGGGAGGTCAAACTGCCGGCGGCACCGGCCGGTGAAGCAAAGCCGCTCCCGCTCCCGCCGGTGGCGCTGGGCACCAAAGGCGAGGAGCGGGTCGCGTTCCTTCAGGATCGAGTCGACCAGCTCGTGCGTGCCTATCGTGTGCGCGGCCACCTGATGGCCGAAATCGACCCGCTCGGCCGGCCACGGCCGGGGCTGCCGGAGCTCGACCCGCAGTTCTACCACCTCACCGAGGAGGACATGGACCGGGTGTTCTCGACCGACACGATCGAGGGCCCGCAGTCGATGTCGCTCCGACAGATCATCAAGCGGCTGCGCAACACCTACTGCCGGGCGATCGGCGTGCAGTTCATGCACATGGACGACCTGCGCGTGCGTCAATGGCTGCAGGTGCGCATGGAAGGATGCGAAAACCGCATCCAGCTCGATCGCCGGCAGCAGTTGCGGATCTACCGGCAGATGACGACGGCCGCCGTCTTCGAAGAGTTCATTCAAAAGCGGTTTCTGGGGGCCAAGAGCTTTTCGCTCGAAGGCTCCGAGAGCCTGATTCCACTCCTCGAAATGGCGATCGAGCGGGCCGCCGGGCAGGAGATCGGCGACGTCGTGCTCGCGATGGCACACCGCGGCCGGCTCAACGTGCTTGCCAACATCATGGGCAAGAGCCCGCAGCGAATCTTCCGCGAGTTCGCCGACATGGATCCCGAGCTGCACGTTGGGCGGGGCGACGTGAAATACCACCTCGGCCATTCCACCGACTACCGGGCAGCCAACGGCCGCAACGTCCATCTCACGCTGTGCTTCAATCCCAGCCACCTGGAGTTCGTGAACCCGGTCGCGATCGGGCGGATGCGGTCGCGACAGGACCGCAACGCCGACGTCCTGCGGCAGCAGGGGATGGTGATTCTCGTCCACGGCGACGCGGCCTTTGCGGGCGAGGGCATCATCCAGGAAACGCTCAACCTCAGCGAGCTCGACGCCTACCGCACCGGCGGCACGCTGCATGTGATCGTGAACAACCAGATCGGCTTCACGACCGGGCCGCGCGAGGCCCGCAGCTGCACCTATGCCACCGACGTGGCGAAGATGCTGCAAATCCCGATCTTCCACGTGAATGGCGAGGATCCGGAGGCGGTCGCCCAGGTCGTGAACCTGGCGATGGACTTCCGGCGTGAGTTCCAGCGGGACGTCGTCATCGACATGTACTGCTTTCGGCGCCGGGGGCACAACGAGGCCGACGAGCCGGCGTTCACGCAGCCCGCGCTGTATCGCGTCATCGAGCGGCGGCCGAGCGTGCACGAGAGCTACCTCGAGAAGCTCCTCAAGCTCGGCGACGTCAGTCGGGCCGAAGCCGTGGCGATCGCCGACGAGCATCGGGCGAAGCTCGACGCGGAGCTGTCGGTGGCCAAGAGCGACGACTACGTTCACAGAAGCGATCTGACCGGGGTGTGGTCGTTCTACGTGGGCGGCCGGGAGCGCGAGGCTGCCGACGTCGACACGGGCGTGAAGCGGGATGTGCTCGGGCAGCTGCTGGGGCGGCTCGTGTCGCTGCCGGAGGGGTTTCAGCCCCATCCCAAGATCCAGAAGTTTCTCGAGGCCAGGCAGGCGATGGCCGATGGCAAACAGCCGCTCGATTGGTCGGCGGCGGAGGCGCTCGCGCTCGCCACGCTCGCGACCCAGGGCTTGCGGGTGCGGCTCTCCGGTCAAGACAGCCAGCGCGGCACGTTCAGCCACCGGCATGCCGTGATCCACGACGTGGTGACTGACGAGACGTATTGCGCGCTCGAGCATCTGGCCAGCGACCAGGCGCCGGTCGAGATCTACAACAGCCCGCTGTCGGAGGCGGGCGTGCTCGGCTTCGAGTATGGCTACAGCCTCGACTGTCCCGACGGGCTCGTGATGTGGGAAGCCCAGTTCGGCGACTTCGTCAACGCCGCTCAGGTGGTGATCGACCAATTCATCGTCAGCGCCGAGGACAAGTGGAATCGGCTGTCCGGGATCGTCATGCTCCTGCCGCACGGCTTCGAGGGGCAGGGACCTGAGCATTCGAGCGCCAGGCTCGAGCGGTTTCTCTCGTTGGCGGCCAAGGACAACATCCAGGTCGTTTCACCGACCACGCCCGCGCAGATGTTCCACTGCCTGCGGCGACAGGTGCTGCGGGTGTGGCGGAAGCCGCTCATCGTCATGACCCCGAAGAGCCTGTTGCGGAATCCCGCCTGCGTGTCGGCGATGGAGGAGCTCGAGACGGGCACGTTCAAGCGGGTGATCGCCGACGGCTCAGGCGTCCCGGCCCGGGACGTGCGGCGGATCCTGCTCTGCTCGGGCAAGGTCGCCTACGAGCTCGAGAAGCGGCGGCAGGAGCTCGGCCGGCGCGACGTGGCGATCGTGCGCGTCGAGCAGCTCTACCCGCTGCCGCGCCGCGACCTCGAGGCGGTGCTGGCAGACTATGCCCCGGGCACCCCGGCCGTGTGGGTGCAGGAGGAGCCCGAGAACATGGGGGCCTGGAGGTTTTTCCGGATTCACTTCGGGGAAAAACTGCTCGACCGGTTCCCGTTCTCGGGCGTCTGCCGGCAGAGCGCGGCCAGCCCCGCGACCGGCTCCAAGAAGAGCCACGACCTCGAGCAGAACGAACTGCTCACCGCCGCATTTCACAGTTAACCCCGAAGGCATTTCACGATGGCACTCGAGCTGAAGGTTCCGGAAGTCGGCGAGTCGATCACCGAGGTCATGATCGGCGCCTGGAAGAAGCGGGAAGGCGACGCTGTCGCGACCGACGACGCGATCGTCGAGATCGAAAGTGACAAGGCGACCGTCGAACTTCCTGCGCCGGCGCACGGCACGATCACGCGGGTGCTCAAGGGTTCAGGAGAGAAGGCCGTCGTCGGGGAGGTGATCGGCTACATGGAGCCGGCGGGGGCGGCCGTGCAGCCGGCGCAGACGCCCGCGCAGCCGGTCGTCGATGTGACCCGCAAGGATGGTCGGACGGACATCGGCTCGGTGCAGATGCAGGGAGCAACGGCGGGCGCGACGGCGCGCGTGATGCCGGCGGCCGCACGCGTGCTTGGCGAGGCCGGCGTGCCGGCGACGGCGGCGACAGCCACCGGTCCCGGAGGCCGCGTTACGAAGGCGGACGCCGTCGCCGCGGTGTCGCGGACTGCAGCGCCCGCGAAGCCGTCTCCGCCCACGGTCAGGCCGGCGGCCGCTCCGGTGACGGTGCCCGTGCCGGCTGGCGGCGCCCGCGAGGAACGCTACGTGCTCATCAGTCCGATCCGTCGCAAGATCGCCGAACGGCTCGTCGAGGCCCAGCACCAGGCGGCGCTCCTCACGACGTTCAACGAGGTCGATATGTCGGCCGTGATGGCGCTCCGGGCCAAATTCAAGGACACGTTCCAGGAACGCTACGGCGTGAAGCTCGGCTTCATGTCGTTCTTCGTGCGAGCCGCCGTCGAGGCGCTGCGGGCAGTGCCCCAGGTGAACGCCGAATTCCGTGATCCGCACATCGTGTTTCGCGATTATTGCGACATCGGGATCGCGGTCGGCGGCGGCAAGGGGCTCGTGGTGCCTGTGTTGCGGAATGCCGAGCTCCTCTCGTTCGCCCAGATCGAGCAGGCAATCGGTGATTTCGCCAGGCGGGCAGCCGACAACAAGCTCAAGCTCGAGGAGCTTCAGGGCGGCACGTTCACGATCTCGAACGGCGGCGTGTATGGCTCGATGATGAGCACGCCGATCATCAATCCGCCGCAGAGCGGTATCCTCGGCCTGCACGCGATCCAGGATCGGCCGATGGCGGTGAACGGGCAGGTGGTGATCCGCCCCATGATGTATCTCGCGCTGACCTATGACCACCGGCTCGTCGACGGCCGCGAGGCGGTCACCTTCCTGAAGAGGGTCAAGGACACGATCGAGGATCCGACCAGGCTCATGTTGGAGGTCTAGCCGCCGATGCAGTACGACGTGGTGGTGATCGGTGGCGGCCCGGGCGGGTATGTGGCGGCGATCCGGGCGGCGCAACTCGGCATGAAGGCGGCCGTCGTCGAGAAGGAGGAGAAACTCGGAGGCACCTGCCTCCGCGTCGGCTGCATCCCCTCGAAGGCGCTTCTGGAATCGAGCCACAAGTACGAGGAAGCGGGGCATGAGTTCGCCCAGCACGGCATCCATGTCGGCGGGGTCTCGTTCGATCTCGCCACCATGATGAAGCGCAAGGACGACGTCGTTGCGACGCTCGCGAAGGGCATCGAGGCCCTCCTCGCCAAGAACAAGGTCGCACGTGTGCGTGGCGTGGGTCGGCTCGCCGGCCCGGGGCGCGTGAACGTCACCACCGCCGACGGGGCGAAGACAATCCTCGAGGCGGCCCGGGTCATTCTGGCCGTCGGCAGCAAGAGCGTCGTGCTTCCGGGCATCGAGGTGGATGGCCGGCTCGTCGGCACGAGCACCGAGGCGCTCGCTTTCGACGCGGTGCCCGGGCATCTCGTCGTGATCGGCGGGGGTTACATCGGGCTCGAACTCGGCAGCGTGTGGAGGCGGCTCGGAGCGAAGGTGACGGTGCTCGAATATTCCGACCGCATCCTCACGGGACTCGACGGCGACATCGCCGCGGAGGCGCTGCCGCTGTTTCGCAAGCAGGGGCTCGACATCCGGCTCGGGGCCAAGGTGAAGAGCGCGCGGGCGATCGGTTCGAAGTGCCTCGTCGAATGCGAAGGCCAGGAACCGATCGAGTGCGACCGGGTGCTGGCGGCGACGGGCCGGCGTCCGGCGACCGACGATCTGGGGCTGGAGACGGTCGGCCTCCACGTCGACACGCGCGGCTGCATCCCGGTCGACGACCGGTTTCGCACCGCCGCCGCCGGGGTGTATGCGATCGGCGACTGCATTCCAGGGCCCATGCTCGCCCACAAGGCCGAGGAGGATGGCGTTGCCTGCGTCGAGGCGATGCAGAGCGGCTGGGCCCACGTCGACTACGACCTTGTGCCGGCCGTCGTGTTTACGCATCCCGAGATCGCCGCCGTCGGCAAGACGGAGGAGCAGCTTGCGGCCGCTGGGGTGGCCTTCCGGAAGGGCGTGTTTCCCTTTCGGGCGAACGGTCGGGCCCGCACGATCAACGACACGACCGGCAAGGTGAAGGTGCTCGCCGACGCTTCGACCGACCGCGTTCTCGGGGTGCACATCATCGGCCCGGCGGCCGGCGACCTCATCGGCGAGGCCGCCGCGGCGATGAATTTCGGGGCGACTGCCGAAGATATCGCCCGCGTCTGCCATGCGCACCCGACGCTGCCGGAGGCCCTCAAGGAGGCGGCGCTCGCGGTCCACGGACAGGCCATCCACGCGTGACACGTGCGGCGACCGCTCTGGTCGTCCCGGCAAGCGGGACGCTTGCCCCACACATGATGTGCGATGTTCGTTACCACCTCCAGCCGAAGCCTGCGTCCGAAAAGAAGTTTGCGGCATCGTTGCCGAGTCCCCAGCCGATGCGCACGCCCACTTCGAGCGACTTCGTCAGCATGTAGTGGGTGCCGGGGCTGAGGAAGGGCCGATTCGTGTCGACGGCCAGGCCCTGGGTGAAGGTGCCGAAGTATTCCGCGTGCACTTCCCAGCGATCGGTGACCGGCATGCGGAGAACGACGGAGGGCCCCCAGCGGCTGAACCAGCTCGTCTCGGCTTCGGCGTAGGAGTAGCGGATGGCGGCGTCGACGCGCCACGGTTCAGCCGACGGAAAGGCCACGGTGTCGGGAAGATCCCAGCCGAACACGTAGGTCGCGACCGGTGTCGTGCCGAACAGGTCGCCGAACGTCGGGGTCGTCGCTTCCATGATGAAGCAGCTCTCAGGGAGCAGCCCATGCTGCTCGGAGACCGCGACCTTGAAGCCATAGAGGATGCTCGACTCGTACAGCGTGCTCCCGTCGAGCGGCAGTTCGCCGATTTCCACGTTCGTGACGACATTGCCCTGGGTCCCGACCGAATAGTTGACGCCAATCCGCCACTCGAAGCGTTCTGAGGCGCCGAGCCGCCAGAGAAGCTCCGGGTAGCTGTTGGTCGGCAGACCGGTCTGGTTGTCGATGAACACGTACGATCCCTCCGTGAGCACCGTTCCGGCGGGGATGCACGCAGCCGCAGGCGTGAAGGCGTCGCGGTCGGTACGCAGATCCGGATATCGGTCGGCAGGCAGCGCGGCGCCGGACGGCGAGAAGCCGATCAGCAGGCCGGCGACGAGCATCCGCATGCGGGCCAAACGGCATGGGGAGAACCACGGCACGGGCATGGGCCTGCCATCCGGCGAAGGAACACGTCATCCTTCGATGTCGGCGGCCCGAGCCTGGCAGCAGGCAGTTTTCATCGCGGCCGGCAAAGGGTGCTCAGTCGCCGTCGTCTTCCGAGGCTTCCAGGCTCGCCACGCCGAACCCCTCGAATTCATCGACGTCGTCCGATTCCTCGTCACTGGTGCGGACGTAGGCGAGGAGGGAGTTCTTTTCGCTCTCCGAGATCTCGGCATGCAGAAAACTGTCGATGATCTCGAGCGCTGGCGGGGCGGCGACGACGCCGGCCCCCAAGCCCCGTCGACGGACATACAGGTCGCAGAATGCCAGCAAATCTTCTCGGTTCACGGCCCGGCCTCCCAGAACAGGCGTCGTCATGTGCCGTCGCGGAGTCAAGCGTCCGCAGCCCGGTACGACGCATTTTGTACGACGCATGTGAGGAAACGGTTCAATCTCCCGATCCGACCAGGAAATCGGACCGTTTCGGCATCCGCATGGCCCACCAGTAGGACGTGGCAAAGCCGGGCCAAATGACATGATGGCGGCCGCTTTCGTGGACGTACCAGCTCTGGCACGGGAGTTGCCACACGCTCCCGTCGCTTTTCCACACACTCCGGTCGAATTTCCGTTGGAGGCCCTCGTTAAAGGCACGCTGCACGTCCTCTCGGACCTCGACCGAGGTAGCATTGGAGGGTGTGCCGCGCGTGCCATCAACGCGTGCACCGTCGATCCAGTCGAGGCACTGAAGGATAAACCGTACCTGGGCCTCGATCATGAACAGCACCGAATTGTGCCCGAGCGCGGTGTTGGGACCCATCAGCAGGAACAAGTTGGGGTAGCCGGCGATGGCAACGCCCTGAAAGGCCTGGGGACCGGAACGCCACTCTTCCGCCAAGACGCGCCCATCCCGGCCCTCGATATGGATGCTGGCCGAGATGTCGAACGGCTTGAAGCCCGTGGCGGCGATGATCACGTCGAGCGGCCGCTCGCATCCGTCGGCTGTCACGATCCCGGCGGGCCGCACCGCTGCGATCGGCTCCGTGACGAGTTCGACGTTGTCGCGATTGAAGGTCGGATAGAAGTCGTCCGAGAGCAGCACGCGCTTACAGCCCATGGTGTACATCGGGGTCAGCTTGTCGCGGATCTGGCGATCCTTCACCACGCTCGCGAGAAACCGGGCCGACTGTTTCTGCCCCCGGCCCATGAGTTTTGGCTTCACGGTGAAGCCGAGGGCGATCGACTCGGCCCGCCAATAGTGCGCGATGCGCGACAGGCGTTGCAGCCATGGCAGCCGCGCGAATACCTGTCGGTTCCAGGCGGGAATGACCCGATCCTTGCGGGGCAGGACCCAGGGCGGGGATCGCTGGAAGACCGTGAGGGACTTCACGGCGGGCGCGATTGCGGGGATCACCTGGATGGCGCTCGCTCCCGTGCCGATCACGCCGACGCGCCGCCCGAAGAGATCGACGTCGTGCCTCCATCGTGAGGTGTGAAACACGCTTCCCGCGAACGACTCCAGGCCGTCGATCACCGGCATCTTGGGCACGTGGAGCGCACCAGTCGCCGCAATCACCACGCGGCCATTGAATTGCCTTCCGTCGGTGGTGGAAAGCCGCCACAGGCCGACTGAGCCATCCCAGACTGCTCTCGTGACCTCCGTGTTGAATCGGATGTGACGCTCGACATCGTGTCGTGAGGCAAGGCGGTGAAGGTAGGCCAGGATGGCGGGCTGCGAGGCATAGGTATGCGGCCAGCCGGGATGCTGGGCGAAGGAAAAAGAATACAGTTGCGCAGGGACGTCACAGGCGCACCCTGGGTAGGTATTGTCGCGCCACGTCCCGCCAGGCGTGGACGCCTTCTCGAGGATGATGAAGTCCCTTCTCCCGGACTCCACGAGTTTGATGGCTGCACAGATTCCACCGAATCCGGCACCGACGATAAGCACGTCGGCGCGTGCAAGGTGATCGGGCATGATACGTATTTTGCCATGCCCCCCCAAAATCGTCCCGCTTTCACTTCTGAAATTGCAAAGTATCGCAAATTGTGGGATTTCCTCATCAGAAAAGGCTGAGGCGTGTCCGAACAATCAGTTGAGCTGTCGTACCGATGATCTCCCCCTGTTCCCCAGTTCCGGTGATCCAGCCCGTGACGCCCGGCCCGCGGCCGCGGTTTTCGGTGATGGTGCCGACCTATCGGCCCGGAGTACTGCTGCGGCGGACGCTGGAATCGGTACTCGTGCAGGCGGCACCGGGCCGCGAGATGCAGATTGCCGTCGTCGACGACGGCTCGGATCGGGACTCCCTCGAGCAGCTCGTGCGTTCGGCCGATCCCGAAGGGAGGGTCGAGATCCACGCGGGGGGCGAGCATCTCGGCCTGAGCGGCAACTGGAATCGCGCGATCGGGCTCGCCCGCGGGCATCTCGTGCACCTGCTGCACCAAGACGATTGCATCCTCCCAGACTTCTACGAGCGGATGGAGCGGGCGTTCCTGCGGGCTCCGCTGATCGGAATGGCGTTTTGTCCCAGTCGGATCGTCGATGGGCAGGATCGGCTCATCAAGTGCACGTGGCCTCAGCGGCTGTGGCCGGGAGTGATTTCCAACTGGCTGCCGAGGATCGCCATCCGCCAACGGATTCAGACGCCCGCGGTGGTCGTCGCCCGCACGACCTACGAACTGCTCGGCGGCTACAGGAGCGATCTGTGCCACACGCTCGACTGGGAGATGTGGGTGCGCATCGCCGCCCGGATGCCGGTCTGGCACGAAACGAAGCCGCTGGCCGTCTATCGCCGCCACGAGGCGAGTGAGTCGTCGCGCCTCCTGGCGCAGGGCATGTTCTGGCCCGACCTCGTGCACGCGATTCATATCAATGCCGAGTCGTTCACGACCCGGGAACGAAGTGTGTTCGTCGCCCGCAGCGCCCACTGGTACGCCGGCTCGGCCCTGCGCACGGTGGAAAAGCAGTTGCAACGCGCCGATGCCTCCGCCGCCCGCACGACTCTGGCCCACGCTCGTCGGCTGCTCGAATGCATCGGCGACGTCCGCCTGCGGAGCGACATCGAGGGGCACGCGGCCACGCTCGGCCGCCGCATCGAAGCCCTGGCGGCAGCCTAGCCGAGGCTCGCATTGCTTTGGCCAACTCCGTTGGCACTCGAGATCCCGCGCCTCGAGCCCTTCGGTCAAGGGAAAATACGCCCGGCTGGACTCGAACCAGCGACCCTGGGATTAGAAATCCCATGCTCTATCCACCTGAGCTACGGGCGCGAGGACACTATCCTACCCTTCCCGCGTCGATCATTTGCCGAGCGGATGCTCCTGCAGGCAGTCCGGATCCTTCGGGGCGGGCTCCCCCACCTCGTCCACCGGGTGCGTGAAGAGATACCGCCACACCGGCTCGTAGGCCGGCTTGCCGTCAGGACCGGCCGGCGAACCCTTGCCGGGCTGCACGGCCGCATGGGCCCGCTTCTCTTCGCCGCCGACGTCCAATGCCGAGACCAGCCGGCGCGAGTTGCTGTAGGGCAACGCCGCGCCGTCCACGTTCACGATCGGACCGAACTCGTGGAGTCCCAGCAGTTCCCACGACCGGCAGTAGTGGTCGCCCGACCAGCCGCCGTCGAGGACGTGGGAAAACCCGAAATACCGCTCCGCCGGCGTCGCCGACTGGAGCGCCTGCCAGTCCTGGTCCTGATCGCGCGGCCCGCAGAGCATCACCACGCGGTCGACCTTCACCTCCTTCGCGAACCGGGCGGCGGTGGTGGCGCCGTGCGATGCGCCCGCGACGATCACTTTGTTCCAGCGCACCTCCGAGCCGTCGGGCGAGAGAAATTGCTTCCAATCGCCTTGCGGATGCATCCGCGCGAGGCCGTGGAGCATCGCGCGGACCCTCTCCATCATGCCGTCGGGCACAGGCACGTCGAGCTGGTCGCTCACGTCGCGGCCCGTCGCGGCCTCGAGCCGGACGTTGCCCCGATCCATGCGGTCGCGCGGCTTGAGGATCGCGAACCACTTGTTCGCATAGTGCGGCTTGACGGCATGCAG
>Ga0214923_10004492_pt1 | contig 16801 bp, 13 predicted proteins | sample LL1510_MetaG_FD_177993 | JGI IMG/M metagenome (GOLD analysis project Ga0214923, IMG submission 177993) | Freshwater microbial communities from Lake Lanier, Atlanta, Georgia, United States - LL-1510 | ecosystem: Environmental > Aquatic > Freshwater > Lake | place: USA: Georgia | collected... | reverse complement strand
GACTTGGTGCAGGTGGCACGGGACTTGGAGCAGGTGGCACGGGACTTGGGGCAGGAGGCACGGGACTTGGTGCAGGTGGCACGGGACTTGGAGCAGGAGGCACGGGACTTGGGGCAGGAGAGAGAGGAGTAGGATGAGGTTTATGTCCCGGATATTTGTCACCTCCGTGCCAGTCCCCCCGCCAGTCTCCATACCAACTATTTCGATTTCCCCCAATATACCAGGGATATTTCCATGTCGGATAGTCCCACCCCCTATCAAGTATATACACATCAGGCATTGAAGGATACCATACGGGAACAGGGTATGGATAAGATACTTTTGAATGTATTCTAGATGTATACCCTATCCATCCTGTTAGACCATATAAAGTAATAAATATTATTAATGTTACAAAAAGAATGATTCCAATAGTATTCATTCTATAATTTAAAATGATAAATATTTAAAATTTATTAGTCAAAATGAAAAATCAGATGTATTAATGCGTTTGCGTCTGATTTTTCAATACTAACTTCCTCCTAAGCGATAGTAATTAAATGGACTTTCAGCGCATATTGCCCTGGGTATTTATCAGTGGTCTATTTTTTTCTATATTGAGTTACGCAGCGAATCGCTATCACGGACGGGAAAGAAATATAAAAGAACTGGCTCAAGACTTTTTGGGTGGCAGTATATTTATAGGGTTATTATCTGCTGTCGTGCCTGATATTTTTCCAGATATTTCAAAGAAATTAAATATATCTGCTCTAAATCTTGGAAGTGCTACAAAAGTTCTTGGAGACGGTCTATCGGCAGCAAAATCGATTGCATCTATCGGTGGAGCCAGTAAAATGGATGATTTAGAACTCCAGGTAGGGCCTTTGCCAGGTATTTAGATATAAGCTAATTTATTCCGAACAATCGATTGAATAAATGCGCGTGTTTATAGGTATTCTTTCATTGGATTTTATCAAGAATTGTTTGAATTCATCTCTATTTATTTGCTCTCTAGGAATAGCATTTTTTATAGATACCGCTATTTTCTTATACAAATCAAAACCTGGAAAACGCTCTGTGTAATCTTTATTTACATAAATTGTTTTTCCATCACAATCCACGGTCCAACTCCACAAGAGATTAAATAATTTGGATTCCGTCTCAGGAACTTCCCAGCCCGATTCTTTACTAAGTATCTTTGTGGACTCAATAGGAATATTTTGCTTCTTTAGTCTATTTGTTTTCGATTTACTAATTGTCTTCGGTGGGGGTATTTCTTCGAATAGACCGTCCAGGAGACTAATCGCCAGGCGACTCAGGTCAAAACTGGGATTCGGACATATCTCTGGTTTTTCAGGATTGAAAAATGGACCAAAGTTATACTGTTCACCTGCATAGTTACCAGGCCAATGGTCATCACTTATGAAAATTTCATCATTAAAGGTAAAAATGGAACGGCCAAAATCTATGATACTAAATATACGCCCATATGTTGGCACCTTCCAGGTTCGTCCATCTTTTGACCTATAATATAGAAATCTATGTTCGGTTTTCCGCCACACTAAATTATTAGTATGTAAATCATTATGTGTAAATAATAATGCCTTCTGAAGGACACTTAGACACGCGACTACTTGAAAAATCCATGCGAGCCACAGATTATCCCACTCGGGTGTATCAATTACTATTCCATCTATTTCATCGGCATCTAGGAAATCATCCATAACACCTTCATTATTCTCTTGTAAAATACTAATTACAGGTATATTTTGTGATACTAAGGTAATTTCTATTTCCTCTTCATCCTCACCGTCCTCTTCGCCTCCGTCCTCGTCACAGTCCTCGTCCCCATCCTCGCCGTCCTCTTCGCCTCCGTTCTCGTCACAGTTCTCGTCACAGTTCTCGTCTCCATCCTCGCCGCAGTCTTCATCATCACTAATATACGAAGATTGTTCAGAATTATTTCGTTTATTAATTTTCAAAACAATAGCATCTCCTCCGATTTCCGATATACACTCACAATCGACATTTTCCAAAACCTGTTCACAATCATGAGAATTGTCAGATCCATCCAAATGAATATCCTCTATTTGGTCAAACTCCGATTTATATTGTCCATTATTATTTAAATGTGGATTTTTAATTAAAAACCCATAACTATCTAAATCGTCTGTATTTAGCTCCAATCTTCCCTGTTCCTTTTGTAAAGAGTTCCAAAACCAATTTTCATTACGTAAACTGTCAAATTGATCAGTTATTTTATATTCATACTCTCCTGCCAGTCCAACTCGCGCTCCATAAAAGTAAATACAATGAGGAGTAATATCCGTTTCTCTGAGACGACTCAATAGAAAATAGGCGAGACAATCAATGTAGGCCTGATTATCTCTACTTTGAATTTTTTCATACGTTTTTATCCAACATTTGTTATAATTTGGAAGAACAGGACATTTTGGTATACAATATTCTCCTTTTAATATACCAACGGGATCCAATAAATGGCAATTTTTAACAAATACAAGACGTTCAGATGTTGTTCCATTTTTGTGATCCAAAATATTTGCCGACCAGACCCTTGAACTTTTCCTATCTAGCCAACTGGAAACACTTAATTGAGAAGGCAATTCACAGTCAAAGTGGGAAGAATACTCGGGTATGGGGAAGACATTTAATCCAGGCCAGTATGTTTGAATATTCTTAAAGTCCCGGAAAGGATGGTTTGAAGAAACATCCGCAGACACAATCGCATCCGCCCATCGACAACAACTTTGTGAAAGTTCTTTGAGGACCGACTTCATTCTTCTTTTTTCAGGAATTAACAATCAATCTCATAATCGCACATATAGATTGCGCGTTTAAGAGATCTATATTTTACTATGTAAAATAGACTAAATGGCACAACAGGCACTCGATATAAACATTAGAAAATTCGATATGAGAAATATTCAACAGGATTCCGTTTGTGTTTTTATTGGTCGTAGACGAACAGGTAAAACGACACTCGTCAAAGATTTGCTATATCATCATCGAGATATGCCTATGGCTACGGTTATAAGTGGCACAGAGGAATCGAATGGATTTTTCAAAAAAATTGTGCCTCCTCTTTTTATCCACGGAGAATACAATCCTGTCATTCTTGAACGTTTTATGAAATGTCAGAAGACTTTGATGAGTAAGATGAATAAGATGAAGGAACTCGGGATGCCTTGTAATATCGATCCTCGAACATTCTTTATAATGGACGACTGTATGTATGACGATAGTTGGACTCATGATAAAAATATACGCTATTTATTCATGAATGGTCGTTGGTTGAAAGTATTTCTCCTAATCACTATGCAGTTTCCACTAGGTATTATGCCATCTCTCCGAACCAATGTCGATTACGTATTTATTTTACGAGAGCCTTATCTAAGTAACAGAAAGCGTTTATATGAAAATTATGGTTCTGCTTTCCCATCCTTCGAGTTTTTCTGCCAAGTTATGGACCAGTGCACGCAGAATTTTGAATGCCTGGTAATAAATAATACCAATACGACCAATAAATTAGAAGATTGTGTATTCTGGTATAAGGCTGAAACACATGGCGATTTCCGAATTGGAAGTCCAGAAATATGGGCGCACAGTGCTGCTCATTATAGAGAAAAGGATGATGACGAGGACGGTGGCATTGGGGAAATATTGGGCGCGAGAAAACTCAAGGGCCCGCCAATTACTATACGCAAAGTGTAGGAGAAATGGATAGAGTCTGGTCGGCATTTTGGTTCATGGTTATTGTAGTTGCCATGGTTGTTTTTTTACATGGACTCATTTACCCCAATACAAGTCAGCAAGAGGGATTCATGCCGACAACAGTAATATTATCAAATAGACGCTGTGGTGTTGATTTGCCCTCCTGTTTAGAAGGCGAACAATGTATAAATGGTTATTGTGCATCCACTGTCCCTCCGAAACTCCTTGATGTTACAGATTTACCAGTGCGTCCCCCAGCATTCAGTCCAGATCCATGGGCAAAAATGAATATTCCTGTGGACGGACATAATGAAAGTCTGAATGCATAATTGAACACAGACTATTAAAAAATACTGGTTAGATGTAGGATGGCCGTCAGTCGTGGTGTTGGTCTAGGATTATTATTTTTATTTTTTGTCTTGGCAGTTGCATTACTGCCTTTACTTCGTAGGTGGTCAATGACCTATTTAGAAGGCTATCAATCTGAATATGCGGATGCCGGCCTTGGGGGAAATGGGCAGGGACCCATGGGCCCAGGTCAATCAGTCCGCGTAACTCCGGATATAAACGTGGACCCTACTCTCGGATATGATAGTCGTTCACGGGATACGGCCCTGCCTTGTAATGTCGACGCGAATGGCCAGGTCTGTCCTGAGGGAACATTTTGTGATGGCCCTACGCGATCCTGTGTCCGTATTAATGCAGCGCTGATAAAAAATGAGGTCGTAGGGTATTATAGCTAAATTCAATAAATCAAAAATTCAAACGTAAGCATTCCATACTTTGTAGAGATTGCTTATGTTTATAATTTATTCACATCCTATTTGGCATTTATTAATTGTTGCTTGATACAACAGTATTCTCAGATTCGACCGTATTTGTCACCTGTGCTGCCTGGGTCGCCGCCTGTTTACGCGCCAGAGCCAAGTCCCCGACCGTCTCAAACATCGCATCTGATAGTTCCGTTGCTGTAACTTCCGTCTCGTTCCCCTGTGCTCCGAATACTCTCTTCCCAGAGCGTGAAGCGGCGGCCGCCGAATTCACCTCATCTTTACGGCGTTCATCGAAGAAACGCTCCTTGTTATCCTCATTTTCCTTATACTTCTTCATGATTGTATTCAATTGATCCTCGGCGTATTCCTGTTCCTGAACCTTGTGTGGTTCAGGATCCCAAGGCAACCATTTGCCTACTTCTCCTATAAAAATATTGAAATACTTGTCCTTCTGTTGTAGTTTCTTACCACGCATCTCGGCCTCTTTCGCAGTAGAATATACACCACGGACCTTCACACCGCGCATAGTTGTGGTAAAATCATTCTTGGCATGGAACTCTTCTTCGAGACGGTCAGACTCCTTATAAAGGAAATCATCATATGCCTGTTTAATTGTCGTAGCATTGACTGACTTCCTCTCACGCGTCATAAACTGCTTCAGACGGTCCATGCAGTCCTCAATGTGAACACGATTCTTACGGCAAATCTCGGCCTGCTCGAACATATTTTTCTTTTCAAGCTCTGTGGCATTCTCATCTAATTCATGATTCACATGTGTAACTAAATCAGCCACAAATCGTTCAAATCCTTTTACCTTATAATCAATTTCAAATTGATTTAGGAATTTTTCAAAAAAGAAAAGCTCTTTTTTATCTAATACTTTGTTTGGGCTTAGAAAACTTAGTAGGGCATATTTCTGGGACGGAATCTCGGGATCCTCGTCTAAAAAATCCTCCGTCGTCAATTTCTCGTGCTTACTCATTTCTTACTACGGTATGCCTGAGTGCTTTAGACTACTAAAAACTCAAATGTGTAAATACGCAAATTGCTGAGAATTCTTGTTATTCTGGTCAAATAAAAAAAATCTAAAGAAAGTATATATAATGGACTACGGAGTGGCTGAGGTTGTGAATCGCGTAATTAAATATCTGATTGAAGGCCTAGTGATTGCCGCTGCTGCAATCTACATCCCGAAGAAGGCTCTACCTATGGAGGAAGTTGCCACACTGGCGGTGCTGGCTGCAGTGGTGTTTGCCATCTTGGATGCCGTCAGCCCGAGCATCGGTGTTACGGCGCGCCAGGGCGCAGGCTTCGGTCTGGGCGCCAACCTGGTCGGTTTCCCCATGCGTCGTTAAACCCGCCGCTTAATTCATTTTCCCAGTGCACACTATTAGTTTAATACATCCCATTTATGTATGATATTGTTCGATAAAAATAAATTAATGCCTGATAATGTTTAGTTTATTTTATAAATTACTATTGTTATTGTGTAGAATTTTACACAAGACATGAGTCGTAACAATTCATATCATATTTGCTAAACACTCTTTTGAGTAGTAAGTATTAGCCCTCTATTAAGCTCTACCTTAGAACTTAATAGAGACATGATGGTTTTTTAATGTATTTAGGTCGTTCGTATATATTGCCAGTTCATATCTTGGCATATCTTTTGCCAGGTTTTATCTTGAGCATATAACTTATCCCGATTTTTGAGAAGAAGAAAACAATTCAAAAATTCATCCATTTCTAATAATTCACAGAATTTGTAAAGCACATACGAGTATGAGAGAAAATTTCGCCGCCCCTTCTGTTTGTGTTTAACGAAGCTGGGCTGAATTTCACGGAACATATGGCGCAATTTCTCTTCATTTTCACGGCTAATATGTGGGGCATTCTGGCCATTGAGGCGATTCATGATGTGCGGTATATGCTCATAATATTTGGCGCACTTGAGTTTTCGCAGAATTTCACGGAGTTTCTTGGGAGTAAGTGTGGACATATCTGTGATGCGTTCCTTTTTGAGTTGGACAAGAATGTTATCATATATTTCCTGGGGAATTTCGGTATTTTCTTTGGCCTGGAACTGCGCCAGTAGTTCGTTAAAATGGTTAATTTTCTTATAGGCATAGTAACTATTTTCTCTAGGAGGATCCTTATAGGAAGGTTTATCACTGTCTACAAGGATATGATCCTGATAACCACATTGAGGACATATTAGTAGAGCTTCATTTAAACACATATTCATTTCAGCACCACAATCTTCGCAATACGTCCAGGGATCTTCAATATCTATCCCCTGTTTGGCCATTTCAGGTTCTTCACGAATCAAATATTGATTTAATAAATCATTTCTTTGTCCAACATTTCTATTTGGCTCCTCCTCAGGATCGGTTATAGCATCCGCTGCGGAATCATCGGCAACTTCCTCTAGAATTGCCAGGATAGAACCAGGTTTCGCTTTTATTTGACTGCCGGTCGGCTTTTCTCCACTCTGTATTTTTTCTTGGGCTTCATAGTAATTAAATAAAATATCGCCAGAGCGAAGATAGTAGTCATTGATTTTATCCGACGTTTCAATGAGCTTCAATTCTTTTAGTAGTGCATCCCTCTGTCTTTCGAGTTGCCATGCAATAATGTCACTTGTAGACGATTCAATATCTCTATTAAGTTTTGCAATTTTTTGATGCAATTCATTGACATGTTCTTTTTCATTTTTAAAATTCGCAATTTTTTCAGCATGAATGGCATCGAGCATAGCACGGGTCTCCGGATTGGAACGTTTTGAACTTTTCATTTTAAAAAACACATTGTTGGTCGACTTGCTCATTTCGATTAAAGAGAAGGAGGGGAGACCTAATTATTTTTCCCATTACGCAATGAGTTTTAGGTTACTATATAGGAAAAATGGAAATTATATGCGGACGGGAAAAACGCGCTCGTCCAAATTTTTTTTGTTGGCTAAAGATATATAGACAGAAATGACGGGCGGTGGTCTTATGCAGCTAGTGGCTTACGGCGCGCAGGATGTATACCTGACGGGCAATCCTCAGATCACCTTCTTCAAGGTAGTGTATCGTCGTCACACAAACTTTGCCATGGAGTCCATTGAGAACCCTTTCAATGGTGCCCCGAACTTCGGCAAGAAGGTTACGTGCACGATCCAGCGCAACGGTGATTTAATCCACCGTATGTATCTGCAGGCCACGCTGCCGCAGGTGCAGCTCCAGTCCAGCGACGGCAGCGGCGCGCAGTTCCGCTGGCTCAACTGGGTCGGCCACAACCTCATCGCCTATGTGGAGCTGGAGATTGGTGGTCAGCGCATCGATAAGCACTACGGCCAGTGGCTGCATATCTGGAATGAGCTCACGCAGGAGCCTGGCAAGCAGGCCGGTTATGCGAAGATGGTTGGCAACGTGCCTGAGCTGACGAATCTGCTGCTACAGGGCGGCAACACGTGCGACAATGACTGCTACAGCGGTGAGCCTCTGACGTCCGAGACGGTGCTGTCCTGCGCGCCGGCCTACACGCTGTATATCCCTCTGCAGTTCTGGTTCTGCCGCAACCCGGGTCTGGCACTGCCGCTGATCGCCCTGCAGTACCACGAGGTGCGTATCAATCTGGAGTTCAATGCACTGAACAACCTCTGCTGGGACCAGACGCCTGGCAACACGGACCCGCATGCGGTCCGCACGCGTGTGGCCCAGACGGGTCTGGCCGCGGCCTCCCTGTATGTGGACTACATCTACCTGGACACGGATGAGCGCCGCAAGTTCGCGCAGGTGTCCCACGAGTATCTGATCGATGTGCTGCAGTTCACGGGCGGCGAGTCCATCACATCCTCGGCCAACAAGCTGAAACTGAACTTCAACCACCCGTGCAAAGAGCTCGTGTGGGTTGTGCAGCGCGATTCCTTCGTGTCCTGCGATGACAACGTAATTGGCCCCTACAAGGGCCAGCAGCCGTTCAACTACTCAGATTGGTGGGATCGCTCCGTGCTGGAGAGCGGCTACTCCGTTACGCGTGTGGAGGGCATGGCGGGCAAGAACCCTGTCATCACGGCCCTGCTCCAGCTCAACGGCCACGATCGCTTCCAGTTGCGCGATGGCAACTACTTCAACTGGGTGCAGCCCTACCAGCACCACACGAACATCCCTGCCGTGGGTGTCAACGTGTATTCCTTTGCTCTGCAGCCTGAGCAGCACCAACCGAGCGGCACGTGCAACTTGTCCCGTATCGACAACACGACGCTGCTGCTGACGGTAAGCAACAACGCGGTGGGCACGAACCTGAGCTCCACGGTTTACGTGTATGCGACGAACTACAACGTGCTCCGTATTATGTCTGGCATTAACTTCGCAGTATTTATGGCAGTTTACACGACCATATATTGCGGGTTTGCAATCGCAAACCACCTGTGCCAAACAGCTAGCTGCCTTGCGCTACTCGCGCAGGGGGAAACAGTGTGACTAGCTAGTGGTCTTGGAGAAATCCAAGACTGCAAGATGACCTGGTTGCGGGAACACCCTGACAGCCTTTGCTACTACCTTGCCGTGGAAACACAGCAAGGAACCCAGGATAATGACCTCGGGCATAGTAAAAACGCAAAGGATTGGGCAATCCGCAGGCGAGTTTCTAAGGCCGCTATGATAGGCTATGAAACCGTTTCAGAGACTGCAAAGGCATCGGTATCCTGTGAAGGCCTAATCAGCCTGAGGGTGCCTAAGGTACAGTCCGTCCCACAAGGAAACTTGTGGAAAGTCAAGCCAACGGGGTGGGCTTGCTTACAGTAACTAAACGCATATTTCTTATATTTGTATTGTATTTTACACTACGGTATTAATTATGAGTTTGAATAATTAAAAATAGAAATTAAAAAATATAAAATATAAAAAATAAAAAATAAAATATTTTTTAGATAGTAAAATTTGATTTCTAAAAAGTATTTAAATATCTATAGAAAGTATAATATGGACTCTGACCTTAAAATACCAGATAGATTAATGTATATTTAATTAAAAGTATTTATTTTTTTATAAATCCCATGCTCGCACCCCAGTCCCCACCTCAACCCATCCCAGAGCGACAATTTTAACCCGCACATTTTGTATTTCATCGTATAGATAAAATGTCCGGTAAATGTCAAGCCCAAATTAACCAGGGACCGCGGAAGGGACAACTCTGTAACAGGCCGACAGATTCTGCCAAATACTGTCCAAAACATGCCCGCCAGCAAATTGTAGACAGCGCCATCGAACAAAACGTTCGCTATTGCGACATTGCCCGCGGATGTTTCACACCACTAGAAGATCATCAACACAAATGCACACACTGTCTTCATAAGGCTCGCATCAGGGACAGAAAAAGAGAAGACAAGAAACGACAGGACGAAACACTCTGTCTAGATTGCGGCAACACCCTGACAGATGATACCCGAGCAAAGGGGAAACATGATAAACCGCTTAGACGCTGTGTCCCTTGTTATGAAAAACTCCTAAAATGTGAATCAAAACGCCAAGAGCGTGAACGGAACTACAAAGCAGAAGCATTCACGAATAAACATGTCATATGGAATCACTATGTCAAAGGAGCGTGCACACGTAAAATAGATTTTACACTCTCAAAAACATTCTTTAATTCCCTTATCGTCCAACCTTGCTTCTACTGTTCCTATTCAGTCCCAAATGAAGTCAATGGTATTGACCGCATTGATAACAATAAAGGATACATAGAAAGTAATTGTATTCCTTGTTGTCAATTCTGTAATAGTGCAAAAGGAATGCAACATCCCCAGGAGTTTATTGATAAACTCTTGGCAATTCACATATTTAAAATAAAAACAATTCCTATTAATCCTTGCTTAATAGAAAAATGGGCGGCTACATACCTATCTAGAACACAAAAAAACTTCAAATCATATCAAAAATCTGCGAATAAGCGCAATGTTGAATTTAAATTATCTGAGGATGAATTTCATACACTTGTTTCTCAACCGTGTTATCTCTGTGGAGTTCCTGTGGATGAAAATAATAAAAATGGTATTGATAGGTTTAATAATAATTTTGGATATTTCACTGAAAACTGTAGACCGTGCTGTGGACATTGTAATCTTCTTAAGAAGGAACTACTTTATGAGAAGGTCATCAAAATTGCTGAAAAAGTAGCACAAGCTGAAAAATATGAGTCATTAACGGCATATTTCAGTAGATTTGTTATTGAACCTCGCATATCAAAGATTGAAGCGCGTATTAAACAAGAGGAGCCCGCAAGTTTTCCAAATATACCGAGAGAATACAAACCTCTCAATGAAATAATCCATCCGTTGCCAGAAACTACACGGGAAATTCAGGCAATTCTTTCATCACAGGAGCCGCCTTTAGCCGAGCCAAACGGCCAGCTCCAGCCAAAGCAATGGAAAGCCAAACAAATCTGGGAACACTACCAGGTCTCAAATCTCACATCCTATAAAGTCTACTGTGAAACAAACAACAAACTTGACGAAGACTGGGAAGATATATGGGCGGAGTTTGAAACTAATTTGGCGGCAATGAAAACGTTCAAAGAGGCCGAGCCAATTATACGAGTATTTATAGAAAATCTTCGTAAAAATCGTCATAATGAACTTGTGGAAAAACATAATCACGCCAAGAATCCTCTTGATAGAAAAAACAGACAACAGTGGCCTGCAGCAAGTGTTCTTAGGGCTTACAAAGAAGGACAGCTCGACCTATTCCAAAAATTCCAGGAAAACTACACTGGTGATGCGGCTGATGATCCAAAATGGCAGAAACGCTGGGGGGATTTTGTGGCAAAACTTGCTGAGGCGGATAGGTCTGACGAGGAAAAGATACAGACTATACAGAAATTTATGCAGACACAGCGAACAAGGGTGTACCGTAAAATATCAAAGACACAGTCCTGAGCACTACATGATATAATTGTTCTTTTAGTCAGCAGCGCTAAAAGCGGGATAAATAAGTTATAATTGAGAATCAGTCTAAAGACACTATTATGATATACAAAATTATTTTCATGTATTTTCTGAAGAAGAAATAGGTGAATAGACTGATTAGATGAAGTCTAGATCTATACGGCCTAGGTCGACGTCTAGGAAAAAAGCAAAAATGTCTGTTGTTGCTCCTTCTTCTCGTGGTAAAACTTTAACTATGAAAAATAGAGCTCGATCACTTATTCCAGCGGCAAAAGTTGCAGTGACCGCGAAAACTGCTGGCTTGAAAAGAAGAAGAGAGTCATCTTCTTTAATTCAATTCCCTATGAATCCCCAGAAATATCTAATTAGTAAATTTAATGAATATTTTCCTGGTTCAGGTGAAATTGACGTTGAATTCAACGCAATCTGCGATAATATTCATGATTTTGCTGATGGTAGTCGAAAAGGTTTAGAGAAAGAACAATTTAATTATAATGAAAATCTTAATTTGTGTATTTCAAAAAATCCAATATTAGCTCCATTTCGAAATCTCCAAGATATTTTAGTAAAAATTTCAGCAAATGTAAATTCTATAGAGGAAGATACTATTCAATATTTTCAAAGAAAATATCCACTTCATTTTAATTCAAATGGTGTTGACAATCAAATTCGTCTTATTAATTATTCCCAGATTCTGACTCCTGGATTCGACATTAGTCTGTATTATGGAGAGCCAGTGCTTTTTAAAAATGACAAAGTATCGAAAGATGAAACTGGAGAAAATTTTCGTCTGCTCACTAGAGAAGAATATAAGAAAATTGGGACAAGTATATTAAGTCACATATTTTCAGGAGAAGCCAATGAATCAGATATTGGTATCAGTTTTGACGGAAACCCTGGAGAAGCATATTATTTATTCGAAGGACATGGCGACGATAATAGTAAACCTTATGTCTATCAAGTGCTAACACCACAGAATATTGTTGATTCTGCAAATACAGGTTTTACAATATTTTTTGATAAACGGGATGAAAATTATTCAAGAACAGAATTTATTTTTCCAAATTGGGAACTAAGTGATTCCAAAAGCTATTTTACTGCAAATAATCTAAGTGCCAAATTAGGCTGGCAATTATTTATAGAAAAGAACGGGTTTTCATCCGAAAGTAAATATGGATTTATCATTAACTCGCGTAAATCTGACGGGCCAGTCATATCTACTGAGATGAAAATCGGTGAGCGTGACGGCCCGAGTCTAGGTTTGTTAAAAGATTTTATGATTAGAAAATGTTGGAATCAATTGGATAAACGGAAATGTCTTGACATTCGTAGCCCATATCAGCAAAATCAGATGGGAATGGTGGAATTGTTAGAAACCATTTCAGATCAAGCGGAATTTAACGATCTTTGTTTTGATTTGAAACGATGTGGTGACCATGAACAAGCGGGTGCTATTTACTCAATCATACGACGCCCAGATGATTCTAGGCAATTTATAATAAATAGTGCAGGCGATAAATTAAGTGCACATATATCGACTTGTTATAAAAATCCCACTTGTTATACTGGTTCTCCATACAGCTTTTTAAGTATTCCTGGGGCAATTGGTGTAAAAAATGAAGATATGATAATTAATGAAAAAATACGTGCCTTGACTGGAATTCTTAATAGGATTGTTATAAATGTTGAACAATTGGTCGATTTACTAGGCAGTAAAGAAATAATTACATCTCTGAAAAAAAATCTAATTAAATCTCTTGAAATTGACCCAATAAATATTTATATACAAATCAGAGATAAAACGAAACTTGCAATCGGATTTAGAAAAATAATAGATATTAATAGAATAGCTGCTAAATTTATACTTATTAGAGCATTTGATATTCTTTATTTTATTCAGACTTTGGAAGAAAATCTTAAAGGAATTGAAAGCCAGCTGACATCTATGGTAAGCACAAATAGGGATATGCTCTCAAAACTCGAAGTAATTTTGAATGAACGGGGTGAAAATACGAGTTTGGAAATTCAATCATTCTTCACTAATTTATTAAATATTGTAAGAAATGGTCCCAATGGTGTAATAAAACGTAAATTAGCTGATTTTTACGATGAAAATTCGGCAGAATTAAAATCATTGTCTTCTATAAAAATCTTTGATTTATTAAATAAATACAATACTTCCAATGGATTTAAATTTATATCTAGTCAGATGTTTAGGATAAAAGATAAAGAAAGAATAACACTAGTTCAAAAAATACCCGAATTTGATTTTGATTATATGGAATCTATTCATCCAATTTTAGCTGAAATGTATATTTTTACACAAAAGAATACAGCCAAAACATTGGATAATCAGGCATTGGCTAGTAAAATTAATGAGTATTACAAAAGCTTGTTTATTCCCAGAATTAAATTTTTAATAAGTGGTGAAGCATCTGGATCAATAATTAATTTTAGTTCAATGGAAATATACAAAAATCTATTTGAAATTACTAATTTAGAAAGCTTTGAGGCCAATTTGGATCGTTTATTTAATTTCATAAAAAATGAGACACAAAATATAATAAACAAAGAAAATGTTATTGAGGAAGATAATTTCATAGATGCAGATAATTTGTTAGGTGGTGGCGGCCATGGCGGCGGTGAAAATAATAGAAGTAATGCCATAGGATCAGTCGAAACTATTTCAACCCTAAGTCCAATAGAAATTACAGAAAATTATAGAACACAATTTCAGACAGAAACACTCCAAATTTATGGAACTATCGCAAAATTTATTCAACTCATTAAAGAGTTTGACAGTGAGCTAATTAAAAAAGCTTCAGAAAATTCCATACAAGGCGGTGCGTCATATTGTGATTCTGGCTCGCCGCCAGACACTCAGAAACTTAAGGAAATCTCAGCTATGAATCAAGTTGCCGCTATTTTCAAAAGAATGGCATCATATACTTATGAAAATATGATAGGAATTTCTAATGAACACAAAATAGAAACACTAAGAGCAATTTTCTGTCTAGGTTGTGCTGATTTGGAAATTGAGATAGCTCCAAGTGGAGATGAAGAATATGAAGAATTCAAGATTAATCTGATTAAAATTGATGATATTATGGAATCTGATAAAGAAAAACATATTATTACTTTTTTTTACACTTTATATATCGATTTATTTTTATCTGAAACAAGAATCTCTGATATGACACGAGTTAAATATGGACTAAATAAAAAAGGAAAATATATTGACTGCTCCAATATTGTTCAGATAATGAGAAAACTTATCAGTGATTCTGAAGTTTCTGGAATATTTAATGCTCGCCCAAATACACGAAAAACCAAGAAATCCAGAAGGCGAAAATCGATCCTGAAGGGTGTAATAACGAGGAGGAATAAATTATAGCCTCCTCGCTAATCCCAGACCCAAACACTCCTATTAAGTATAACCCGCCCCCCGTCAATTTCTTCCAAGGACCCGCTTATTTATATTTACCGATAATTTCACATCCTATCCAGTATTTTTCACCATTATACACAGGCATTCCACTATGCCATAAATCAATATCAAATAACAACCCCATTCCTAATTTTGGGCGAATTCTATATGCTTCTTCCCAATTATCTGAATGATAAAATACTGTTTCACCGCCTTCAAATGTATCATTTAAATAAATAAGAAGAGTCCATTTACTTTTTTCTTTGAGATTTCTATCATAAAATAAGCCAGTATCTGTATGAATACCAAAAGAATCACCTGATTTATATAATCCAGCCATAATTAGGTTATTTGGACGTAAATAATTGGAGTGTGAATCAAAACTTTGAAGTCTTTTATAGAAGCGATTGGCTAATTCTTGATCAGTCCATTTTTTATTTGTAAATTTACCTGAATCTGTAAAATTTGTAGCGTGTGTTGTGCGTATTTTGTCTATAAATAAATTACATTCTTCTTCTGTAAGAAAATGCGGAAATGTCTGAATATCCATTTTTATTATTTCTTATAAATTTATATTTAAATCGCTGATGGATATTAATTATACCGATAAACTCTTCAAATATAGACTTTCAGCTATTACGAAAAATTTTATAAGTAAGTTTTTTCGTGTTTTTTTCCTTTTATCTTTAATCTTTTTCCAATACGTAATGTTCGTATTTTTATTGCTGTATCTACTATTATTATATTTATTAATCTATAATATTCATCAATCTAAAGATACAATTATAAGTAATATCTTTTGGAAATGAAGAATTGATTCGTAAAACTCTTCATGAAATAACATTCGGTAGTCAAGATGAATATATTGAAAAAACAAATTGGAAGCCATTGGAATATGATTTTATAGAGACATGCACAGTCAATGACAATAAACCCGTTATACGATTTAATCATTTATATGAATCTCCTGAATTAAAAGGTAAGGGTATAACAAATCTAAAGATTGAAGGTGATTGGGAATCTTTAGAAGTAGTAATTGGAGGTCAGTTGGTTGATAAAATATATAAAATATGGGAATGTAATTCTCCATATATATTACAGGCTCCTTATTATATTCCATTTCTTGAACACCACTCTATTGATATTTGTGTTAGCCATAATAAACAATATACATTAACATATGATATAGTATCTGTCTCACATTCTTGTGCGCTATTAGAAAAAAATAAAGATAAAGATAAAGAATACGCTAATACTGGTTATGAATTTGTATTTAAAACTTTAAACTTTACAGGATTTCAAGACATCGAATCAGATATTCAATATACCTATATTCCCTTTAATCATCCAATAGAAAGATTAGTAGTGTATTGTGATAACCCTGTAGATTATATTAAATTTCTTTATAATAAAAAAACAAATCTATCTCTTACACTGTCCTTCCAAAAAATTAATGATAAGAAATGGGAATTAGATTTTGGAGAACAAACTGTTAATTTCTCAAGAATTGAAAGACCTTATATAGAAATCTGTTCATCTACAAAAAATACTATTGGTGTTTTTGCTGTGGCAAAAAAAGTAGGAACAATTAAAAATGGAAGGTTTGGGTTAAAGTTTAGTAAATAATATAATAGTATTTTCCCAAATTACTCACTTAAATAAATTGCTATCCAAAACTTCTATTCAATGTTTTTCAATTAACCAACTGATTCTCTTAGGACTCATGGCCTCGGCAATCAATTCCTCCTTTAATTTTCTACAACGTTCCTGAATTCGTTTACGAACTGGTTCCGACATTGGATTTGAACAAAACCTATAATATGACCATTGAAGTGCAATTCCATTTATTGTAACGGCACGCATTTTACAGGATTCTAGAATACTCCAATTTATATTTGGACAATCATACATCATAAAATAATTATCTCCCTTTTCTTCTCTGCTAAGAGCCAACCAATCTTC
>Ga0214923_10004491_pt1 | contig 16804 bp, 8 predicted proteins | sample LL1510_MetaG_FD_177993 | JGI IMG/M metagenome (GOLD analysis project Ga0214923, IMG submission 177993) | Freshwater microbial communities from Lake Lanier, Atlanta, Georgia, United States - LL-1510 | ecosystem: Environmental > Aquatic > Freshwater > Lake | place: USA: Georgia | collected 2015-10-15 | reverse complement strand
GCAAAATTCAAAACTTTAGAAAAGTTTGTAGTAGAAGCTTTAGCTCAAGAAATAGCAGAATTTCATTTAGACAAACAAGATTTGGCAAAAACTAAGGTTAAACTGGTTCGTGAAGGGCGCCAAGCTATTGTTAATATGAAACAACAGTTTGTAAAACGTGCTGCACAATTAGTAGAATCAACAGTTGAAAAAACTCTTACCAAAGAGATTGGACAACTTAAAGAAGATATTGAAAGTGCTCGTCGTAACGACTTTGGTCGTAAGTTATTCGAAGCATTTGCTAGCGAATATCAGAACAGTTATCTTAATGAAAAATCAGAAACATCTCGTTTGCTCAAAGTCATAGACACTAAAGAATTAGAACTAGCCACTGCTAAAAACGCTGTAGCAGAAGCTCGTTTAGTCATGGAAAGCAAAGAGAAAGAAATTAAAATTCTTAAGGAAAGCCAGGAACGCAAAGTTATTCTTGATGAATTAGTAGCTCCTTTAGCTCCACAGCAAAAAGCTATTATGAAAGAATTACTTGAAAGTGTACAAACATCAAAGCTAAAAAATAGTTTTGACAAATACCTACCAAGCGTCATTTCTGGAAATACAGCAGAAAAGAAAAAACAGGCACTAGTCGAGGCAAAAGAAGTTACAGGCAATAAACAAACCAACAGCGTAAGTAGCAGCAAAGAAGATAGTAATATCGTAGATATTCGTCGTCTTGCTGGAATTTAAGTTTAAGACAATTAGGAGATATTATAATGTCAGAACTACTAACAGGCCGTTGGGCAGAGACAAAAGAGGCTCTTTTGGAAGGCCTACAAGGCACCAAGAAATCTGTAATGGCAGCTACTCTTGAGAATACTCGTAAGTATCTCGCAGAGAGCGCAACAGCAGGTGCTACTTCTGCCGGCAACGTCGCAACATTAAACCGCGTGATTCTTCCAGTAATCCGTCGTGTTATGCCAACAGTTATCGCTAACGAGTTGGTAGGTGTACAACCTATGACTGGACCAGTCGGACAGATTCATACTTTAAGAGTTCGTTATGCCGATAACTTCACAGGTTCGACCGGTGATAGCGCAACAGCAGGCGAAGAAGCATTAAGTCCATTTAAGATTGCAGAAGGATATTCAGGAGCAGCCAACGGTAAAGCTGATGTAACAGCAGCTTTAGAAGGTGAGGCTGGTCGTAGAATGAGCATCCAAATACTCAAGCAGACAGTTGAAGCGAAAACTCGTAAGTTAAGCGCTCGCTGGACATTTGAGGCTGCTCAAGATATGCAAGCTCAACATGGTATTGATGTAGAAGCAGAAATTATGGCTGCTCTAGCACAAGAAATTACAGCTGAAATTGATCGTGAAATTTTAAGAAGTCTTACAACTCTTGCTGGTTCACAAAATCAAATTGCATTTAACCAGGCTGCTGTAAGTGGTACTGCTACATTCGTTGGTGACGAACATGCTGCTTTAGCAGTTGCTATCAACAAGGTAAGTAACGTTATCGCTCAGCGTACACGCCGTGGTGCAGGTAACTGGGCTGTAGTAAGTCCTACAGTTTTAACCATGTTACAAAGTGCTACAACTAGCGCATTTGCTCGCACAACAGAAGGCACATTTGAAGCCCCAACAAATACTAAATTTGCTGGAACATTAAACGGTGCAATGAAAGTATATGTAGATACATATAGTGCGAACGATACAGTTCTAATTGGTTACAAAGGTTCAACAGAAAGTGATGCACCTGCATTCTATTGCCCATACATTCCATTGATGAGCAGTGGTGTTGTATTAGATCCATCAACTTTTGAACCAGTCGTATCATTTATGACACGTTATGGTTATGTAGAGTTAACAAATACTGCAAGTTCTCTTGGTAACGCAGCAGATTACCTAGGAACAGTTACAGTAAGTAACGCAACATTCTTTTAATCAAACAGATTCAAAAGAATATGATAAAGGGCGCTCAAGCGCCCTTTATTGTTTTGACTAAATACTTTATCGAAATGATTTATGCGGATCCCGCCGCGTAGACCTAGAACGTCATATTTAAGGAGAAACAAATGGGACGACCACTGAATAAAAAATATTTCGGAAGACTAGCCGATTCGAAAGACGATCGCTTTACATCAAAGGCTACTGAATCTTTTTTCAATATAACAATAAATGTACAGGTTGGTACTAACTCAGAAACTGATTCAGGATTGATATTAAAACAAAAAAGTCCAAGCAGATTTCTAGTTAATGATCTGAAAAATGGAACGGCAGTTACAACAGACGGCAAACAATTAGACGGTACAAATGGAACAGGTAATGTAGGAGTATGCACATTGGTGGATAAAGTAGGTGGTGATTTAGCTGCTAATGAAATGTCGATTTATGGTTATATTTCTGGAGCAGGAGTAGGAGGAGAACCAGTTAGAATTAAAAAGTTTTATAATAGAACTTGTAGAGATTTTAATAATAATCGTTACTCTTGGGAAGTACAAGATGATTCATCAGTAACAGCTTTGATTTTAACAGCTATCTAATATGTCAACAAAAGTTTTAAATGTAAGCAATGGCGACTACAAAGTTACCGTACAAGAATCCGGATCAATAATTTTTGATACACGAGGTCCTAACGGTTTAGGTAGCGGTCAAATAAGCATTTTAGGACAACTTGTAGTTGATGGCTCTGTAACATATATTACCTCCGAACAATTAGAAATTCAAGATAGAATTATTACTTTGAATAAAGGTGAAGTAGGTCCAGGTATTACTGGAAGTCATTCATCGGATCCTGGAGAAGTAGCAGGATTAGAAATTAAAAGAGGGGGACAAATAGGACCTACAGGAAATTTTCAAGATGCATATCTTTATTTTGTAGAAGATCTAGATCATAGAGATACTAGTAACAATATTGTGAATGGTGCTTTTGAATTTCGTATCGGTGGAAACAGAGCAGGAATATGGGTTTCGAGTATAAATGCATCGCTGAATGAAGATTTATACCTAAGAACTCAAGGTACTGGGGTAGTAAGTGTAAAAGGAACTACCGATTATGAATCTAATGTAACAGATGATGATGATATTCCTAATAGAAAATTTTTAACAAATTATGTTGCAGCCACTGGAGGTACAGCTAATGTTGACAAGTTTTATGCTCTTGACATAAGTACAGGAACAATTACTGATACCGGAGGTCAGGCCTACGATATTGATACCAGAAGTAATGAAAGTAAAGTTGTTTTTTGGATAAACGGAACCGAAAGAGCAAGAGTAAATTCTGATAATTTACAAGTTCCTATTACATATAACGGAAGCAGCGGAGAAAAATACCTTGCAATTACTACCAACGGAACAGATGGTCTGTTAACTGTAATCGATACTAGAATAATTATTACAGTCAGCAGAAGTGGAAATCAAGCTACAATCACAACTAATTCAGCTCACGGATTATCTCCAGGAAAGACTGCTACTATTAGATGTGTTAATAGTACATTTAATGCAGTTAATGCTACACTTTTAACAGGAACTGGTGCAACAACCATTGTTTATGCAAATACTGGATCAAATTTTGGTTTAACAGCAGTAACAGGAACTGTTTCATTTGGAGGATCTGGATCAGTTAAAATAAATTCAGATATTAACACTGTAGGAACTTTACAGTTGGGTAACCAAACAACTACTCCTACATCAAATAGTAGTTACAATGTCCTTTATAGTAAAGCTACAATAGGTACTGGCAAAACTGGTTTGTTTTTTTCTAACCCTTCTGAATCAGACGAGTTAGTAAGTAGACGCCGAGCGCTCGGATTCAGTATGATATTTTAAGGACAATAACAATGGCACTTAGAAATGCAGCTATAACTACTGGAGGAACAACAATATTTAACATTACTGGTTCTAATGAAGAACATGCAGTAACATGTATTATATTTTGCAATATAGACGTTACCGATGTCAATTTAGATTTGGCTGCTACTCCGTCAGGAGGCACTACTTGTAAGATGATTAATAACTTAACTATTCCAGCAGGTGAAACTTTTACTTTTGATACTGAAAAATTAGTTCTATCTACAGGAGATATTTTAACAGCTACAGCCAGTGCTAATAATAAACTAGTGGTAACTGTGAGTTCTATGAGAGTTGGCTAATGAAATTTCTCAAAAAAAGTCAGTTAAATTTCAGGAATGTTAAAGACCAAAGTGTTAGCGTAGAAACCGATGGCAGAGTTACCATGGATGGAAACAAAAGCCTATTGTTACCAAAAGGTTTAACAGCTTCAAGACCAGGAAGTCCAGTTGAAGGTATGATAAGATACAATTCATCAACTTATGAATTTGAAGCTTATCAAGGTGATAGTTCAACTGGTAAGGCTATATGGCGTTCAATTAGATTTAAAGAACCAGGGACTTTGTCATTTCAATCTTTTATAAATCATAGCGGTGGTGATGTATTCGGACCTCTTTCGATAAACCCGTTCCTTTTTAAAAAAGAAGGAACTAATTCTGAATTAACAACTATTGAAGTAGCAGAGAGATTGATAGTAATAGTTGAAAATGTTATACAAGTCGCTAATGTTAATTATGAAATTTATAAAGATCCTGTTGGATATGCAGCAGGAGCATATATACACTTTGGAAGCTCTGTTCCTATAACAAAAAACGTTTATGTAATAAACGGTTTTGATAGATAAGTTGTTCAGAAAACTGCATGTATTTAAATTTTAATAAATACTAGCAGCAGATTTTTTGGATGAAATATGGCAACTTTTTTTAGAACAAAGATAGTCAAAGGAGTAGGAACAACGCCTACTGATATTATTGCTACAAATGCCAACAATAGATTTACTGTATTAGGTTGTAATCTAGCTAACATTATTGAAGATAATACAACTGTTGACATTACTGTGATCGATTCTACTAGTACTGAAGCTTACTACATAAAGGGTATAGTCATTCCTGCGAATGCTAGTTTAAAAGTTGTTACAAACGGAGAAAAATTAATTCTAGCAGAAAATTGTAGTCTAAGAATTGTATGCGATGTAGCCAATAGTGTTGACGCAATTATAAGTTATGCCGAAATAACCTAAGGATTCAATATGTCAGGAAATTATATTTTTACATCAGATGATGCTATTTTCGGAGAAAATAGTCCTAAGTTTTTTTATGGTCTAAGAAGAAATGATGACGGTGAATTATTTTTAACAAGAAATAATCTAATCCAAGCTAGTACAAGTATTGTTATAAATGATCCTGGACCACCCGATGAAGACTATGTAGAATTTGAATATGGACTCGACTATGTAGATAATGTCAATGAAGATCACGAGGTTTTATTTTCTAATTTATTTTTTAGTCAATATCGTTGGGATACTAGATCAATTTATTATTATGTTTCAGATGATGGAAGTTTTGTGGTCAGAATTAACCAAAAATATACATATCCAGAGTAAAATAAATACTGTTTAGAATAAAAAAACTAGGAAGAAATAATGGCAGAGTTTAAGATCAGTAGATTACGATATAGATGGATCGGCAACTGGCAACCGAATTATACATATAGAAGAGACGACTGTATTTTTTATGCTGGTGGAGCTTGGTCTTGTATTAGAGCTCATCTTTCTTCTACTTTTTATGCAGATCAAAATTACAAATATAATCCTAGTGATACTTTAGTTGCCCCTGCGTGGTCAAGAATGACCGGGGGTTTAGAATTTAAACAAGATTGGACTGCTAACACTGTCTATACTGACGGAGATGTTATATCTCATGGCGGAAATGTTTATAGTTGTTCAATAGGTCATGTGTCATCAGCAACTTTTGATTTAGATTATTCTTACTGGACCTTATTTTTTGCTGGGGAAAATTGGACTAATACATGGACTGCAAGCTATAGATATAAACTAGGAGATATTGTAAAATATAATGGTATAACATATCGTTGTATTAAGGAACATACATCCAATAACGCAGGAATTAATGTCGGATCATACGACGGTAATGATGATAGCGTTCAAGAAACATGGGAAGAAGTTGTTAACAATATTCAATATAGAGGAAATTTTTCAACATCTACTTTGTATAGAAAAAATGATATAGTCAAATATGGAGGGAGTTTATTTGTATGTACAGATGAACACACTAGCAGTTCAACTACAGGAATAATTAATAACCTTTATTTCAATATTGCATTTTACGGTTTTAATTTTAATAATGAATGGTCGAGTACTGTTTATTATGCAACAGGAGATATTGTTAGACTTAGCAGTAGTTTATACATGTCAGTTAACAATAACTACAATAGTGAACCAGGAATTACAGTTAATTTTGATAATGGAAACCCAGATTGGCAACATTTGGTCAACGCTGTTAACTTTATAGGCAGTTACGATCAAAATGATACTTATAAAAAAGGTGATTTAGTAAGAAGAGGTGGTTCTTTATGGGTATCACTAACAGATCAAGTCACATCTGATAGTACTTATGGATACCTAGATGACTCCAATTGGGAAATTTTAATTCCTGGGAGCGAGTTTAGAGGAAACTGGGCATTAGAAGATTCCAATGAGGATGCTGTATACTATAATACTGACGATATAGTTTATCATAAAGGTAGTGCCTATAAAGCTTTAGTTCCTCATTCATCTACAGTATCAACAGCTCCAACTGTTGGATTAGGTACATTTTGGTCTGTATTAATTGAAAACGAACCTGGAGGTTTAGACCAAATCGGAGACATGCTGACCTTTGGTACAGAAGTTGTTGATAATGACAGTACACGAGTTCCTGTAAGAATTCCTATTGGTGCAAAAGATCATACTTTAACAGTTTTAGATACAAATGAGGGAACTTACGAATGGCAAAGTTTTGGAGACTTATCTAGAAAGTTCCATGTACGAACTAACGGCGTCGATGATGATGATGATCCTGAACGAGGTATAAATTATTTTAAACCGTATAAGACTATTAGATTTGCAGCAGAAAAAGCAGATGACGGGTTCGCAGGTTATACAACTATAGTAGTTTCTACAGGTAGATACTCGGAAATATTGCCTATCATTGTCCCAGAAAGAACTGCTATAGTAGGGGAAGAGTTGAGAGCAGTAATCGTAGAAGCTAATGATCCTATAGCTAATTTAGCTAACGATGCTCCAAAAACTAAACTATCATTAGCTAGAATAGCTATTATATTAGATGATTTATTTACAGGAGTGACAATAAGTTCTAGTGTAGGTAATGTTGTAACACAAGATAAAACTTATAGTGCTACAGAAACAGAAGCAGATTTAGTTCAAGCTATGATTGCAGATGCCATACAATATATAGATTTTAAACTAGATATTGCTCAAACTAAACCTACAGTCTATGGAAATAATACTCTGACAACCAATGCAGCACGATTAGCAGCAGCAAATAGTTTAGAAGCAAACCGTAATTTTTTAAAACAAGAAGGCATATGGTTTATTAAATCAGATCCTCAAAATTCAAGCTGGACTTTTAACGAAGAAGCCTGCTTAAGAGATCTTGATAGATTTATTGATGCTTTTATATATGATCTAAAGTTTCCAGGAAACTATAAATCAGTGTTAGCAGGAAGATACTATGCTAATGCTGTAGTAGGTAGTTCCAAAGACGATATGTTTTATGTAAGAGATGCTACTGGTATTAGAAATATGACTCTACAGGGCCTAGTAGGAGAACTCGATCCAGCTGTAACAGGGGAACCTTATAGGAGACCAAACGGAGGAAATTATGTTAGTTTAGATCCAGGTTGGGGCCCAGATGACCAAAGAGTATGGATAAAAACAAGAAGTTGTTATGTACAAAATTGTACAACATTTGGCTACGCTGCAACAGGACAAAAGATTGACGGAAGCTTACATAATGGAGGAAACAAATCTATAGTAAGTAATGACTTTACACAGGTTATAAGTGATGGCGTAGGAGCTCATGTATTAAATGGCGGCAGAGCTGAGTTAGTAAGTGTGTTTACTTATTATGCACAAATAGGAATGTTTGCTGAAGATGGAGGTATTATTCGAGCCACTAATGGAAATAGTTCTTATGGAACATTCGGAGCTGTGGCAGATGGTGATGATCCTGAAGAAGAAGTTCGATATGGAAAAATTAATGCAAGAGATCAAAATGCACAAGTTGCAGCAGCATTTTGCGGAGAAGCAACAGATCAAGTCTTTGCATTAGAATTTAGTAATGCAGGGCAATATTATACAGGCGTAAGTTACTCATTTCAAGGTTCAGGAACCGGAATTAGTGTAGTACAAGAAGAATTTAGAGATAATGCTATCTACGAAACGCAAGTTTTATCAAAAGGTTCTAGTTATATAATTAGAGGTTTTAATGCTCAAACAGGTGATAATTTATCTATCACTTTAGGCACTAATGATGAATCAGAACAAGCAGAAATTCTTGGAACTAGAATTATTATCATTGCAGGTGATGGAACTGGACAATATGGCTATGTACATGCTTACAATGAGAATAACAAACAAGTTAGTGTCTATAGAGAAAGCGATGATACTCCGGGTTGGGATCATGTAGTTCCTGGATATCCTATTAAAAATATTCTAGGAGGAACTGCTAGGTATAGATTCGAGCCAAGACCAATTTTTAGTCACCCAGGTTTTAATGTAAATGAATATAATTTACCTACTGACAATTTGTGGGGAGCATTAACTTATGGCGAAACTGAAGAAGATTATTTAGGTATAATTACTGATAAAGGATTAGCATTATTTAATGTTAATAAGAAAGGTCGTACTTATACTGTAACTAAAGCTTTCGGGGGTGCAGGATACCAGATAGGAGAAGTACTTACTATTCTAGGAAGTCAAATAGCTGCTAATGACTTTGAACATGATATTAAGATTACTGTAACTGGAATAGGATCTAACGGTGATGTTACAAACTTTACCTATAAAGGATTAGGTATTAGTGGAAGATTTTTATTATTCTCTTTAAATGGTGATACGATTTATGCCAGTAGACAAGGAGAATCTTGGACAGGAGCATTGTTACCTATAGTAGGAGAATGGCGCTGTATAGCAAGTGGAGATAATAGATTTGTAGCATTAAAGTTTAACAGTGATCAGGCAGTTTATTCTAAAGATGGAGTTACATGGGAAGAAAGTGAATTACCTTCTACCAATAATTGGAAAGCTTGTACATATGGTGGTGGAATATTTTTAGCTGTATCTAGTAATCAAGATGCAGGTGCATTCAGTGAAGATGGGGGCGAAACATGGACTTTCTCCGAACTACCTGCTATAGGAGATTCTACTGCTAATGAATGGGTAGATATAACCTATGGTCAAGGAAAGTTCGTTGTAATCGCTAATAGCGGTAATGCTTTAGCCAAAGGTGTTTATAACTCTAACACCTCAACGATTTCATGGACTGCTGAGGTTATAGAAGTTCAAGACTCTACCTTACAAGATTGGGTAAGTATTGCATATGGTAATGGAAAATTTGTAGCATTATCTAGTACGGGATATACCACTTATAGTTTTGATTGTATTACCTGGTACAGCACAGCACATGGAATGCCAGGACCAGTGCCCGGAACAGAAATGCAATGGAAAAAAGTGGTCTACGGACACGGCGTATTTTTAGCAATTTGTTGCAGCCCGACTAACAGTCAAACAACATTTTGTGCAACTTCGGAAGATGGTGTGATTTGGAAAGAACGTACCTTAGCTACTAACTTAGAATGGGGACTAGCTTGTTTTGGATCACCTGACATAACATTAGGAGATTCTACTATCAGTAATAATACACCTATGTTTGTTGTAGGTGCTACAAATACTACCAATGCCGTTAATAAAATTATAACAGGTGCAAGAGCAAGAGGAAGAGCAATTGTAGAAGGCGGCCAGGTTACACAAATCCGTATGTGGAATCCTGGTTCAGGATATACTAGTAACAATTCGGCAACTTGTATTTTAGTTGATCCTAATAATGTTTTAGAAGCATCACTAAGATGTAGAGTAAATGATGGAGTTTTACCACAACCTACATTTTTTAATCGGGGAACTTATTACAAGACTAATAGTACTGTTGTAACAGTTGTTGGAGATGGTTTTGCGGACATACAACCTATAGGCAAATTTATCACTGTAGATGGATTAAGCCTGATACCAGGTCCTGGCGCTCAATTTTATATTGGTGGTAAGCCTGTTTTTTGGACTGCGGTGAAAGTAGATATAGATACTAGCTTAAACGCAGATGGAACTTATAAATCAACTTTCCAAGTAAGTCCTGTTTTAGATTATGCCGATGATATTCAGGATGATATGGAAGTACTAATTAAGGAAAGATACAGCCAGGTTAGAATTACCGGACATGATTTCTTAGATGTTGGAGTAGGAAATTTTGTAGATACAAACTATCCTAAACTTTATATCGATTACGAGTTTGATAGATCGCCTCAAAATGAAGTCGGACAATTAAATGGTGGTCGTGTCTTTTACACAAGTACTGATCAAGATGGTAACTTCAGGGCTGGAGAATTGTTTGCGGTTGAACAGTCTACAGGTTCAGTAACTTTAAGTGCTGACTTTTTTGATTTATCTGGATTAACTGAGATTGCATTAGGTGGAATTATTGTAGGCGGTACTGCTACAGTAATTAGAGAATTTAGTACTGACACAACAATGCAGGCTAATAGCAATAATATAGTTCCAACTCAAAGAGCTATTGCTGCATTTCTTAATAATAAATTAAATGTTGGCGGTGAAGATTTATTAACTGCAAGTTTTATTGCAGGTGTTGTACAAGTGGGCCCAGGAGAAATTAGTAATACAGCTAATTTTACTAATCAAATTCCTGTAGTGGCAGATTTTAACGGAAGTAATGTACATATTCAAGGGCTATGGTTAGCACAGAACATGTTCTATCGTTCTTTCAGAGTTAGATGATTTATAAATATTAAAACTTCATAAAAATCGGAGTATAGAATGGCTGAGTTTAAATTAGGTAGGATTAAGTTTGTTTGGAAAGGCGAGTGGAACGCTTTAACAATTTACATTAAAGATGATGTAATCAAGTACGGCGGTAAAACTTACATGTGTGTTTTAGGTCACACAGCAAGTGCTGACTTTAATACAGATTTAAATCTTGTACCTACTAGATGGAATTTAATGGCAGATGGTCAGAGATGGAGATCAGATTGGACAGCCAGTACTATTTATGAAAAAGGCGACTTAGTAAAATATGGCGGAAATGTTTATCTAACTATTACCTATCATACATCCTCATCTATAGTTTCTACAGGACTTGAAGGTGACGCAGATAAATGGGAATTGTTTGCAGAAGGATTTGATTGGAAAAATATCTGGACAAATTCTACAAGATACAAAGTTAATGATATAGTAAAATACGGAGGTATTAATTATATTTGTATAACTCAACATACTTCTGCTTTGTCAAATAGTTTAGGTCTAGAACAAGATCAATCTAAATGGCAAATTTTTAGCTCCGGAGTAGATTATAAAGGAACTTGGTCAACAGGTACTCGTTATAAAATTAATGATGTTGTAAAATACGGTGCAGGATCTTGGATATGTATCACTTATCATACATCAAGTCCAGAGTTTGTAACAGACAATACTAAATGGAATCAATATGTTGAAGGTATTGAATACGAGTCAACATGGAATGGAGTGACTAGTTATCAGCCAGGGGATATTGTAAAATATGGTGGAAATCATTATATTTCTAAAACTCAACATACAAATAGTAATCCGTTAGTCGGCTCAACAAATTGGGATTTATTTTCCCAAGGTTTAGACTATAAATCTAATTGGGATATAGCTACTAGCTATAAAATCGGCGAAGTAGTAAGAGTTAATGGGTATAATTATGTATCTAGCACAGATAGTCCTAGTTACAGTATTTCTGTAACAAGTTCTAGTTCAATAACAGATACATTTTCTACTGCATCTACTACAAACATGATAGCGGGTATGGCTATTCGATTCACAGGAACGACTTTCGGGAATGTTTTTCCTAGTGCAACCTATTATGTTTCAGAAATCAGTGGCGCAACTGCTTTTAAAATTACAAATGTATTAGGAGGATCAGTATTTAATCCTACTACAGGTTCAGGTTCTATGAATGCTACATTTGCGATTAAACCGCCAAATGCATCATATTGGACACTTTTAAGTAGCGGAATTAATTGGAGAGGATATTGGGTTGATGACACAGAATATGTTAATGGCGATGCAGTTAGATATCTAAACAATTCTTATGTTTGTAAATTAGCTCATAGGTCGGACGGTGACGATGGATCAACAACTAATGCTACCGGAGGTGGACAATCATTAAGTAGACCTGATCAGGACATAGCTGGTTTATACTGGAGTGTGCTGAGTGTAGGATCTGAAACTGCCACATTACAAGAGTTGGGTGACCTAGTTTACTATGACGGTGCAGGACCTGCTCGCCTGCCTATTGGTACAGAAGGACAAATCTTAAGAGTTAGTGCCGATCAAAAACCTGAATGGGTAACATGGGGATTAACAGATAGAGTTTATTGGGTTGGAAATAACGGAACCGATTTACCTTGGCCTACTCACGGCGGAACTTTTGATAAGCCCTGGAAAAGTATAAGATACGCTTGTGAACAAATAGAAAAAGGTGCAAGATTTCCACAGGCGAAAAGATTGTTGGAAATGAACAGATTGTTTATCCAAAGAGAAACGACTCAATGGATTAATTATCAAATTCTTAATAGTATAACACCATTCGCTAACAGTTTCAAGTATAGAGAAGATCGATGCGAACGTGATATTGGTTGGGTAATTGATGCATTAGTTTATGATTTAGGACATGGCGGGAATGTAAGAACTAGAGGATGTGCATTAGCTTATCTTAATGCCTTGAGTGAGGATGAACAAAATGGCACAGGTGTTTACAATAAATTAAGTGCAGAAAGTGACGAGGATGTAGCAGCCTATAATTATATGCTATCTTTAATTACAAAATGTTTAAGTAATCAATCACCTACTACAGCATATCAAACTGTAGCAGAAGATTCTACCAATATAATTCCACAATGGTTTGATACTACACTTGTTGCAGAAACGGGTGCTTTGATGGAAATTACTAATCTAGTAAAAATTGTTACGAATGCATTGACAGATAAAATTGTAGCAAATATTCCAACAAGATATGCTGCCTTTAATACTATTCATGTGTTGACAGGTCAATTTAGAGAAGTATTGCCTATTATTGTTCCTGAAAGCACGGTAGTTCTAGGAGACGAAGTTCGTTCCACAAATGCAGGACCAATTGGTAGTTTAGTACATAATACGGATGTCAAATATAGTGTTAATTCATTAGGTCGATTAGAAAGCATTGTAGGAGATATTGTAACTGGAACTGCTGTAACAAGAAGTCAAACTAACATGACTAATCAAGTTATTCAAGTTCCTTTAGGACAATCTGCACAAAGAGAACTTTCAACAAGATTAGTAAGAAGTATGCAGCATAGAATAGACTTTCTTACTGCTCAGACAAATATGATTTTTTATACATTACCTACAGGATATGGAAGTACGTATTTGTCCGGTTATCATCATGCAAGAACTTTAATTATTGAAAATAAAGACTTTATTAAAAAGGAAATCACTAGTTTTATTGACTATAATTACTCAGGTGTAAAATATTCAAGAACTACTTGTAGTCGAGATGTAGGTTATGTGGTTGATGCATTAATTTACGATCTAACTTACGGAGGAAAAACACAGTCATTGAATGCTGCTCTAGCCTACTTTGATGGCCCAGGAACAAATCTAGTTACAGATAGCTCCGAGGCTTTGGCGAATATCGCAGCTTACACTAGAATGAAAACAGTTATCAGTCAGGTCATTACCAATACTGCTGTAACAAGAAGTACAGGAAATACTTTTACGCAATTTAGAGACAGTACTAATTTAGGAAACGGATCACTAGCTCAAACATTTTTAGAATCGTGTATTGATTTAATTATTAACATGTTGAATGCTAATAATACAAATACTAGACCCACTACAATTGTTAGTACTATTACTGGAGGAAATACATTTACTACAGCTGCATCGCATGGATTATCTACTGGAGATGTATTATATGCTGTATCAACTTCACCTAACGGAATCGTAGCCGGAACAAAATATTTTGTATTACCAGCGGGACTTACTGCTGCATCTTTTCAATTAGGATTATCGTTAAACGGATCAAATATAAGTGTGGTAAATGGAACAGGATTAGCTATTTCATTTTATGTTGAAACTAGACCACCCTTAACTAATGGTGTTACAACTACAACAGCTTTGATAAATGCAATCAGTAGCCTTAGTAGTGTAGTTCCACAAATTCAAAATGATACTATTGACTATATTAACACAAATTATGGAAATTTTACTTATAAAAGTTCTTTCTGTAGAAGAGATATAGGATTTTTAGTAGATGCAGGATACTATGATACTGCATTCGGATCGAACTATTGGGCCATTCAGAACGGACTTTCTTATCTAAGGTTACAATCTAGTGTAGTTACTACGTATCAACTAGATCAAGAACTTGCTTCTATCGCATATGTAAAACAGCAAGTAGCTACTTCATTGACAGGAAGTAGCACAGCTATTAGTAGAGCAAACGCTTGTTATGATGAAATTATTGATATTATTAGTAACGGTGTTAGTGTTGCTGATGTTATAACATGGAGCGATCCAGGTATTAATTCTAATAAATTATATGCTAGAGAGCAACTTCAAACAAACAGAACTTTCATTATTAACACTTTGACAACTTGGTTAATTGTAAATTATAATACAGTTTGGCAAGGTCTTGGTGCTACAGGACAAGCTAAATGTCAAAGAGATATTGGCTATAGTATAGACGCCTTTAGCTACGATATACAATATGGTGGAAATCTCGCTACAAGAAATGTTATAAGATCATTGTTCAATCAAGTTACTGGAGTATCTGTATACCCGGATTCACAGCAAAAAACAGCTAGTGCAGCTATGTATACTCAATTAGGTCTTGTTTGTGGACAAGTAGTAAGAGAGCTATATTCAGGACAAGATACTAGTGGAAACGCTGCAAGCTCTACAGAACAAACTGCAATTACAACTCTAGCAGGATACATTAATATTGCTATAGTGGCAGATAATGCTGGAAGTTTGCCAGGAGAAAGTCTGCCTATAGTTACATGGGCAGCAGTTGATATTCAAGCATCTTTGAACATTCTTAAATTAGAAAAGGATGGTATTGTAAAAGGAACATTACAGTATATAACTGACACGTTTAACGATTTTAAATATAATCAGGCTAAGTGTAGTAGAGACCTCCAGATTATATTAGATGCTGTAAGTTATGATTTATGTTTTAATACAAATCATCAAACAATAAAGGCAGCATATTCTTACCTTAGAGCAACGGCTAAAGAAGTATTTACATTAAATCAGAAAACTGTTACTAGAGAAGCTTTAAATTTTGCAAGAGATATAGCTCTAAATAATTTGAATGGAAATACTACAGCACAAACTAGACTAACAAGTTTAATGAAAACAGTCGACGATATTATTTTTATAGCAAGCACAGAAGGATTAACTTGTAGCCAAGCCGAAGCTAACACTGATTATGCTATACATTTGTTAGAATTGAATAAAGATTTTATTGTAGATGAAATTAGAGCATATAACACTAACACTTTTAATAGTTTGGTTACACTAACAACTACTTCGAGTTTAATTTGTAGCTCAACCAGTTGGATGAAAAGAAATGCAGCAATAAAATTTACTGGAAGTGTTTTCGGAGGATTAGGAAATTCCAATACTTATTATATACAAAATATTATTAGTTCTACTTCTTTTTCCGTAGCATTGACACGGGATGCTACTAGTCCCTTGTCATTGACAGGCGGATCAGGAACAATGACTGTATATTTAGAGTATGATGAGGATTTTTGTCTTAGAGATGTTATATCTTATATTGATGCTATAAAATTTGATTTACGATATACAGGAAATTATAAATGTTCTCTAGCATCAAGGTACTATGCTAATGCAGTAAAAGGTAGTTACGAAGAAGATATGTACTATTTGAGAAATGCAACAGGTATAAGAAATCAAACTCTTGAAGGTTTAACCGGAGACTTACTAGCACCAAACGCCTATGGAACTAGTCGTGTAAGTGCAGGTGCATATTGCTCTTTAGATCCAGGATTCGGTCCAGATGATTACCATGCTTGGATTGTTAGCAGAAGCCCATATATTCAGAATGTAGCTACATTTGGTTATGCTGCTATAGGACAAAAGGTAGATGGCGATTTGCATAATGGAGGTAACAAGTCTCTAACATCTAACGATTTCACTCAAATTATTAGTGATGGTATCGGTGCATGGATTACAAATAATGCAAGAGCAGAACTTGTCAGTGTTTTCACATATTATAGTCATGTAGGATATCTAGCAGAGAATGGTGGAAGAATTAGAGGAACCAATGGCAATAATTCTTACGGAGATTTTGGCAGTGTTGCAGAAGGATTTGACGAAACTGAGACACCCATTCTTGCCAATGTTGATAACAAAGGGTACAAAGTAGCAGTAGGATCTACTCTTGGAGATGGAACAAATAAGGTATTCACTTTAGAATATACTAATGCTGGTTTAGATTATACCTATGCTACTTGGGCGTTTGGTGGTAATGGATCAGGAATTAGTGCTGAACAAGACGAATTCAGAGATGGCGGAGTATATCAGGTAAGATTAACAGATCTAGTTGACGATAGTACAGATGCTCCAGAGGCACTTGGTAATTTTG
>Ga0214923_10004490_pt1 | contig 16805 bp, 7 predicted proteins | sample LL1510_MetaG_FD_177993 | JGI IMG/M metagenome (GOLD analysis project Ga0214923, IMG submission 177993) | Freshwater microbial communities from Lake Lanier, Atlanta, Georgia, United States - LL-1510 | ecosystem: Environmental > Aquatic > Freshwater > Lake | place: USA: Georgia | collected 2015-10-15 | reverse complement strand
TCATTTTAGAGACAGCATGCCAGCAACATTGGCACAAGGAAATACCGCAGATGCCTTTGGCAATTATCCAATTTTTGGATATTTAGGATTAGGTCCTGAAGTCAATTATCAAGGAATCTCAAATATTTCAATGATTAGTGTTCCAGTAGGTGCAATATTTGATTATCCAATTAATCGCAGTTGGTCAATTACCTCTGAGGCATTGATCCAGGCGAACTATTTGAGTGCGCAAAAAGGAAATACATTAAACTATCAATTATTGTCATTACAGGACATTAATTCGGGAGTATACCGCGATTTATTGTGGTCGGCAAAAATAGGAGTTGGGGTTCAGAAAGAAATTTCTAATCGCGCCAAATTGGGTGCTAGAATCAACACTCAAGGAATGTTTACACCGTTGTACAAACAAAATTCGGCTATCCAGAATAGGGCATGGTCGGTTGGTTTATCGGCGTTTTATGTTTGGCGTTTATTTTAAAGTTAAAGAGAGGTGCAAAAAATGAAAAACAAAATGTGTAAATTGCAAACAGTGCAGAAGTTGATATTCATCATTGTGGCATTCTTTTGTGTAACTTTTTCAAAGGCACAGGTATTGCAACCATTGGGAAATGGCTTGCCTTCTCGCGTTGTTGCCTCTTTCGCTACCAAAACAGAATATTTTGCATTGTATGAAGATCTAGAATCTGCAACACCAAATGATTATACTTTAGGCCGTTGGAATGGTGTGTACTGGAAATTTTATCCGGGATTAATGACTCCAGGTCCGATTGTAAATACAATGGGTGTATATAATTTTCATTCAATTGCATTGTATAACAATACAATTTATATAGGAGCCTATATTGCTAATGCTGCTAAAGATGCTGAATTGCCCATAAGTCATTTATATAAATGGGATGAGACTTCTCGCTCTTGGGTTCCTGAGACTGGCGTAGTTGATACCAAAAATAACGGTATTGTTGCAATGACTGTTTTTGATAATAAATTAATTGTTGCGGGATTATTTAAAAATACGGTAAACGGAAAGTCAGTTCAGAATATTGCTTCTTTTGATGGAACATCTTGGAATTATTTGGGTAGCAACGAAACTAGTCAAGGCGCCGACGGCAAAATTAATTCATTAATGGTTGTTGGTGATCGACTTTATATTGCTGGCGATTTTCAAAACTTTGCTGGAAGTTATACAGGCAATATCGCCTATTACACTGCTTCAAATGGTGGATGGGGTGGAATTGGAAGTCCATTCAAAGGAGAAATTTCAACATTGGCATATTTCGACAACCAGATTTCGGTTTTAGGAAAAGATAGTTTAGGGATTGTACAAATCAGAAATTTTAAAAGCGTTTGGTCTCAACCAATCTCATTTGCGGGATATCAAACATCATTGGTTAAAACAATTGCGGGTACTCCCAATTATTTATTGTTGGGTGGTACATTTACGAAAAATGGAAATGCTTCTTCATTATTGCGCTATGAAGCTGATACATTAGCCTTTACCGGGAATAGACTTACTGGTAATTTTACATTGGGTCAACGCGGAAATGGAGCCTTTGTGTGGGGTGATTTTACTGAGCAAAATACAGGAGTAAAATACTTTTCAAGCATTGAATCTACTTCAGGTAATTTATTCGGAGACTTGTTTTATGATTTAAATTCAAACTGCGTAAAAGATGTGAATGAGGTTGGAATACCCAATTCAGTTTTACGCATCATGAAGAAAGACAATCAAAAGAATTATTTTGCGGTAACTGATCAAGACGGACATTTTTCATTGGCATTGCCCGAAGGAGATTATTTGATTTATAATACATCTCAAAGACACATGTATTCGGTTTGTGCCAGTAATTTTTCTACCAAAATTAGGTCTGGCAAATATTCATCAGTTTTCTTAGGAGAATTTATGGATCCTACCTTGAAGGACTTAGAGGTAAAAGTTCAACCCATTTATGCGGTTGAAACTAATCCTGGTGATCAAATAAAGGCGTTGTTAACGGTAGTTAACCATGGAGCAACTACATTATCTGGTCCAACCATACATTTGATTCATCCAAGTTCAATAACAAATTTTAGCAGTGTGCCAGCGCCAGATAATTATGAAAATTCTGAGGCTACATTTAGTTTGGTCAATTTAAAACCATTTGAAACTCGATACATAGAAGTTTCATTGAAATTACCAGGCAATGCAACATCATCTAGCTTTTACCCAATAACGGTTAAAACAGGATCGTTGTTTGTGCAAAATGATGCGATGAGTACTGATAATTATGACACCGTGAAAGTGAGAATTGGCAAACGTGGAAATGTTTTGAATGCGGTTGAAAAAGTTTCAAATAATGGCGAGTTTATTGATTATAGAACCAAAACTTGGAAGTATACTGTGAATTTTAGAAACATTGGTAATTCATTTGTAAACAAAGCTGTTTTTGTAGATACTATTTCTTCCAAATTGCCACTAAACAGAATTATTGTAAAATCATTTTATCCTGTAGGTGGTAAACCACCATATATTCAGCCTGGTAATGTTTTGGTTGTAAATTTTGATCCTGCAAATTTACAAACATACGAAACCAATCCGTCTAACTGCATGGGATGGGTGGAATATGATGTAGAATTGTACGACAAATTGCCTTTGCAAACCCAAATTCCAAATACAGCTTCTGTTAATTTTGATTCTAAATGGATTGGGTATTCAAATACCTGCGGAGTAACTATTTTTGACGCCACTGCCTCTGTAAATCATTTGTCTAAAACAGGATTGGTTGTTTATCCAAATCCAGCAAAACAAGTGTTAAATGTTCGTTGGTTGTCAAACGAAATCAATGCAAAATGGTCAATTGTGAATTTTACAGGTGAAGTGGTTAGAACGGGTATTGTTGGCGAATTAGAATCAGCTTTAGACATAGCCAACTTATCAACTGGATTGTACATTTTAAGTACGCCAACTACTGTCACAAAATTCCAAGTAATTCGTTAAGAATTAATTCTCTAGTTTCAATTGGATGAAACTATAAAGATTAAAATTATCTTGATTTCTTAATAATTCAATCTCGTTTTTCAAAGCAACAACGCTTACAGATTTCATTCTGTTTTTTTGAATGAGGGTATATGCTCTTTCAGCCAAAAGAAAATTCATTCTGTTGTTGCCCTTGTTGTGTTCTGCATGTTTTGAAATGGCTTCAGAAAGTTCTGAAATACCCGTTTCTGTCATTGCATTGGTAAGGATGACTTGGGTTTCCCAATCTGGGGTTGATCTGAAGTGTGCAAGTTTCTGCAAATGACTTGCAAAAGCTTCGGCGCCATCTCTGTCTGATTTATTTACCACAAAAATATCGGCTATTTCCATGATGCCACTTTTTAATGTTTGAATTTCATCTCCACTTTCCGGCACAGACACAACAATGGTGGTATCGGCTAATCCCGCAATTTCAACTTCACTTTGTCCAACACCAACGGTTTCAATGATAATTTTATCGAATTTGGCATGTTTTAAAACATCAACAACTTCAATAATACTTCCACTTAATCCGCCAAGTGATCCCCTAGAGCTAATGCTTCGAATAAATACATTTGGCATTAAAAACAAAGATTGCATGCGTAAACGATCTCCTAAAAGTGATCCAAAATTGAAAACCGATGATGGGTCAACAGCAACAATTGCAATACGCAAATCTTGCTTGCTCCAAAACTTGGCCAATGCATGAACCAAACTGCTTTTTCCAGCACCCGGAGGTCCAGTAATGCCAATTACATCAGACGATCCGTTAAATTGCTTGAGTAATTCTAATGCATTGGGATGGTTGTTCTCAACCCAAGAAATTGCTCTCGCAATGGCTTTTTCGTTGCCCTCAGCAATGAGTTCAGGAGTAGGAATCAACATCATCGTAAAAACACAAAGATAATGGTTCCTATTTAAAATTGTTTTTGCTAATTATTGCGTTAAGACTTGCTTCTGGTGAAAGGAGTATCAGAAATTTCCATGAATTTTTTGTCCCTCAATAAAAAAGAACCTGCTTTTGCAATCATGGCTGCATTGTCTGTACAATATTGAAATTGAGGGATATAGCACGGAGTGTTGTGTTTGGTGCCCAATTGATTTAAAGCACTTCGCAATGGTTTATTGGCTGAAACTCCACCTACAATTCCGATGCTTTTGGGATTTAAATCTTTCAGTCCTTTTTCTATCCTTTTCATCAACATATTTACCAACGAAAATTCATAAGAAGCGCATATATCGTTCAAGTTATTGGTCATGAAATCTGGATCTTTCAAATTATTGTCCCTCAAAAAATACAACAAAGAAGTTTTTATACCTGAGAAGCTAAAGTCATAATTTTTGGTTTGGCTATCGGGGAATGTGAATTTTAGTGGATTTCCATATTCGGCGAGTTTAGAAATTTGTGGCCCACCAGGGTAGCCCAATCCCATTAATTTTCCTGCTTTGTCAAATGCTTCACCCACTGCATCGTCGATAGAATTCCCAATAATTTCCATTTCCATAAAATTGGTTACCCAAATGAGTTGGGTATGTCCACCGCTCACCAGCAAGCACAATAATGGAAACTCAACTTGATTGTCGATATACAATGCTGCAACATGGGCTTGAAGGTGGTTTACCCCAATTAATGGCACGTTTAAAGCCATTGAAAGAGCTTTGGCAGTATTGATGCCAACCATAAGAGAACCCATCAAACCGGGGCCCTGTGTTACAGCAATAGCAGAAAGATTATTGAGGGACATTTTGGCTTCCTTCAACGCGGTATCAATTACAGGAATAATTGAACTTTGGTGCGCGCGTGATGCCAATTCTGGAACAACTCCTCCAAATGATTCATGAACTTTTTGGGTTGAGGTAATATTTGATAAAATAATTTCGTTATCAAGTATGGCTGCCGCTGTATCGTCGCAACTGCTTTCAATGCCCAAAATAGTGGATGCTTGATTCATTGGTGGATTCGTTTGGGGTTTATTTGGTTATATTTGATTTCTTTGAAAAAACGCGGTTCAAAATTACGGAAGATATTGCTTAGAACGCTATTGTTGCTCGTTTTCTTTTCGAGTATGGTGGCTGTTCTTACCCGTAATAAATTTGTTCAAACCGAAATTGCACAATATTTAACTGGCTATCTTTCAAAGGAATTGGGCACTAAAGTCAGTGTAAAGGCCGTTGAAATTGACTTTTTAAGAAATTATCATTTAGAGGATTTGTTAATCCTCGATAAGCACAACGATACCATCTTTTATGCCAAAACTTTCAATGCCAATATGGCTCATTTTTCTTTGAGAAAACGAAAAATTGATTTAAAGGACATTGAATTGAATAATATGGCTATCCACATTGGCATTTATAAAAACGAAAAAGTTGTTAACTATCAATTTATTGAAGACTATTTTAAATCGTCCGATACCACTTCTGAATCGGCTCCATGGAAAATAAACATCAAGAATATTCAACTGGTGGATGCAAATTTTACGCAATTTGATTTTAGACCTAAGGATTTTAAAAATATTCCAGGAGAATACAATGCCAATTATTTGGCAATTAGAAATATCAATGGTCAAATTCCTGAGTGGTTTATTGATAAAAAAGGAGGCAATCATTTTCAATTAAAGAACTTATCGGCCACTGAAAGAAGTGGGGTTCGCATTGAATCACTTTCTGCTGATTGTATTATTGATGATACCCAAATTTCACTCGAAAAAATGAGATTGGAACTTCCCAATAGTGTAATTGGTCCAAAGTTTTCAATGACCTATAAAGACTTTACCGCAATGGATAATCCTTTTACCGACGTAATTTATAGTTTGAAACTTAGGAATTCTAAAATTTGTTTATCCGATATCAGTGCCTTCGCACCATGGTTAAAAAATAGAAATTTTGTACTAGATGTCAATGCCGATATCAAGGGTCCTTTGTGTAAAATTCAATCAAACTATTTTAATGCAAAAACAAAAAATGGCACTGTGTTGAATTTGAAATATGTATTAAAAGGATTGCCAGAGGTTCCAACATTATTCAATGGTATTGAATTTAAACAATCAACAGTTTTTGTAGAAGATATCATTACCCTAATTCCTGAAATTGAATTGCCCAAAACTGTGCTCGATTTGGGCTACGTTAAATTGAATGGGGCCTTGGATTTGCCAATGGGATTGCTTCATTGGGACGGTGAAATTAAAACCGATAAAGGCAATTTGGCTGGGGTTCTGGATTTGGATTATTCCAAAGAGAAAGACCCAATGGGTTATAATTTGGATGTAACAATTGATTCAGTAAATTGGAATCACTTTTTGCCTGAGGCTGCATTTTTAGGCAAGGCCAATATGGATGTAAAACTCAAAGGGAAAGGTTTCGATGATAAGGCTTTAATTGAATATGATATTACCACTTCCTCCTATTCAATCAACCAACGCGGATTTGAAAAAGCATCGATAAATGGTATATTAGATCATGGATTGATAGATGGTACTATGGTTTCAGAAGATCCCTCAGCAAGTTTTACAATTGATTATTTGGCTGAAAATATTTTCAAATCGCAACATTCTGTTGTAGATGCCAAAATTGGAAATCTCGATTTTAATAAGTTGGGATTTGATAGTGTTGGAACTTCATTCAAGGGTGAAATTCATTCTGATTTAACCGGTTCAGATTTGAATACAATACTGGGGGAAGTGTTATTTACCAACTGCCAAATAAATCGTGGTAGCCAAGATTTCATGTTGGCAACACAGTTGATTCGCAGAAAGAAATTAGACAAGGTTGAATTTACAGGGAACTGGATAGATGGATTTATTTCAGGTAATTGGAAATTGGGAAAGACGGGATTATGGGTTGAGCAAATTTTGCACGAAATGGCGCCAGCGCGGTTTGCTGCTGCCAAAGAAAAATGTACTGACTCCGTAGCGTTCGACCTTTTTTTGTTTCAAACGGTGTGGCTTGATGCATTGGTTGCGCCAGGGTTAAGGCTTGGACCTGTTTCTATTGTTGGAAATTACAATGGGTTGAGCAATAAGTATAACTTAGAAATTGGTCCTTTTTCACTTGAATATGGATTGTTTACAAGTGAAAAGACTAGAATTAGTATCCATAAAGATAAACTGATAGACAATACTGCTGAATTTACTTTCCTATCCAATCAAAGTAAATTTGATAATACACTTTATGACAAAATAGAGATCGCTGCTGGAATTGGTAACGATTTTTTGTCCCTCAAAACCCAAATTCACGAAAAGGAAAATAGGTACTCCCTTGATTTAGCAGCTTTTGGTAAAATTAATGAGAATTCGGCCGATTTCAATCTAGACAAATCCGATTTGAGGATTTTTTCAACCACTTGGATGTTAGACAGGCAAGCCAATATATTGTTTAACCCCGAAAAAATTAATATTTCGAACTTTTATTTGAGTGACAACACCCACTACTTGGAGGTGAAAGGCGATATTTCTGTGTCTAATTCAGATACCCTTCGAATGGATTTTAGTAATATAACGCCTGAAGTTCTGAAACCATTTTTACCGAAGGGAAGCCTAGATAGTTTGGAGTTTAAAGCAAACGGAGATGTGAAAATTTGCGCTGTTCTTGGCAATCCAAGATTTATTGGGGAAGTTGGGGTTAACAAAATCAAATACAACCGCTTCCAATACGGTGATTTGGATCTGTCAATAAAAGAAACTGGCAAAGTGGGTTTCTTACAAATGAATTGTTTGTTCAGATCTGGACCATTAAAAACATTGGCGCTAAATGGAAGTTTACAAGTAAACGCATTAAATGGAAGTGATTTGGATATTTATGGCGAGCTGCCAAGGAAAACACCGATTCAAATTTTACAACCTTTTCTAACCGGAATTGTAGGATTTAAGGAAGGTTACCTAAGAGGGAATTTCCATTTATTCGGAACCACTGAAAATCCCAAAGCAGAAGGCTTGATATCTATTGAGCAAGCCAGAATGAAAGTAGATTATTTGGGCACCGAATATACAACTTCCGGAAATATCAAGGTTACAGAAAAAGGATTATTTACTGTGCGTCCTTTAAAGATTTTCGATGATTCAAAAAAGAATTTTGCATGGATGAAGTTGGCATTTACATATAAAAACTTTTCCGAATTTGGATTGGATCTCCAAGTAGATAGTCTCAAGAACTTCAGAGTATTGCAAACTACAGAAAAAGACAATAGCTTATTTTATGGAAATGCTTGGGCTGATGGGAATTGCCGCATGTATGGGCCGTTGAATCAAATTAACATGGATATTAATTTGAAACCAAGAAAAAATTCGCTGCTGTCAATTCAATATTCATCTGGAAATGAAAATACCATTTCAGGGGCTATCGTATTCAGAAATCACTTAGGGAAAATACAGGCCACATCAGTAAAAAAGGAAACTCCCAATAGTATGGGTAAAATCAATATGAATATCACTGCAACTCCTGAAGCGGAAGTTCAGTTTGTTATAGATAAAAAACTAGGCGATATTATCAAGGGTAGGGGAAATGGACAACTTCGATTGGTATATGACCTCGATAAGAAATTCTATATGTTTGGTAGTTTTTTTGTTGAACAAGGTGAATATTCTTTTTCATTGCCAGGGATTAATTTATTAAAGCGTATTTCCCTCGATAAGGGTGGTTCAATTGTGTGGGATGGAGATCCATTCAACGCAACAGTTGATTTGGTTGGAAGAATTGAAAAGAAAATTTCGCCATCAACGCTCATGATTACATCTGTTGGTGCAAAAACGAGTTATCCTGCAACCAAAATTATCAGTTTGCTCACTTTGAAAGGGAATTTGTTTAGTCCATCAATCGGATTTGATATTCAAGCTCCTGATTTGTCATCTACAGGTGGCACGTCGGCCAACGAAGTGAATTCTGTGATACAGAGAATTCGAAGCGACAAAGATGAAACGATGCGTCAAGCGGTGGCTTTATTGTTGTTTGGTAATTTTATTCCTCCTTCTTTTTCAAACAGTGGCGCATCGGCCACCAGTAATTTTAGTGGTTCAGGATTTGCAGGAAACAGTGTTTCTATGATAGCGAGTTCGGTGGTGAATGATTTGTTTTCGAAATACGGAATTCCAACGCGAATTCAAGTGAATATTGATGATGTACGAAATTCAACGGGTACCAGCAACACAAAATTATTCTTAAATACCGAATGGTTTTTGTCGGACAGATTGCGTTTGGATTTGAATTACGATCCAACTGTGGCGGTTTTGGTAAGCAGTGCGGCGTTGCCAATCAATTTTAACTTGGAATACAAAACCACCGATGAAAATTGGAGAATTAAAGCATTTTCTAGGAGTAATAATTTATTGTTACAACAAAATGGAAGTTCAACAACAAACGGGGTTTCTGGAAATACATTGGGAACAGGTATCATGTATCGCAAAGAGTTTGAAACTTTCAAACGGAAAAAAACTGCTCCTAATCCAATTAAAAATTAATCCATTCAATATTTATTTACATTCGTAAAATGTCCATTAAAATCCCTTTAATCGAATCCTTTAAAATGTCGGGTTCAGCCATCAAGCAGAATAAACTGCGAAGTGTTTTATCGGTTTTGGGAATTACAATTGGCATATTTTGTATCATTTCAGTATATGCATTGGTGCATTCTTTAGAAAAGAGTTTGAACAATCAATTTTCTAAATTTGGATCTGACGTAGTATTTATTCAAAAATGGCCATGGGATGAATTTGGTAATAATTATCCTTGGTGGAAATATTTAAAACGACCCGTTACAAAGCCAGAAGAAGCTGATTTTTTAGTAGATAGAATTACTCCAAATAAAGTAAAAGCAATTGCCTATTTATTTCAACAAAAAGCAGATGTAAAAACATCTAAAAATGCTTTAAAGGGAGTTGAAGTAAAGTGTGTTTCTTATCAATACAATCAGATACAGACAGTGAATGTTGAATTTGGTAGGTATTTCACTTATGAGGAAAGCAACAATGGTCAACCAGTTGTTATTCTTGGTGCAAGCATTTCTCAAAATTTATTTCCTGAGGGAAGTCCTGTTGGCAAAAAAGTTAGGGTAGGTTCTGGAATATGCACGGTTATTGGCGTTTGTAAGTTTGAAGGTGCCAGCATGATCAATAATTCTAGTGATGATGGTGTTTTTGTTCCTTCGAAATGGGGTTTGGGTTTTTTTTCATACAAACAAAGTGAAGATGCACAAATTATGGTAAGGGCCGAAGATGGGGTTTCAATTGATGATTTGAGAATTGATGTTGCTCAGTGTATGAGAGCATACAGACGTCTAAAGCCCGGTGCCGAAAATGATTTTGCCGTAAATAAAATGTCCATGATAACCGATGCTATTTCGAGTCTTTTCGGACAAATTAAGAAAATAGGATTAATCATTGGTGCTTTCGCCATGTTAGTGGGTTGTTTTGGGGTTGCAAATATTATGTTTGTGTCGGTAAAAGAACGCACCCAAGAAATTGGAATTCAAAAAGCATTGGGAGCACAAAAGTGGTTTATTCAAGTGCAATTTTTATTGGAAAGTATTTGGCTTTGTATCGCTGGCGGATTAATTGGAATTTTCTTTGTGTGGCTCGTTTTATATGGGCTTAACGCCGCATTCTCTTCATCGTTGGGTGCTGGCGCTACTTTATCTTTGGGTATGGAAGATGCATTGATAGGGATAATTACCTCTGTTTTCGTAGGAATAGTCGCCGGTTATATTCCTGCAGCTTCTGCCGCAAAAATGGATCCTGTTGCCGCAATCCGATCAAAATAGTTGACGCGGAAGAATTTATTATTCATTTAACTTATTTGTGACATCCAACAAGTTTTTATGTATTTACTTTGTAACGTGAATTTGACTAGAAAAAGTATATTTTTGTTTCTTACTGCTTTGTTTTCGGTTGTTGCTTATGCACAAAAAGATACAATGCAAAAAAGCAAAAAAGACACAAGCGATATTGAAAAAATGAAAGTGCTTGAAATTAAAGTTCAAGCCAATATTATTGAAAACCAAGCTGATAAATTGGTTTATAATGCATCTCAAGACATTACGAGTAAAGGCTCTTCTTTGAGCGACATGTTGTCGAAAGTGCCTATGGTTGAAGTGGATATGGACGGCAATGTTTCTATGCGTGGCAACAGAAATATTAAATTCCTTATCAATGGCCGACCTTCAGGGTTGCTTGCGGGTAATCTTGCCGATGCTTTAAAATCAATCTCTGCCGATGATATTGATAAGATTGAGGTAATTACCAACCCATCTGCAAAATACGATGCGGAGGGTTCCGGAGGGGTCATAAATATAATTATGAAGGATGTTCGATTAAAAGGAAATTCGGGCAACTTTAGGATGGGTTTGGGTACAAGAAGTGCCAATTTGGGCGGTACATTTTCAGTTCAACGCGGTAAAACCAATTTTACTACCATGATTGGTGGGCATGGATGGAGAACTTGGGGTTTTACAAGAGCGAATAGATTAAATGCCATTCAAGGAATTACAAATCAACTGACACAAAACTCTAATTTCAGAAACTGGGGTGGTGGGCCAAGAGTCACATTTTCAGTTGATCATACTTTTAACAAAAAGAATGCAATGAGTGTTTCCGCATCGGTGAATACAGGTTGGAGAAGTACATTGACCGATTGGGAAACCAATGTGGGTATCAAAGACAGTTTTTTGAATTATCTGTGGAATCAGAATTCGGATAAATTAAGTACTACCATTGGGTATGATTTGAATTTGGATTATCGCAGAAAATTCGATAAAAAAGATAGAGAATTCGGTTGGTCTGCTCAATTTTCTAATAGTACAGAAAATGCCAAATATACCAGTGACAGGAAAAATCAAATAGGGAATTTAATGCACAATGAAAAAAGTTTAAACGTGGGTCAAAATAATGAACTATCTACACAGATAGATTTTACGGAACCTTTATCATCTAAGATTTCATTGGAGTCGGGGTTAAAAGGAATTTGGCGTTTTGTGTTTTCTGATTATTCTTTCGATAGTTTGAATATCCCCCAAAATGAATATTCAACAATTACAAATAGAAACAATGCATTTACCTATTATCAATATGTTTACGCCGGATATTCTCAAATCATTTATAATTTAAATTCGAATTATAGTCTAAAAATAGGTGGGCGTTTTGAGCATACAAACTTTGGAGGGAATTTAAGCAAACCATCAGAAATTTCTTTTATGGGTAAGCCATATAATAACTTTATTCCTTTTTTAAATATATCTCGAAAAATTGGTCAGGGAGGATATTTGCGTTTCAATTTCACTCAAAGAATTCAACGTCCTAGTTTGTTTTATTTGAATCCGTATACAAATTTTAGTGACCCATTAAATATTACCACAGGTAATCCATATTTGTCGCCAGAAATCTCCACTAACTATGAATTGTCGTTTGGAAATTATACATCTGTTGGCGGTTATGGAATTAACATTTATCACAAACGATTGAATAACTCAATAGAAACATACCGCATTATCGATGAAAACAAAGTTTACAAAACAACTTATGGCAACATTGGTCAAAATATCACCACTGGATTTGATTTAAATATCAATTTCAAGGGCAAAAATTGGATGTTGAGTTTAAATGGCGGAGCTGGTTTTGTAAACATTAGCAGTATCGTTGATACAGGTGTTACTGCTGGGTTAAGTTCAAAGGGAATTACATATACTGTTGGAACCAGAGGTTCCTATAATATTTCTAAAAAATACACGATTGAAATGTTTGCAAGATTTAATGCTCCAACTTTTTCTCTGCAGGGATATTCGGCAAATTGGTTTATGCATGTAATAAGTGTTAAAAGAAGATTTAACAACGACAAGGGCGGAATAGGTTTGGGATTGGATAATCCTTTTTCACCACAAGTTGATTACAAGACTGATAACAAAGGATTGAATTTCTCATATTATGAAATGCGAAGAACTACCATGTGGGGTGTTCGAATCAATTTTGACTATACGTTTGGAGGTGTTCAAGTTGAAATACCGAAACCTGTAGAACGAAAGTTGAAAAACGATGATTTGAAAGACGGAGATAAAGAAGGCGGTTCTTAATTCATATTTTTAATTATGATTGCTTTTTAGTATCTTTGTTAAATGGATATTTCTGGAAAAGTGATACAAGTTTTACCAAAGCAAACGGGTGCTGGTAAAAATGGACCATGGGAAAAACAAGACTATGTGGTTGAAATTCAAGGTACTTATCCCAAAAAGGTTTGTTTCAATTTATGGGGAGCTAAAATTTCTCAATTCGATATCAAAGAAGGTGAATTTATTAATGTGGGTGTAGATATTGAAAGTCGCGAATATCAAGGCCGTTGGTATACCGATGTTCGTGCTTGGAAAGTTGAAAGGCCTGGTGCTTCTGGTAGTAATGGCGGTGCGCCTTCGACTCAAAATGCAGGAGACCACCAGGATCCATTTGCCCCAACTGATGATACGCAAGATCCTTTTGCATCGAATTCATCTGATGCAGATGACTTGCCTTTCTAATGAATTGTCATAAAAACATCATATTAAATTTCTTCAACACACATAATTATAATGAAATGCGTCTATTGAAGTAATTCCTAATTAGAAAAACATGATTCAAAAAATACTTGAAAAAAAATATTTGAAAAGACATTCGTTTTTAACGTTTGTCTTTTTTCTTTTTTCGCTAAATGCATTTTCTGCAACGTGGTATGTGAATACAACGGGAAGTGATGCCAATGCGGGAACATCAGTTGCACCGTTTTTGACTATTCAAAAAGCGATTAATTCAGCCACCTCTGGTGATGTTGTAACAATTGCAACGGGTACTTACAATAAGTTTGTATTGGTGACGAAAAATGTTACGTTTGATATAAATAACGCAAATGTTGAAATCAAATCTTTGGTGTTAAAAACGACGTCTGTCAAGATAACCCTTACCTCAGCAACAACTCCGGGTACACTGTTAATTACGGATTCATTTGAATTAACAGAGGGGTTGGTAGTTATTTCAGGAACTGCTCCACCCGCATTAAAAACAAAATCTGGGGCTAAATTGGTAGGTGGAAATAAAAATAGCTATGTTGATGGTGGATATTGGATTGGATCAACAAATAATACGGCAATTACGTGGGCCGTTGGTTCAGGAAGCGATTATAGACCAATTAGCATAACTAGCTTCTCCAAATCAGGCGCTACAGAAGAATTTTATTTTGCTAAGGTTTTGGCAAATGGACCATCTTTTACCCAAGCATTACCTTCAGTTACAAGAAATATTTCTAAAGTTCATCATTACTACATGAATACCACGGCAACAAATTTGATTGCCAATAACTTTTTACTGAAGTTTAGTTATGATTCAGTTACAAATGATGACCATGTTTACGATTTTGCCAATTTGCAATTATTGACGTCTACGGGTTCTGCAGCTTGGTTATTGAATAATAGCGTGGGTACAGCAAATAGACTGGGTACAATGTCGTCTGTTTCTATTACCAACTTGGCTGGTTATTATATCCTAGGAAATAAAATTGGTTCTCAATCTTCTGGTTATTTAGGGGGATTGAATACATTGGGAAGTTCAAACGTGTTTTCATCATTTATTGTTGTAAACCAATGCGAGGGCGATACAATTAAATTTTACAGCAATTCAAAATCAATTGGTTCTTCAATAACAGGTTATATATGGGACTTTGGAGATGGTTCTCCTACACAAACAGGGCCAACTGCTTGGCACATATATCCACGTGGAATTCCTTCGCCTTCAACCTATTTATATTTAGTTTCGTTGAGGGTTGAAAATGCTACGAGTTTTGACTTTGGATATAAAAACGTAATTATAGCAAATACACCACGTGTTCCTTTGAATTCTAATATATTTACACAAAGTGTTGAGTTATTGCCAAAGATTATCACGAGTGTTTGTCAGGGGCAAACAACCCGAATTACGGATACTTATTCTCCACCTTCTGGGGAAGTAATGGCTAAGAAAATTTGGACAATTACCCCAGTTATACCCGCATTCAGCAGAGGAAATATTGCTCCTTATTTGGGATATAAAGATTCTAGCAGAATTACTTATAAATTCGCTACTGCAGGAACCTATAAAATTTATATTACAAGAGTCAATCAGTATGGCTGCAAAGCCATAGACAGTCAGGATTATATTTTGCATGCTCGTCCTTTGGTAGGTATTGATGTAAAAGACCAATGTTGGGATCCTGTGAGATCGGTTGCGATTTTTAATGTAACTGCAGATCCTTCACCTGACAAAATGTTAAAATGGTCGTGGGATTTGGGTGATGGTACAAAACTTTCTGGCTTGGCTGGTCCTCCTACTTTAAATAAAACTGCTTATCACAAGTATGCAACTCCAGGTCCAAGATTAATTAAGTTGGTTGTCACTACCGATGCCGATTGTAAAGACTCATCAAACCATATTTTGAATTTATTTGCTAAGCCAAAGGCGCAATTTGCAACTTCAAATACGTGTATAGGTGAAATTACCAATGCATTTAATAGCTCATCGGTAGCTTCTCCCGAAGTAATTCAATACGATATTTGGAATTGGGGCGATGGTACACCATACGATACAGCAGTGCCTAATGATGCGCATACTTATGCGAAAATTGGATTGTATAAAGTTTTGTTGGAAGTTCAAACATATAATGAATGTAAAGATACAGAAACACTGTGGATGCGTGTACACCCTAAACCAGTGCCTTTGTATGGCGTTAAAGAGGCTTGCTTTGGCGATACTAATATATTTAGAAGATTGTTGAACTTTAAATATCCCCGTCAAGATAGTATGTATTGGAATTGGACGTTTGACGACACAATTATGGCTACTGATACGTCCGTTAGATTTAAATTCACCGCTCCTGGAGTGCACAAAGCACGTTTGGTTGCGACATCAAAAGCGGGTTGTCAGGATTCATCACTCGGGGTGTTTCAAGTCTATTTTAGGCCAAAACCTACGTTCTCTTTAGATCCTTCGGTGGTACCGAACGATTTAATGCAATGTCAGAAATGGAATAAATTTACATTTATACAGAATTACGGAGTTGATCCGAATGATACCATTCTCACATCAAAGTGGGTTTGGGGGGACACTTTTAAAGAATCTCCGGCGGTAACCTTATATCATAGTTATGACACAACAGGTATTTTTCAGCCTAGGTTGGTAGTTACGAATATTCACGGTTGTGCCGACAGTGTAATGCATCCAGTAAATGTGGTGGCATCACCTATTGCACACTTCGCTTATAAAGGTGTTTGTATGCCAGATTCTGTTTATTTTTATGATACATTAACTTATTCCTTAGATACAATTAAACAACGTTTTTGGGATTTTGGTAATGGGGTTAAGGATTCAAATATTTTGCACAGAAATGTATACTACACAAATTCAGGTCCTTACAATGCAAGTTATATCGTAAGAACTAAAAATGGGTGTTCTGATACGGCATTTTTGAATGTAAATACGCTTGTGAATACTCCTGTAATTTCATGGAATATGAAAGGAAGTATGCCGTTGTGCAAAGGCGATTCAGTTAAATTTACAATTACGGGTGGTGATTCGATAACTTGGCTTGCCGATAATGATTCGGTTTTCGTGAAATCCATTTCTAAAACTGGAAATTATAAATTTAAAGTTAATAATCAGGGTGTATGTTTTGCAATGGATTCAGTTCAAGCTTATGCTTATCCTCCTGCAAACATCAAAGCGCATTCAGATACTACAATCTTTAGGGGAAGAAAAGCTTCTATATATGTATCAAATGCATTGAAAAATTTCCATTGGTATCCAGGTATTTATGTAGCTGATTCTACCAAAGTGGGCACTTC
>Ga0214923_10004489_pt1 | contig 16807 bp, 16 predicted proteins | sample LL1510_MetaG_FD_177993 | JGI IMG/M metagenome (GOLD analysis project Ga0214923, IMG submission 177993) | Freshwater microbial communities from Lake Lanier, Atlanta, Georgia, United States - LL-1510 | ecosystem: Environmental > Aquatic > Freshwater > Lake | place: USA: Georgia | collected... | reverse complement strand
TAAAACGAAACTAGTACCAGCCCGACTACTACCTGGAAGAAGAGCGCAACACCGTCAAGAAGCAGCGTTGATATCGTCTTCTGTGCTGAGAACGCCTCCAGAAATCGGAGAACGTATTCAGGCCCAAATCTGCTCTGAAACTGCTCAAACTCCACATGCGGTATCCGTCCTGCCAGAGAGAGCGAGAGTCTCACAACCAATCTTCGTTGCAAAACCTCGACAACCATTAATTGAAGGATTCGCAGGACACCGGCGAATATCAGCACTCCACCGACAAGACAGGTAATCACCACCAAAGGTTGGAGCACAACACCGAAGGCTACCGAATTTACCACGGACTGTACGCCAACTGGTATAGCCAGGGTACAGAGCCCAACCGCGAGTGCGTAAATGAAAATGACGGCTAAATCGCGCCCCTCTCCGTGCAGAAGGCGAAATACCCGCACTGCCGTCTCGAACTCTCCTCGCTTCGACTGCGTATTCGCCATGAGTGCCCCTTACTCCTTTACTCGCCAGATCTTCTTAACCGCTCGAGCGGCACGCATGATCGTAGATGATTTTGCGTTCTGCAATTCAAGCAACTGCACACCTTCAACAAGCCAATTCGCCAACCACGTCCGGGCCAGAGAGTACCTCACCGTTCTGCCATCCCGGGTGGCGACAGCAATTCCCTTCGAGCGAAGCTGCGCTAAATGCTGAGAGACGGTCGACTGCCGTAACTTTAAGGTATTAGCTAAAGTTTGTACATCCAGAGTGTGCGCACCAAGCTCCTCGATAATGCGTATTCGCTGAGGATGTGCGATCACCGACAAAATTTCGGCTAGCTGTTGGGCTACTAAGTGTTGCTGCGGCATCGGGCGTTATTCCACACTATCCTGGGCCCTACGCGCCCTAGAATATATACGGTGATATTCAAATATATGCATATGTGGATACAACTACAAGGCAGAACCCTCCATCGCCGCATATATTCGACCGCTTACTATCGCCTAATTTCAGATAGTTATATGCCCATTGCCCACCATTTTTCAGCGCGAGCCTGGCGAGCCTCGTGAAAAATTGAGGCTAGTCCTGGATAGCTTTGAGAACCTCGGCAAGCACATCGATCTCAAATACGCTGCTAAGAAGGGTGTTTTCCAGAAATGGATTGGGGCCGAAGCCCGCCGCCTTTATATCCGCTCGGATATTCGATAGGACCTCTCTGGCTATCTTTCTAAAGACTGCCGCATGAGTAACCGATATCCCACCCTCGGTCTTTTCATAGGTTGCGTTAAACTCCTCGGCGTATGTGTCAACGATCCTACCAACACTGGATTCCACAAGCTCAGGAAACGCATACCGCGCAACACCCAGAAAGAGAAATTCCTTTGCGGGAAAATGCCTCTCAATAAAACGCTGTACAAGCTGATCTTTGCCGGAGCTCGCAACACTCCGAAAATCCTTGGCGAAGGAGACCACGTGAGCACCACTAGCACCCTCACGCTTGATGAAATTCTTTAACGCAGCATTCAGATTCTTGGCGGCCTGAAAGGCAAGATGAACATTCTCAACAGTCGTCGAAAGCATGGCAACTCCGTTACACTCAACCAACTCGCTTTTAGCATGGGCTGCAATTTTTCTTGCCACCCTGCCGCTCCTAGCATCTCACCAAACAGGGCTTCTAGAAATAGTGTTCAAGAAACACCGACTCTTCTGGTAATAGCGGCAACGGACCGGTTGCCATCGCAAGGGATGGCTGATATCGCTGCACAGCCTCATCGAGCACCTGGAATCCGAGCCTCTTATAGATCTCGGGTTTTACTTCTGAGAATAGCAAAAACCGGGTGTCGGGGTTCTCGATGCGTGCCATCTCCATCGTCGCACGAATAATAATGCTCCCATATCCCTTTCCTCTTTCATCTGGACGCGTTGCCAGCGATGCGAGTCCGATAAGACCCGTGGTGAATCGAAGTAGGTGTATCTTCGATAATAGACGCCCGTTGATTGCCTCAAAAACGAACCGCTCTATTCTCTGGTCTCGCCCCTTAGAGATGGATCTAGCTACGTATTCCTCAAGAGTCCTCCCCTCGCCCCAGATATCAAAACCAAAGGAGAGAATCTCTGACTCCTCGTGTGGCGCTACCCTCCGAAATCGCCCCACAGGGAAAAACCGCTCCTCGCCACTCGATAATCGCTCGTGGAACATCGATTGAGGCCTCACCCATGTTGTGGCCACCTCGTTGTCGTACAGACACCGATACACCTCGTGCGGCTCAAGACTCTCGGAGTGCGCAGCCGATCCGACCCGCATGTACAACATACCCCGGTAGTGTCGAAAGATTGTGTACATCCTAGTGCCGTACGGCGTTAGAAATCCGGGGCGATTGATTTATCATAGATCTGCCGGGAGGCATCGTCCGATAGGCTGCTTAGCGCACTCGCCTCCTGGCCTCGAGAAACCTCGCGACTACTCAAGTTAGATAGATCTTGCGATGATATCGAACCTCCGGCAAAGGCCGCTGAGCTAGTAACCACCACCGAGCTATCGGCACCAAAGGTTTGAGTTACCCGGATCTGATTATCTCTCCACAATACTGGCCCACTCACTCGTCGCAACTCCCCGGTGAGAAACATCGTAGTCTGCATCTGAAGAGCTGTGTTGGAGTTGGCTCGAACAGCGCTCGTAGTGTCTTTGACATCAACGATACGAACCTTAAGCACCGCATCGGCCTCGCTCTGATTATCCACTACTGAGATAGTACCGTAGCTATCAAATTCGTCGCGTAGCGCATCGGTGAGCACAACCGCGAGGCCCAGCTTGGTTGAGTTATTATCCACCTGAGGAATGTAAATCTTCTTGACGTCCGGCGGAAGCGCACTACCGGTGCCGCGGAGTGTGTAACCACATGAGCAAAGTGTCAGAGAGAAAACCAGCACGAAAACAACCCGACACACAATGTTCATATTTCTATCCCTTGCGAGGCCTCATCGTTCCTAGTCGTTTTGGAAAGTGATCAACATATGCTCTAAGGCCTTTTGTCCAGCCGCGCAGATTTCTGAGCGAGTGCTCCATTGAATCCCGCAATTCCTGGGTAAGCTCGATGACAGTAGCATGCTGTTCGGCGATCCGCCTCCCAATTTCCGCATCTCTTCGAGTCATAGCCATCCGAGCCGGAGAAGCTCCCCTCCACTCTCGCTGCCATACCTCAAAGCGATCACTATAATCCTGCAACTGATCAAGCGCCTCAGGAGCCCCCTCTCGAAGCGCCTTTATAGTAGCCTTGCCTGATTCCAATACCAGCCGAGCCTCTCTGCTACCCTTTGGTGTTGTCATGTCGCTATCCCGTCGCCTCCCCTGTCGATACCATACTCCATGAAGGTATCGCCGGACACGGGGAATATGAACCGGGAGTCTCGGGCAAAAATCCGTCTGTATCTCCAGCAAGTAGCCTATGGGCGCTCTATTTCGGCGGCTTTTTCCCCGTTTTTATCTCCGTCTCTCTAACCCACTCAACAGCAAGGCCGACATCTTCCCTCACCTCGTGGGTAGGCACAAACGACATAATCCTCAACATGGGATCGTCCTCCCAGTTAAAAGCTATGATGTTTCGACACCCCGGCCGAGCACCAGCCGTATCAGCTGTACGCCCTTGGACCTTTCCAAAGGGGGGGTCCCAGGCGGATTGATAAAACCTCCGCAAAGCGGCTATTTCAGCATCCAAAGCAGCTATGAGAGCCATTGACTCTCTCACGGGTACAGCCACTAATCCTCCGATATTATGGCGAGAGCCATCCGGCTTCAGCAAAAGCCTGTCTTGATCATCGCCGCTTAGATTTTCAGAATTAGGGAGGACCGTCGTCTCAAAGCAGTGCCACTGGCTTGAAAACCGATCGAATGCGAAGATGACGTGCTTACCTACCGGACCCTCACGCATCGGATGCCCGGCACTGAAGAACTCGGTTGAATATTCGTTTGGTATTGGGGGAAGCTCGTCACCGATTTCTATCACCCCTAAATCAAGAAACTCCTTTCGCCCGAGAAAAACACCGCCTTGAGCCGTGATCGCAGCGCGAATCCAAGTCTCTTGTAGCCCAGGAGAAGTTCTCACCATTCCTGGTAGTAAATCTTTAATGGAGCCTTGGGCTTCAGTCTGGGCTCTGGTTATCTCTCTCATCAGTCCTCTACTGCTTGATACTCTCTTCCCCAATCACCGACATATATCTTAACTCGATATAGCTATCTGGAGATTATGACTTCCGTTAAGTATGAATCAGTCGACACCGTTAGTCATACTTAGTCGGTAGTTTTTATCCCTGTACTGGGGCCGTTTGCCTCTTGTGTGTCCATTTAGACGCCGCTCACGGAAAAGCAAGCCGCCTGGCCGCGCCGCCGTCCCATAAGCTGCTATATCGCCGTATAATTACAGGCCCTCAAGCTCTAGCGCTTAAGCTCCTGGACTAATTTGAGGCTGCCTCTCCGACTTGAATAAAGCGGGAGCCGGACCCCTTTTTCTGGTTTCCCCGCACAACCTAAAATCAACGTAGGATCGCTTAAGCGACTTCCGTGGGGCATGCAGTTGTGGAGCCCCCAGAGCTGCCCTGCAAAGAAATTTAACGCCTCGGAGATTCGCCTCTACTTAGGCCTTCTTGTCAGCAGCCTTCTTACTAGAAGCCTTCTTACTTGAAGCCTTTTTTTCGGTAGACTTCTCTTCAGTCGACTTAGCGTCAGAGGCTTGCTTTTGAGCTGCTTTTTTAGCCTTTGGGGCAGAGCTCTTCTTTTCCGCCTTTCCTACAGCGGCACGATCAACCAGCTCTATGACTGCTAGCTGGGCCGCGTCGCCATTGCGATACCGAGTGCGAACGATTCTAGTATAGCCACCGTTACGACCTGCGCAGCGTGGTCCTACATCCGTAAAAAGCTTGTGAACAACCGCTTTGTCGGTAAGGTAACTGTAAGCCTGACGACGAGCGGCCAGAGTGTCATTCTTGCCCAAGGTTATCAGTCTCTCTACTACCGGACGAATCTCTTTAGCCTTTTGAACGGTAGTCTCATACCGCTCGTGCTTGATGAATGACGTGGCGAGATTTCGCAACAACGCCCGACGATGGCTCGTGGACCTACTTAACTGCCTAAGACCCTTTCCATGCCTCATAGTACTTCCTTATCAATTAGTGATCAGTTTGCTCTTTCATCTGATCAAGATCTCGTCGTGTCGGGAACTCCTCAAGCTTCAATCCCAAAGAGAGGCCCATTTCAGAGAGAATCTCTTTTATCTCGTTAAGAGACTTGCGACCAAAATTCTTGGTGCGGAGCATCTCAGCCTCAGTCTTCTGCACGAGCTCGCCGATGTACTTGATATCAGCGTTCTCAAGGCAATTGGCCGAGCGAACACTTAGCTCAAGCTCGTCGATCCTGCGGAACAAGTTATCGTTCCAACGCTTGGAGGGCTCTTCGCTCTTCGGCTCCTCTCGTTCAACGATTAGATCCTGTCCAACGAAAATACCGAGCTGATCCACCAATATGTGCGCCGCTTGCGCGACTGCCGATCGTGGATCAATGCTTCCATTTGTCCAGATCTCCATCGATAGCTTGTCGTAATCGGTGCGCTGCCCTACGCGCGCGTTTGTTACTGCGAGATTTACACGACGTACCGGGGAGAAGATGGAATCGATGAATATCGTTCCTACCGGAGCACCCTCGACTTTATTTTTATCAGCAGGCACGTAACCACGTCCCACCTTAACTGAAACCTCCATGCGAATGCTTGCGCCCTCGCCAAGAGTCGCGATAACGAGCTCTGGATTCAATATGCCGACGGCCGGATCGCCTTGCAGCATACCGGCGGTAAGCTTACATGGGCCCTGCGCCTCTACATGAAGAATCGCCTCTTCCTTGTCCTCGAGACGGAGTACTACCTCTTTCAGGTTGAGCGACAGTTCGGTGACATCTTCAACTACACCCGGAATCGTCGAGAACTCGTGAGACACGTTGTCGATGCGAATCGATGTGATTGCCGCACCCTGAAGCGAGGAGAGCAGGATCCTCCTCAGCGCCGTTCCGACCGTCATTCCGTATCCGCGCTCAAGCGGCTCGGCGATGAACTTACCGTATCGGCTGTCTACTGTTGCGCCTTCTACTTCTACTCTGTTTGGGCTGATTAAGTCCTTGAGACTGACCTTCTTCATGTCTCTTATCCTATAAGTTTAGTACATACATCATTTCGTTACGTCTCTCTCTCAACCCATCTAATAGGCATCGAAGGAGACGTGAACCTGAACTACCGTGAATACAATTCCACAATCAACTGCTCGCGAATGGTCGGCGGGAGCTGCTCGCGAGTTGGAACAGAGTTCACAGTTCCACGAACCGCGCCCTGATCCAATGAGAGCCACTCCGGAATATTCCTTGACTTCGCTGCTTCCATCGCCGCAACCACCAAGGGATTCTTCTTGCTCGCCTCAGCTACCTCAACTACGTCTCCAGGGGTGACGGAGTACGAGGGAATCGAAACGCGCTTACCATTAACTAGTATGTGGCCGTGATTCACGATCTGACGGGCCTGACGACGTGAAGAGCCCAGACCGAGACGGTACACCACATTATCCAAACGCCTCTCCAGCAACACGAGGAGTTCCGTTCCCGTTACCCCCTTGGCGCGTGCTGCACGATCAAACGTATCGCGGAACTTGGTCTCAAGAAGCCCATACGACCGCTTTACCTTCTGTTTTTCGCGAAGTTGAATTTTGAAGTTTGAGAACGCTTGGCGACCTCGACCATGTTGACCTGGCCCCCCTTCTCTCTTCTCTACCGCACATTTGCCTGTGTAACAACGCTCGCCTTTGAGAAAAAGCTTCTCTCCCTCTCGGCGACACAAGCGACAAACTGATCCGCAATACCTTGCCATGACTAACGTCCTCTCTTAAAAAACTTAAACGCGCCGACTCTTTCTCGCTCGGCATCCATTGTGCGGAACCGGCGTGATATCTTTGATGACGGTCACCTGTAGGCCTGCCAGGTGCAATGCCCGCAGCGCTGACTCACGTCCTGAACCTGGACCTTTAATACGAACACTCACCGTGCGAACCCCAGCTTCTTTCGCCTTGCGAGCTGCGTTGTCGCCTGCTACCTGTGCAGCAAAGGGAGTAGACTTTCGCGATCCTTTGAAGCCATTGGCCCCCGAACTCGACGAAGCGATCACGTTCCCAGCCGGGTCTGTGATCGTCACGATAGTGTTGTTAAAAGTCGCGTGAACATGAGCGATGCCCACTGGGACATTTCTCTTCACCTTCTTCTTCTTTACGGTTGTCGTAGTAGCTACGCGTGCGTCTGCCACAAAAACTCCTTACAATCGTCTATAAAATTAAGTATTAGGTCTTGGTTGCTGCCTTCTTGCCGGTGATAGGAGCACGGCGTGGTCCCTTTCTCGTGCGTCCATTAGTACGCGTGCGTTGACCACGAGCTGGGAGATTCTTACGGTGACGGAGTCCGCGGTAACATCCGAGATCCATCAATCGCTTCAAAGATGATTGCACCTCTCGACGCAGATCTCCCTCCACCTTTTCTCTTCGCTCGATTATCTTGCGAATCTTATCGACCTGCTCTTCAGTGAGAGCATCCGTACGCACATCGAGCGCGATCCCTGATTCAGTCAGTATCTGCTTCGACTTCGTGAGACCGATACCGTAAATATAGGTAAGGCCTCGAACAATTCTCTTATTTCGCGGAAGATCAACTCCTGCAATACGTGGCATGTGTTTACACTCCTAATTCTTACCCTTGGCGTTGCTTATGCTTAGGCGTGCGACTGCAGAAGACGTAAACCTTCCCCTTGCGCTTGATGACTTTACAATAGCCACAAATTGGCTTGACCGACGCTCGGACCTTCACAACACTATCTCCACAAAGTACACATTAGCTTGCCCGTTATTCCAACACCCGTTATCCATGACTCGGACCCGGGTGCATAACAACGGAGAAAGCAATCAGGAACAGCTGGTTAGCATGTCGCTACACGCTAGCTTTCGCCTCTTCCTGGGGAAGCGCTCGTACGAGCAGTCCCCGGAAGAACGCCAGATTCTACATATTTTTGTAGCCTTTACAACCCCCCGGCCCCGAAATACCCGGCATGAATCGGCCAAAGCAAATCTGCCCCCTCAGGACCTATCGCACTCGCTAACAGGGTGGCGATGAGCAATTCACTCACCAACATCTTAAGAGTTCACCAATTCGATGCTCGATCGAAACTGAGAGCGCCTGAGCTAAACAACACAGAGTGCTGAGTAAAACACCGCTTAGTCTAAGAAACGGCTTAGTACTGGACCGGATGCACCCTAGGGGCCTTTTGCCCTGCCAACCGGTCGGTCACAGACCACCTCGCAGAGACTAGAAATCAAATCACTCTGCAAATCGTAGCGAGCAAAATTCCCTTGCTGAGTTCGGGATACGATTGAATGACTTAATAAAATTCCCAGATGTTTCGATACATTACCTTGCTTTAAGCCGGTCTGAACTACGAGCTCCGAGACCGTCATAGACCGCTCCATAAGCGCCCTGACAAGCTTTAGGCGTGCGATCTCTGATAGAACCCCCATGAGCCGGGCAACCTGCTCCAGGTCAGAATCGGACAGTGGCTTTCTTGGAGTGCCTCTCATATCCCTATACTAGTATATCCCGATATAGTAGCATAGTTAAAAAGCTCACCTTTTGTACGCTAGACGAGGCATACGGCAAAGGGACACATTTTGAGCTTAGGGGAAAACTATGTCAGAGACCGCACAAGCCGAGAAATTTACCACAATCACTCCTCAGGAGGCTAATAAAATTCAGTCAAGTGCTCTCCTGCTCGATGTGCGAACCCCAGCTGAATTCGAAGACTCCCACATAGAGGGCGCAGTTCTCCATCCGGTAACAGAAATAAAACCGACTGAAGTTGCTCAAGCCTTGAGGGGGCGTTCGTGTTGTATCGTCATCTGTGGATCGGGCGGACGAGCCACACGAGCAGCTGAGCAGTTAGCTGCTCAGAACGTGCCAGGGGTTCGGGTCCTCGAGGGGGGAATGAAGGCGTGGACTGCTTTGAATTTACCGGTGGTCGCGGGGAAAAAGACTATCTCTATAGAGCGACAGGTGCGAATAACAGCGGGTTCGCTGGTCGTTATTGGAGTAATTTTCTCTCAGCTGTTCGCTCCTGCGTGGTTACTCCTCTCCGCATTTATGGGAGCAGGCCTTGTTTTTTCGGGGGTTACAGACACATGTGGAATGGCCCTCGCACTCGCACGAATGCCGTGGAATAAGCGACCATCGTGCTGCACCATCAAGAAGATCTCCTCTACCCCATCCGGTTCGAGCTGTTCGATGTAATTTCGTGGCAAGCGCCGCTTTCTGGTCGTATGCTCTTCGACAGTTGATTTTTTTGCCGGGGAGAATTCGATGAGCATTACTATTACTTTTTTAGGCGCAGCGGGCACAGTGACCGGCTCAACGTACCTCGTAAGCGATGGGACGACTACGATCTTAGTTGATTGTGGGATCTTTCAGGGTGACCGCCAGTGGCGCGAAAAGAATTGGTTAGAGCCTCACTTTACTCCCTCGCAGATCTCAGCGGTGCTCCTTACTCACGCGCACGTCGATCACATTGGAATGTTGCCACGATATCACAAACTAGGGCTGCGATGCCCGGTCTACTGCTCGCCAGCTACCGCCGAACTCGCTGGGTTACTGCTGATTGATAGTGGGCGCCTTCAGGAGGAAGAAGCCTCGTATCGTTCCGTTCGCGGCCGCTCGCGTCACACCCCCCCACTTCCGCTCTTTACTGAGCAGGACGCCCGAGAGTCCTTACGACTTCTTAGCCCGATTGAAATTCACTCGCGGACGCGAATCGCCGACTCGATCCATGCCAGCTGGTCACTCATGGGACATATCCTTGGTGCCTGCTCGATTACTCTTGAGATGGGCGGAAAGACGATTATCTTTTCAGGAGACATCGGCCGATATGGCGAACCAGTGCTGGTCGATCCTATGCCGGTGCCTATGGGCGACCTGTTACTGATCGAATCAACATACGGAGATCGATTACACAGCGGCTCGAGCGATCTCCGCACTGAGTTCGCTGAGATCATACGAGCAACCTCGAAACGGGGTGGTATCGTTCTGATTCCAAGCTTCGCTGTAGGACGCACACAGACACTCCTGTACTTCCTGCGCGAATTAAAGGCTGCTAAACAGATCCCCGATATACCGGTGATAATCGACAGTCCCATGGCCAGCGATGCCACTGTCATTTATCAACGCCATACCAACGAGTACGACAGCACCGCATTGGCGTTACTTCATCGCGGTTTTAAGCCTTTTAATGTCCCGAAGATGTACTTTATCCGCGACCGCGAGGAATCAATACAATTAAACTCCATCTCTGAGCCGATGGTGCTGATATCAGCAAGCGGTATGCTCAGTGGTGGGCGCATTCTCCACCACCTGAAACACCGGGTAACCGATCCCAGAAACACTCTTCTTTTCGTTGGTTTTCAGCCGCCAGGTTCGCGGGGTGATTGGCTTAAGCGTGGAGCCCAGTCGGTGAGAATATTTGGCGAAGAGGTAGCAGCTCGGGCCGAAATCAGAGAGATAAGTGGCCTGAGCGCGCACGCGGATCGTGAGGAACTCCTGCGTTGGTGTCGCTCATGTACGGGTACACCCGGAAAAGTCGCTGTGGTTCACGGCGAACTCGATTCCGCTCGCGGCTTTGCAGCTACTCTCAGGGAGCAACTAGGCTGGAACACATTCGTTCCCTCGCATCTGCAACGGATCACACTATGACAGTCTCTCGGAGCTACCCCCCTATTTGCCGCTACGCCACGGGCCTCGAAATGTGCAATTATCTCCATGCACTTACTATCCGGAACATCACTCTTTTGTGCACTGTTCGATCTAAAACGAACTAAAACGGACCAAAAGAGACTGTCATCTATATTCGAAAACTCTCACCGCACCACCCACGTTCCACGATATATCTGACCGACGGAAATACGATTGCAAACTTTCAGCTAATGACTAGTATCCGTAGGGTTGCCGTGTATGAGGCAATTCTAGTCAATGCGCTTAACAAGACGACTAGAATGCGGCGAGACGATCTATTGTATGCAATCACCATTAGGCCCCCAGAATACCCCACCAGAGCAACCCGGCCTGACGATCGGCAACTCTCCCGAACAACGAACTGTCATGGTGTGTCACCACCTACTAACTCAGGTAGCAAAGCGTAGCGGCGACTTTAAGGTTCCACTACAGACATCAATAGAATTTCTGGACCTACAGAAGGAGGTGGGTGATCTTTTGGCACTAAGCTCGCGACCCGGGGCTCTGCGGCTCTTGGAGAACATCGCCAGCAAGCATATCACCCAGGTATCGTCCCTGATCTCAGCGGCAGCTCTACTCAATCGTTTATATTCACTCGACCCAAGCCCCGTTGACTCTGCGCTGATTGAACGCTTGGTTGATCCGAGTGCACCGCTTCGTGAGCAACGCGAGTCTTCCCTGAGGGATCTCGGTCGCTTCGTATATTTGTGCCTCCATGGATCCCAGCTACCACTCCCAAAAGACAAGTCTATAGTGCTTATTGATCGGGGCATGCGAATACTTGATGAGAGCTCTCTGAACTCAGAGAAACGGCATGCGTTCGTGGGAGTACTGGCGAGTTTGGCTATTCAACAGGGAGGCTTTCGCGGGATTCAATCGTTACGCGCAGCGGTCGAGCAGAGCGCACCAGAAATCGATCCGCTAGCCGTGGCTGAAATTTTAAGCGCAGGGATCAGGGTTCGTGATGATCCTAGAGGAATCGCAAAATGCACTCAGGTGGTTACTAACCTCCTCACTGGGGATCCTCGCGCTATCCAAATACTACGTGAGGCTGTGAAAATACAGGCTAGCCAGATGGGTTCCGTCCTTCGACTCGTGGATGGATTTTCAAGACTGTACGATTCCTACCCCAAAGCTCAACGGGCTGAACGCCTCGAGCGCTATTACAATCTAATTGATCAGGTTCGCCCGCTGAAAACACCGATCGATCTCATCTCGAAAGATATCGTAGATCAGTTTGCAACCTCTGACCCACAGCAGTACGCCCTGAAGCTCGCTCAGCACTTGGGAGACCTAGAAGATATAATCGAAACGGCGCATCAATCGCGCAAAATACAACGCCAAGAGATCGGCATCCTGCGGGAGCTCGGAGCTTTCGGTCCAAATCCAGATCTCCTCAACGCTCTAAGGGTATGCGTCGAATCGCTTCATATCCGTTGTCAGCACCCCGAGATAATGGTGTGTAACTTGGATCGGCTGGCTCATGAATTTCATATTTCAGGGGAGCAGTGGAGGGATCTCACGGAGATTCTCACCCAGCAGTTATCGAAGAATCGGGCTCTCGACGGGGTTGTTCAGCGAGCTGTCGAGATGTTCGCTCGCGACAGCGATCCATCATATTGGAGGTGCTACCGATTGGCGCTTGCCTCTCTTGAGGAGCAGGTCCCAGACCTCTCGCTTGTAACGACTGATGTCGTCGACACACTAATTCGCAACACCACTCTCGGGGATGCGCTGCTTCATTTCCTTAGCGATGCCCTTGTGTGTGCTGATGAAATGCTACCATTCACAGATGCCTCTACTTGCTCAACCTCATCTCTTGTTCGTGAGCTTATTCAGCCTCACAGCGCTGGAAGTGCGCTGGTACGCGCATTTGCGCTTCATCACAAACTCGGTCTTAGCTCCTCCTCGCTCTTCGGTTCATTCCTAGAATTTAACCAATCTTGTACGCCCGCTGGCAGCAAATTGCTTCAACAGATTGTACTCTACCAATTCGAGCACAATCAGGCTCTGGCACCCATTTTTCGAAACTTTCTGGAACTCGAACGATTTCTTGCAAGCTCTCCCGCCGACTCTAACGCGGCGTACACATGGACCGCAGCATCTGAGCTAGTCGGGAAGCTCATGTCGAGAGGAGTGTCGCTCCAGTTCTTTTCTAAGGCTCACCTGACGGCCTATGTCGAGGATAGCAATAAAGAAGAAGCCATCGAGAGATTATCACGGAACCTTTCGGCTATTCAGGCGCTATCACTTGATCGAAGGGTTGGAGCTAACCAGCAGGAGTGGCTGAAGCTCCTGTCAGAAATTACAAACCTGGGACCTCGTTCCCCTGGTCCCGCCGCGCTTGAGGCACTCCTTACTCCTCGCAACGATGGAGGGGAGAATCTTACACCAAGAGATCTAGTGCAATGCCTGGGTTCCAAGCACCCTCTATCGGTCTTTGCTTGGGGAGAGATCATGCACTCGGTCGACGCGTATCGAGCGCGGGGCGACTCGTTGCGTAGACTCTGTCGGAGTATAGCCGAACTGGACGGTGACATCGCTGCAACTGGTAAGTCGACTGAGGAGCTGTGGAGAACCGCTCGTGAGTTAATGATTGAACTGCGTGAATCAAAACTTCCGTATGACCTTATCACCGCTGACTTCGTTACGTATTTCTACCAGTCGACGGAAGAGATTCAGAGCCTCTTAACTCATTTTTTGCGGGGATTGACGCGTTTTCACGAACGACTGCTCAATCAAAACACTGCTACTGTCAACACCTCCGGGCCAGCTATCACTAAGTCGGTGAGGGAGGTTCTGGTTAATATAACTCAGAAAAGTTATGGCCTGACCGATAATCCGGCGATGGTCCATAAATTAAATTTGATCTTAGCGGACGGAGATCTCACATCCCTCAGCGAGCTCCACGTAGTGCTGAGGGAGCTTAAGATGCACGCTCTCACAGACATAATGAGGGATTCCTCGAATGCGGCGCGGAGTGACTGGGCGCGCAAATTGATGTCGGCTGAATTTAGTATGGGAGGCCCCCCATACGTTGAGGGATCACCGGGAGCGGCCGATCACTTTAACGAGACCATGCAAGTGGTTGACCGCGCTCATCGTGACAGCAAGGGCTTTGGTGGATTAGCCCTCGACACACGGGGCATTCCTTCATGTAGTGAGTTAGAGCCTGTTCCTCCGATGTTAGTTCGATTCGGCATCGACGTCGCGGCAAAGACGTGCATCCTGAATGCCAGTTCTAACCGAAGCTTCCCGGGAAAGGGTCTCTACATTGGAGGTATTAACCCGCACAAGGTGTTTACCGCCGATCCCGGTTGGCGAGCAAAAGGCAAAAGCTCCCCTCATTGGCGCTGGTTTGAAGAGGGAGGATTCTTCGCTAGCTCCTACTTTCACAACTTCAATATGAGGCACTTTGAAGGAACGCAGTATCTCGCAATGCGCGGTCTCATGTGCGTTATTCCACCCCGCGAGGCTACTTTTTCTTTAGATGGTATCCACTACTCATACCTAGTCTATAATCGACACTTCTACCCGGGAACCCAGTCGGCACTGGGTGTTCCATCCATCATTCTGTGGGAGATTCTCGGAAACTCATTGATCGACGTAGCAGATTTTGTAGGGTTCCAGAAGTCTCGGACTGATGTGAGTACGGTAGACTTCAGTTATCGGGCTTTGCTCAATGCCTGCGAGCGGCGTCGAATGAATCTACTCGATCTTACCTATGGTTCTGTAGTTGGTGGAGGTCTGTGTAATGCTTATCTTCCGCGCTCTCTTCCACACTACAAGTGGGAGCTAGACTCTGGTGAGGTCGGGGGATGGGCTGATACCTGGGGGCATATTCACAAAAATTACAGGCAGGGCTCCTATCTTGAGGAGGGGCCCCCTTCATTAGACAGAGCCCTCCAGAGGGCGCGCGATCTCCACCGTGACGTATTAGACGTCTTTCGACCAATGCAGGACTTTGTCAGCGCACTTCGACTGGCTCTATCGTTCTACAAAATGGGGCAAGTGCTGATTTCAGATAACGACCAACACGATATTGCTGACCAACAGCAACAAGGTCAGGATCAATCTGAGAACCCCTCTCAACGGGAATCCGCGTCAACAGCGCACGAATATGAGTATCGCATGCTGCACGAGGCCTATCGCTGGCACCTAGGAGCTACGGAACAAGGGTGGAAACAAGAGCAGATACCGGTACTACACTTTGCGTGGGTATTAGATCCAAATTCGCTCCCCCCTCCCTCCGAGCGTCGGTTTGAGATCGACCTTGCCACCATGATTGTAAAGACGAGAAATGGCAACTTCCAACTCCCTCGTGACGGGACTGGTAGCGGCGATACGGAACGTGAGCTATGGCGGCAGCACATACTACCGCACTTTAGAAATAATTCATTCGGATGGGAGCCCCGATTGCTAATGAGAGGGGGCGCCTTTACAATCCATGAGTAAAGTAGGAGATTTTCCTGATCGGAGAAACGTATGATACACCCACTAACATTACCTACTAGAGCCACCCGCGGCGGCGTTGATATTCGGACAGAGCCACCCCTGGCTGATTACGACTTTGGTGCCGAAGTTCTGCGTTCCTACGTCCCTCCACGACTGGGCCCTGACGCTCCGACGGTCGAGCCAGACACCAAACCGGAAACCCAGCCTGATACAAACCCGGCACCTCCCGTTCCGAGACCAGACCCGGCACCAGAGCACGTTCCCGGCACATCCCCGCGACCGGACTCAGAACCCGTGCCATCTCAGTGCCCGATTCGACGCTAGCCCCAATTTGGCACGAAGCTGGCTATGCTCGCCGTAAAAAAGGGCTGATAGCAACAAATGCGTTACCTCTTTCCTGATCGCCTACACTAACTATAGGGTCCAAATTGGTACGCTATGCCTCGGCGCTTGCCGGTACCTCCGTGCAATTACTATCTACCCCTTGGTACTTTCATGAAATCTGCCGGATAGGTTGGCTCAAAGTTTCGCGCTATCGCATGGAGCGGATATCGAATGCGTGAAGGGGAATGAACGATTAATGGAGAAACTTTTTCTACTTAGGAATCCTATGAATAAGTCCCTACCAGCGAGTTTTTGTAAGGAGAAATCGCTGACGATGACGTAGAAGTGTGACGAGGGACAAGCACCGTCGACGATTCATCGGTTTACGTTTTACCTTAATCGTGATTCATACTCGTCATCGATGCTTTGAGGTAGGTTTTGAGAGCATCTGTACAATTAGCATCTATACAATTAGAGGGATAAGAGTCCTGTTCTGGTTAAGCAGAGAATGGTCAGCGAGGCTAAGAGTTCTAGCGCAGTTAAGGAAGTGAAGGACTCTCTAACTCCCTCTCAATCTCACTACTACTGCTTCAGTTCCTTCGATCTTTGGACTTATTCAGAGTATCCTTAGATACTCATCTACTCACCGCTTCGAATATTCGCTCCGAGACCTTTTGAACGGTGCCCACTCCATCGACTTCCTTTAAAGCGCCCCGCTCCCGATAATACGACGCTACCGGAGCGGTCTGAGCCCAGTAGACCTGCAACCGATTCGCCGCCACTGCCGCCGTGTCATCGGAGCGATTGGAGCCACTCGTGAGACCGCGATGGCGGATGCGCTCCAACAATACCTGCTCAGGAACCGTGATCTGTACCACAGCACTCAACTGTGTATCTGTTTTATTGAGGATATCAGCCAAGATTTCCGCCTGTCGTACAGTGCGAGGGACTCCATCTAAGAGGTAGCCTCTAGCACAGTCGGAACGTTTAAGTCGCTCTTCAACGACCTCCATTATTACTTCATCTAATACAAGCTCTCCAGCATCGAGTGTAGCTTTTACTTTAAGGCCTAGGGCCGAGCCGGATGCGACTTGCTCGCGCAATATCTCGCCTGTTGAAATGTGCGGAATGCCGAACTTCTTTACTATCTCTACAGCCTGTGTGCCCTTGCCAGCGCCTGGAGGTCCCAAGAGTACGATG
>Ga0214923_10004488_pt1 | contig 16811 bp, 20 predicted proteins | sample LL1510_MetaG_FD_177993 | JGI IMG/M metagenome (GOLD analysis project Ga0214923, IMG submission 177993) | Freshwater microbial communities from Lake Lanier, Atlanta, Georgia, United States - LL-1510 | ecosystem: Environmental > Aquatic > Freshwater > Lake | place: USA: Georgia | collected... | reverse complement strand
ACTACCCCACCAAAAATCATGTTTACAATGTTGAATAACAGAATAGTAAGGGGAATTAGAAAGTACCAATTAATACCGGGTCTTTCAACAATATTAGAACCAGCATCAGCAATGGCAGCATCTGCAAGGCTAGCATCAGCAAGGCCTTGTGTAACAGCGTCCATATTCTTATATTTTAGGCATTTGGATAAAACAAACAAATATACCGCAATAATAGATGCCCGCAAAAATGTGGTTTGATAAGTGCCAAAAGGCACCCTGGCAGCCACCAGGCCTAGTATTCAAACTAGTATGGCCGTCCCTTTACGTATTATACATCGCTTTAATGATTTTAGAACGCAATGACAGTGAAAGCAGCTTCTACCTCTTTTTCGGACTTGTGTTAAATCTATGTTGGGTCCCCCTTTTCACATATAGCACTCGCCTAGCCCTATTACTCCTCATCGCAATGATTATTGTAGGTATAAAAACCATGGCAATCCTTTACGCATCAGATAAAGAAAATAAACGTCAGGGTTTCCGGCGTCGCTATCTGCTTTTCTCCCCTTACTTAACATGGATTGTATTTGCCTCAACATTAAACGCATATTTAGCATATTCTTGCGTATAAGAAATACACTACAATAATAGCATAATGATACCCAACCCCCGTTGGGTCGTTATCGGTCAGTATTCAAATGTCCAATTAAAGCCTTTACCGCTACCATCAAAAAAACTACCACATAAACTTGGATTTATGCCGAAATTTTTGCAAAAACAAGGAGTTTGTTCTGATAAAATAATGTGCTGTGCTGACCCGAATAGGGAAAAATTGAATTAACTTCTTGCAAGTAAGCTAATTCAAATATGTCGGACCTAACGCAGCTAAACTCTATGCTGGGTTGTCTATATAAACGTTTTAATCCACAACTCGGTCTGATTGAATGTATTAAATTCACTCAAACAGACTTGCGATTTGTTGTGTCCCGCGTCCTTAGCCCAAGCGTATATATCCCATCAAGGTTCATAACACCGCATTCACTAATGATGGAATCCGCTGGCTTCCAGCTGCTTTTAGACGGGAAGTCATTCAAACTACGTTATTTCGATTATTTGCCAACAGACCAGTATCTTTCCTCTTGGACAGACCTACAATCGAAAGGGAAGGAGCTTATTGAAAAGTGGGCAGCTGACCTTGTTATAGTTTTAGACGCACAACGTCTAACAAATGAAAAGGTTGCCCATTTTAAATCAGAGCTTGTAGCAAAAGTTTTGGCCCTGAAAAACCGTGAACATAATGGTCTAAACAAAACACGCACATGAAAAGCAGATGGAACCACGCATAGGGCTTATTGTAACAGGGCAAGAGGCATTAATTGAATTAAATATATTTATAAAAAGCCTAGAGGTCTGGCACCCTGATGCAACCCTATTTATTTTTACAGACTCAAAAACAGAAATCGCAAGCCTTAAACACAATCTTAAAGTTAACACTAAAGTCTGCCTAGACAAATACACCGGTCTAAAACGTTATCAGATGGAGCAAACAAAAGGACTGATTTACAATACTTTATGGGCGGACTTTATGTATGAAAAAGCAAATGTATTAGAGTGGATGTTTTCTACCGATTCAAAACCCGCCTGGTTTATGGATGTAGATATTACCCATTTAGCCCCACTTCCAACCGTGCCACCAGATGCCGAAATAGCTCTATCAAGGCACCTTATTCAACAAAGACAAGAGGAGCGTTTTGGGAAATACAACGGTGGCTATATGTGGTTTAAAAATGCCAGTCTACTGCCAATTTGGAAGGCACATGGCCACAAGAGCATTTTTTTCGAACAAAAAGCCTTGGAAACTCTAGTCCAAACAGAAAACCCGAAATTGTTCGAATTTACACCGCAGGTAAATTTTGGCTGGTGGCGTATGCAACAAGGCGAATCTTCTCAGGCTGAAGTACAGTCGAATTTCTCCCTTTTCCGAACAGATAAGAGTGTAGGTATTCGCTATTTAGGGGAACCGGTACAAAGCATCCACACACATTGGTTTTCAAAGGATCCAGAATGCCTAGCCTTCCGCAATTGGTTTGACAATTTCACAAGTAAATTTAAAACTCATAAACCACTAAACAACTTTCGGAAAATGGTAGGTTTGTAAAAATCCTCTAATACTACTATCAGGTATGTAACAACGTTTTTGTTCTTATGGTGATGGCGGATACACAGCAGGTTTAGACAACGTCATGGTTCTTCGCTTAGGATAAATGCTGTCACCCGAATTCAACTATATGAGAAATGGCAAACCCACCTTATATTATGACTATTTAAATATGTAAAATTGAGATTAAACTAAAATCATAATACATATAAACAAGGATGACAACGCTAGTAATTGTTGAATCACCTGCAAAATGCAGTAAGATTCAAGGGTTCTTAGGCCCAGGCTACACCGTGACAAGCTCAATGGGTCACATCCGTGCACTTAAACAAGATTTAGACGCGGTCGGCATAGACCGTGGTTGGACCCCTGCCTACGAAATTATGCAAACAAAAGCCAAAACCGTTAAGCAGCTCAAGGAACTTGCCTCTGACGCAGCCGAAGTGATTCTGGCAACCGATGATGACAGAGAGGGCGAAGGCATTGCCTTCCATATTTGTGCGGTCCTTAAGTTAAACCCGCTAACAACAAAACGTATAGTATTCCATTCAATCACAAAGCAGGCGATTCAGGACGCAATGCAGAATCATAGAACCATTGATATGCATAAGTTTCAGAGTCAGCAGACACGGGCAATGCTAGACATGTTAATCGGCTACACAATTAGCCCAGTACTCTGGAAACAGCTAAACTCAAACGGTATCCCCTTATCGGCAGGGCGTTGTCAGACACCTGCACTAAAACTTGTCTTAGACCGCGACATAGAGATTGAGTCCCATAACGCTAAACGCTTCTGGCAATTAGCAGCAACATTTACAGTGGGTGCACTTCCAGAAATCACAGCAACACGGTCAAACCTAGACGACGAAATATCGGTGCGAACCTATCTTGAGCCGACTGTCCGAAATTCAAGCTCTAAGCTAAAAGCCGTGAAAGAATCCGTTAGAACCAGCAACGCACCGAAACCACTAATTACATCGACGCTCCAACAGGAAGCATCGAAACTACATAATATTAATCCGAAAGCAACAATGGCCGCCGCCCAAAAACTCTATGAGGCAGGGCATATCACGTATATGCGAACTGATAACGCCTTCTTATCACAGGAAGGAGCAGCTGACTGTAGAAAGGTTATTGTAGATATTTGTGGAAAGGAATATTTGGGCCCAGAGGGGCAGCATCAGGGACATGCGACAGCAGCAGCACCAGCAGCAGCGACAGCAGCAGCGACAGCAACAACAACTAAACCCAAGAAGTCTACTAAGGCTAAAACGACAGAACCTCCAGTCCAGGCAGCCCACGAAGCAATTCGCCCTACGCATCCTGAAAACGAACACGTAAACGAACTTGGACCTGTAGAGGCCAAGATCTATCACCTTATTTGGGTTAGAGCACTTCAGAGCCAAATGGCAACAGCCACGGAAGACGCCCGTGCCCTAACCTTTACGATTGACTCTGACCCACAGTCGGAACCCGCACACTGGTATGGGGAACAGATTAAGAGTAAGTTTCTAGGCTACAAAATGTTAACGCTAACAGATAAAGTGGAGGCTACGCAAAAGACGCAGGAACATCTATGGGAGCTTTGGTCTGCAGCAGAAGCAGCAACAGCAACTGTAGCAAAGTGGCTTGCAATCACCGCAGAAGAGGCCTTTACCAAAGCACACGCCCGTTACACAGAGGCCAGCCTAATCCATGAACTAGAAACTAAGGGTATCGGCCGCCCAAGCACGTTTGCCTCCCTTGTATCAACTATTGTAGACCGCGGCTACGTTGAAAAGTCCGATTCGCCAGGCACACAGTTAGATATCCGCAATTGGCTTATCACCAAAGCCTCACAGTGGCCGCCGAAGGAAACAAACCATAAGCAGACTGTAGGCAAGGAATCCAATAAGCTCCAAGTTACAACCCTAGGTCGAACCGTTGCGGAATTTATTTACGCTAACTACGCCGACATCTTTGATTACGCCTACACAGCAACTATGGAACAGGAGCTTGATAAAATCGCACAGGGACTACGCCCCTGGACAACTTTGCTACAGTCAAACTGGGATTCATACAGAGTACGCTATGTAGAACACACGACAAAAGGACCAGCAAACACAGGCAACCAAGCAAATAAACGCGACCTTGGCGAAGGTATTTCAGTCATCTTATCAAGAAAGGGGCCGCTACTTCTTAAGGAGGCCACAAAAGAGTTCGCCTCTTTGCCACCAAGAACATCGTATGACAATATCACACTAGAACAAGCAAAAGAGGCATATGAATCAAAAGAAGGCATGGTGATAGGGCATTACGCCGATATACCAATAAAGAAGAAGAAGGGTCCATACGGCTTTTACATACAATACAATGACACTAAGATGCCATGTAAGCCTGAAGACACACTAGAAACTATTATTGACAAAATTAAAGCAACCGACAAACCTGCCGAACCGATTTACTGCCGTAAGGTTGGTGATTACACAATAAAACAGGGGCCCTACGGTCATTACTTCTTCAAACATACGTTGAAAAAAACAACCTTTGTAACCTTCCCAGCTACCGCTGATAAAGATAAAGTCACAGCAACCGATATGCCTGCATTATACAAGGCAGGCTTGGAAGCCGCTGCCAATAAGAAGAAATGGGCGAAAAAGGGATAATAGAAACAGTACATTTTTTACGGGTCTATAAGACTCATAAAAAAGGAAATATCTCCAGAACCGGAATCGAACCAGTGACTTGGGGAGACCTGAAAATAGCCATAGACTACAATCCCCCGCTCTACCAACTGAGCTATCTGGAGACTACGTTAATCCCAAAATTAGTCTTTAAATGGTTTTGTCAGGGTAATAAAGCCGATTTATATTCAAGCATAAATCTACGCTGTTCCTCTGTGTTTTGCCACGTAGTAATATAATTTGGCAATCCCACGCCGAAAGAACACCCTGACCGACTAGGTATATTCGAAGGATAGTAATAGGCTTTTAAATTATTATTAAACAAAATAATGGCATTTAAAAAAGTGCCATTTCCACTAACAATATGTTCAGCGTTCATAAAAATACCGATAATTTTTGCCTGAGAAACAGTGCCAAACGTTACCTGAGGATATAGGCGTTTTAGCTCATTGACTACGGGATTTTTATTGTCTTCATAAAACACAAACTGTGCCTTTTCAGGATGCATACCAAATATTTTTACATAATAATCAAGAGGTGGTTGAGCGTAGCCAGGGTGCACATTATTAGCTCTAAATATATCACCGCTACGTATGTGAACAAATAGCCCCGTTTGATAATTATATTCGGGAGACTCTTCATAAATTAATAACGGTCTTAAATATTTATTTGCTATGTCTATTTTTATTGATTTTGGTAAATAATTAAAAACCGGACAAATAGATTTAAGTTCATCTGAAGTCCAAAAACAACTAGTAATGATTTGGATATTTGTATTAGTGCTTAAAACAAGATCGACATATTTTGCATTTAGGAAATCGAAATCAAATTCAACACGATTTGCTCCATTTAGTAATGCTACATATAAACAATTTATCAACTGATTTATGTTATTACCGAAGCGACCAACTGGTCGCCCTATTTTATAAATCATCCCTAAAAATACGAAAGATTTAAAGGAAAACTAAATAATTACACTAATGTCAAACGTTGCTCTATGTTTTTGGGGCATTTGCCGAACAACAGACCAGACAATTCAGAGCATTGAGCAATTTATTTACAGACCCTTAAGCGAAGCAAACATTAATTACACAACTTATGTACATACACTAGCAGTCAACAAACCGTATAAAAATGCTAGAACAAATGAAGAAACCGATAAACTTAATAATGAACTCTATAAACTTTTAAAACCAACAGAAGTATTAATAGAAGACCAGGAAACCCTAGACGCACAACTAAATCTACAATCATACCGAACAAAAGGAGACCCCTGGGCACCAGGATCAGTAAATTTCAGCACATTAGACAATCATATTAGAGCATTATACTCATTAAGCAAAGTCACCCAGATGGCATTATCAAAAGACCACAACGTAATAATATTTTTACGACCTGACGTACTTTTTTTACAGCCCATTTTACCAAGTTGGATACATAACCTAAAACCAAATACAATATTGCTACCTGATTTTCACACATTTCCAGTAAATGACAGGTTTGCCATTGCCAGCCGAAAAACCGCAGAAACATACGGTCTACGCTTTTCCGATGCCCTGATATATTCACAAAAAGCAAGACTCCATTCAGAAACATTTTTAAAAGCCTGTTTAGTTAAAGAAAAAGTGAAAATAGTATTGATTAAGCTTCGTTTCAGAAGGGTAAGAGTACCAAATATAATCGTAGACCAAGATATTAAGCCATAGTTACTTAATACATATACCACTATTAAGTTCTGCACAAATATTGCACTGATACATTTTATTATTTAAGTGATCCGTACCAAATATTGTGGCGTCAATCTGCCCCGCTTCTTTGCGAACAAGTTGCTTATTACAGAATGAACAGTAGGCCGCCCGCAAATCACTAATAGCAGCGACCAACAACATCTTTTGCCGCATTTGGCTTAACCCGAGTTCCGCCGTATTAAGCCCCAGCTCAATAACAAGCAACCAAAGTTTCTCCGCTAAACAATCGTATTCCATTTTTACTACAAAAAGCTTTTCCGACTAAATATCAAATTTTTAATAAATAGAGATGCTTTATTTGATTTTAACGACGCTTGAATCGGTCTATCTTCTATTTATGTACATCTTTTACAAAACAAATTATACGTTTGCCGAAGCGAAATACGACAAACAGACACAGAGTCTAGGCCCCCTATTTGTTCACGATACAGGCTCATATGAAAACAAAGTCTGTATGTTCGGCAAAATTATGGCCGTAATAGCCGTGTGTCTAGCATATTTACGGCTTTTCTATTTAAAAAGCCAAAATAACAAAAGTATAATAATAACAAGCCTCCTTTTCAATAGCACCTGTGTTTTCTTAGCCTACATGATGAATTTTACTGCATTTATTTACTTATTACCTCTTGTCCTAAGCGAATCATATTTCCTGTACATTATGAGCAACGCCAGCGAAAAAAAAATGACAGGAATAATTAACTAAAAGTAATCTAAACATGAAATCGATTGTTATCCATATTTTCCACCGTGACCTACGTGTTGAAGACAATCTTGGTCTAATAAAAGCCGCAGAAACAGCTAAAGCCACGCAGTCCCAACTTGTCCCGCTCTTTATTCTAACCCCTGAACAGTTCACAAAAGCAAACCCGTATCGCTCTGCAAACAGCATACAGTTTATGCTTGAATCGCTAGAAGACTTAGACTCACAATTAGATAACAAACTATGTATACTTGAATCGGGCCAAATCGAGGCCCTAATGCTTCTCCAGAAGCACTACAAAATCGTCGCCATTTCAGAGAACGCCGATTATACGCCCTATGCAAAGCAGCGGACATCGGAAACCCTAGTTTTATGTACAATGTTTGAAATCGAACATATTTTGACGCACGACGTTTATTTGACTGTTCCAGGCACAGTGTTAAATAAATCGGGTAAGCCCTATCAGAAATTCACCTCATTTTATGAAATGGCAAAAAATACACCTGTTGACAAGCCAACTCCCTTCCAAATAAAAGACCTTCTTTACAAAATTAGCCAAAGTACAAAGCTACCTCAACCTGACAAAAACCCTGAAATCCACGTTCACGGCGGTACCACCGTAGCAAAAAAACTTATCGGCCTTCTTAAAAATCTAGATTACACTAAGACAAGAGACCTGCCTGCATTCGAAACCTCCAATCTATCCGCACACAATCACTTTGGCACCGTATCTATTCGCGAAGTTTACCATGCTTCAACCGACGTAGAGTTCAGACGGCAGCTCTACTGGCGTGACTTTTACGGACACATCACACACCACTTTATTACACTTTACAAAGTAAGCCCATATGAATTTCAAAAAGGCACCTGGGTCACTGATGCAAAAGCCCTTCATGACTGGCAACAGGGAAACACCGGTCAAGCTCTAGTAGACGCCGGAATGAAACAGCTTTTGCAAACTGGCTACATTCATAATCGTGCACGCCTAGTTGCCGCAATCTATTTAACAAAGCATCTTAAGTTAAACTGGCGTCTAGGAGAACGCTGGTTCGCCCAACATCTTGTAGACTATGATTTTGCACAAAACTTTGGCAACTGGTGTTGGGTTGCCTCTGTCCTGCCATTCAGTATGGCCCCCTTTCGCTCCGTAAATCCTGAAACGCAGCTTGAGCGTTATGATAAAAATCACACATACGTAGACAAATGGCTTAAACAGTAAACCGTATTATAAGACAGTCACTGATGTACGCATTTATTGTCAAATCCCATTGGGACTACTATCTAAACAATACTCTTAAGCATAAAAGCACGTATAGTATTGATGACGCCATGAATTTTTTAGCAGTAGTCGGCACACCGTGCGTTCTAGAAAATGAACCCAACACAAATGAAAATCTATATAATGGGGTAAGGGGCTACTATCAAAAGGTAAAAAACGGCTCCGCTATAAAATATATTCCGACTTTAGTTAATGACGACCTTAATACTAAACTTAGCAAACTAATAATCGGTTAAGGCTCAACCCGCGTCCTGCACCACCAACAAGACCGAACAAGCATATATTCTGTATTAAACCTATTGTTAACAAAGGTCAGTTTGTTTGGCGATTCTTCCAAAATAACATCGTCGGGTTTCAATACTCTTGCACAGTAATAGCAATTCAGATTGTGTATATATTTAATTCCGTTCTCCCCCTCTTCAGAAACAAAGCGACGCCCAACTACGAAACCATTTGTCTCGTAAAGCCTGCACGCTTCCATATTAGTCTCTAAAACATTCAGCCACAGGCCCTCCTTTGCATATGTTTTTACAGAATCAAGAAGACCCTTTGCATAACCCTTGCGTCTATATCTTGGCAGCACACCAAGGAAATTAATTTCATGCTTCCCAATCGCCTCCTCTGTTTCGGAAACAAGTATAAATGCACCAATTTCCCCAGCCCTATTTAACCCCACATAGGAAAGCCCAGTGTTCACAAAATCGTCAAAATACGGTAGCTCCTTCTTATCAAATATCTCCTCAAAGGCAACCTTTAGTGCATTTAGATCCGCGTCAAAATATTTTCTAATAGTTAGCATCTAGTTACTAGAAAATTATATATTCTAAAGGGTTCAATTTTTATAGGACTACTTACTAAAGCTAGTGACTACACCAAAATGATCCGATGCATTTATAGGCAAACGATATCCGCGTCCGTGCCGCTTCACGCCACGCAGCTCAAGGGCAGGTATCCCCTTATGAGATGCCTCCGAAATAGTATTATAGAACCATTCAGAGTCTTCGTCGTTCAAATATTCAAGCTCCTTGCCAAACACGTGGGAACGCACGGGTCTCCAGCCGCGTACACTCTTATAAAGAATGGCGTCAAACCGGAACTTTTTTTCAATAAGTTTCTGATTATACCTCATTAAGTTTGTATCGGTATTTTCAGTCAAACCTAAATCCTTATTTAGACTCCTATAAGTATCGACAAACTTATCGCGTTTCATTTTCGTAACAATATCAGATTCAGGCCATTCCTCCTTTGTCCCATCAAGATGAAAGTTAAAGTCTCCGCAAACAATCACAGAAAACCCCTTATATTTAGTTTTAATCATGTCGTAAATAATATTTATGAGATCATAACGGCATCTGGCATAGTGTACCCATTTTTCCTCTTGGCCAATTGAGTACTTACTACCGGCCTGATTATATAAGTTAAAAATAACAAGCTTGGAGTATTCAATAATAATCATAGAGTTTGTATATCCAAGTACACCTGGTAACGAATAAACCGCAACACGACGTGGAACAAACCGGGAAACAAAATAGACTTCCACAGCGTGACCACGTGTTTGAGTAGTATTTAAAAAGGGCACTTCTGATGCAAATTTATAGGTACCGATAAAGTCCTTAATTTCGCTATAGGCAAATGCACTCATCTCCTGAAAACAGAGTAAATCAGCATTTTGGCTTTTTATAGTTCGCAGCAGCAAATCCTTACGAAGGCTAAAAAGCTTACGCAGCTTAGGTTTATCAAGGCCCCAAATATTGTAGGTCATTAACTTAAACGACGAACCAAGGTCGTCATAAACCTCATTAATTTTTTCATAGCTCATCACTAAATCTTTTGAGTAGCAACCACGCCCAAGGTCCGCGTCTTCATAACCGTAATTAGCCCCCTGACCAGCCGCAGATAAAGTTGGTATGGGGCGTTTATCAGTAGTACGTGTTTTGCACTCTTTGCGTGTCTTTACGCAGAGCCCACGGGCAAGTGTTTTATTCCCACAAAGATATTCATTATCCTTTGGGCATTTTTTACTTTTTCTGGTGCTCATTCTACATTAACAAGAGATGTTTTTTGCCCATAAGTAAACCACATTTCTCCTGCAAACTAATAATAAGACCCATACTAATCTCCTCGGGGGTTATTGTCACGTAATTTTTAATGATAGTTAAAAAAAACGCAATCTCATATAAGCCAAGCATTGATACAAAGAATATATTTTCTATAACGAGACAACGCCAATTAATTTTACATTTTCTAAAAAAGGTGACTAATGAAACCATAGTGAAAGCAGCTAGAATTCCAGAAAAGTAAACCCATGACCTAATTAATAAGTCGTTGTTTTTTAAGTTCCGAAACTGCAACGCATTATGCCCATTAGCCTCTATTAAGCTAACGTTTACAAGTTTACTTAGCAATAGATTTAATATTTCAGATTCCTGTTTACTAAAATTAACACAGGAGCTAGTAAGTTTTGAAGTGTAAAAATTAGTCATTTCTAAAATCCCATTATCCTCATCTTTGCTTACAAACTTAAAGAAAAACACTGTCTCAAAAAACGCAATAAGAGTTAAATGGAAAAGAAATCGTAATAAATATTCAAGGGTATGTTGGCATAGGTTTGACTTATGACTGCCTTCCTGACTGTCTTCCTGATTGCCTTCCTGATTGCCTTCCTGATTGCCTTCTTGAATAGAAACAAGTGGTATAAGTTTGTCTAAATCAAAGGTCCCTGTTGGGATAGACCCCTCCGATAATGACGGTGGACGTCTCATTGTATAAAAAGCAGAAAGTTTATTTAAGCTGATTAATCGGATTCGGAATCCGAATCGTAGTCAACATAGTCAGGCTTACAACAAAGCAACTTTACTAGGAATTGAAAACACGACAATCTGTAATAAGGATAGCGGGTATCAGCCCAACCAACAAGTGAACTCATATTTTTTTCTAAAAAAAAATCCCCATGCACTATGTTCATTTTTCTAAACCTTTTCAATATAAAACCACCCCAGATTGGTTAGACTTATCTTTTCAACGTCTTCAAAGTTTGCTATCAACTCAATCTGTTCGACAAGACCACCTGGTCCCTTTATGCGTCGAAACTCCTGCCACTCACGAATAGGGGGAATCGACTTACGCTTAAACTTCGGCATAGGCTTAGGGTTAGCAAGATGCTTCTGATAGTTAGTCTCTTGAATCTGTTTCATCTCATCACTAATTGCCTTCAACTCAGCTGCCGCCGCCGCAACAACCTCTTCTGAAGAGCCCTCAGGTGCTGGCTTCCAACTGTACCACCGAGGGTCATAAGGCAGAAAGCAACACTGACCAGGACATGACGTATATCCAAGCTCCCACCACTTTCTGTCATCGTGTGTCCGACCCTCAGTACCATCAAGATACTTAGAGACAGTCCCCTTTTTGAATCGGATAAGCCCCATCATCTGCGTATGTTTGTTTTCCAGCTCATATTTCAGCAAGGCACGCTTAAAATCCCCCATATCATAGAACTCCCTAAACGGTCTATTGTCCCATGCTGACTTAGTTGCTAGAAAAGGGACAAAGCGAAAAGTGTATCTATCCTGGGTTTGGCTCATTTTTAAAGTAAAATCCTATGCGTAAAAACTTCAATTTTTTTCCACCCCCACAATAAGACATGTCAACCAAAGACCCGGTAATTAGTATAGATAAATCTGGCAAAGTACCGGTTTACAAAGTCAGAAAGCTACTGACTGACGATGAAACTGCCGAAAAACTTGCAAAATTTGTCTCTGACGACGATTACCCAGTAGTCTTGAAAGAAGATGCTGATGTCTACACAGAAGACGGCGAACTACTTCTTAGATTCCGAAAAGGCGTATTATCGCAGGAAAACATTGACCGTGCCTATGAGGCAATGAAAGAATTTGTTAAAAAGGTTACGACGGATCGTGGTGTTGCTAGCGGATCGGAAAAGGGCCTTGAAACAGGTCAAAAACCCAAGGTTATGTCAAACATCATGGGATACTTTGATAAATGGTCCATCTCACAACGTGCAACATTCAAACGTACAGGTATTAAATCACCTGGTCCCTGCCGGCTATGTAATTTTAACGCACGCAACCCAGAAAAGTGGAAGGAGGTGATTCCCTTAATCGAAGAAATCAACACACAATACAAGAACTTGTGCCCCGCGGAATATGCAGACCAACGCAAGGCAGCAAAGACAACAGACTTTCACATAAAAGGCACAGCCTTTTCAACCGTCACTACAAATTTAAACTTCCGCACTGCCGCCCACACAGATAAGGGCGACTGGCCTACTGGCTTCGGTAATCTTTCTGTGATAGAACGCGGGACGCCTTATAAAGGAGCATACACTGGATTCCCTCAATATGGCGTAGCGGTAGATTGTAGAAATGGTGATTTCCTGGCCATGGACGTCCACCAGGTCCATGGGAACTCCCCTATGGAACCAGAAGACGAAGACTCACAACGCCTAAGTCTAGTTTGCTATTTACGTGAAAAAATCGTGGAAAAGTGCGGGACCCAGAAGATGTATGACCCGGTAGAGCTTGATAAGAAAATTGCCAGACGTAATAAACAAACCAGAAAAGCGATTTAAAATTGTGTCAAGACAAAATGTCGTTCCACCCGTCAAGAAAACAGCAACGCCGATTATAGAATGAAAGTATTTTATATGAGAGAAGCAACCTGGGAATACGACTATATAATAAAGGATTTATGTTCAGATATCCCAGGGCTCCGCCCAGTCACATTTGATGGCTATTCCTTTAATTCATTGCTTATAGATGAAACCGATATAGGCAACTGCAGTTTTGTCTTCAACTGCTCAAGCATACATTTTTCAGACGCTTTAAACTTAATAAAGAAAACGCAACCGCCATTTATTTTTATATTATCGGACGAATACAGCACCAAAGATGAATGGGTTGAAATGCAAAAATATACTAAATTTGTATTTCGTCAATATAATCACCCAAATTATAAATATGAACTAAATAACATACATTTACCATTAGGGTATGTGTGTAACTATCCTATTAAAAATAAAATAAAACCGATATCCGAACGCCAATATAACTGCTCTTTTGTAGGCGAAATTAAAAGTGATAGACACAGTATGCGTGACATATTTGAAATTAATATGCCTAATACGAATTTTCACGTTGGGCGAACTAATTGGGGAAACCCGCTTGGAAACGATTGTAATCCAACAAGACTTTTTGATATTTATAATGACACTGTTTTTGTACCAAATGGGCGTGGAAACCAAAGTCTGAATTGCTTTAGAATTTACGAAGCAATTATTGCGGGTGCAATACCCGTTATTGTTGGAAATGAAGAAGAATTTAAAACCACATTTACATTCGAAAACGGGATGCCGCCATGTATATACGCATCATCATGGGTAATGGCAGTTGAAATTTGTAATAACTTATTAAAAGATAAAAAGGAACTACAAAACAAACAAGACACCTTACTAAAATGGTACAGCGAAATCATTGATTATGCTAAGAAAATAATCAAAGCAAACGTACAAACCCCATAAAATAGTTTCTAATGTCTAAATAAGATGATTAAAATTATCAATAGGCGGTTTTCAGGAGGCAGTCTGTTTCACTATGCACATTTTATATGTGATTGTTTATTTCCTGAAATAGTGAATGATATTTTTAATTACAAAAAGGTTTTTAGGAAAAAAAATATAGATCAGACATTGGGAAATTTCAAAGATATATATGAAGAGGTAATGAACAACGAATCTATTGAAATTCCAGAACAGGAATTCAATATGATGCCCGGTGAACCCACTATTTTAAACCCAAAAGGTTCATATTGCGACACTGTTAACATTAACAAATTTAGAGATTTTATATTTGCTAGATTTTCAATAAATCCTCTTGTATATGATATAAACTCTCAGGATATAGTGCTTATAAAAAGAGGGGGCAGAAAAGAATTAATAAATGACCCAGATTTACAGAAAATAAACACAAATGTCCGTACTGGAAAAGAAAGACGGGAAATAAATGGTATAGAGAACATCGAATCAGCTTTAAGGGCTAAATACAACGAAAGATTTATTTCCGTTTTTTTAGAAGAACAATCTTTGAGGGAACAAATCAAATTATTTAACAATGCTAAATTAATAATAATGGCTCATGGTGCTGGTATGAGCAATATGTTCTTTTGTAAAAGTGGAACAACACTTTTAGAAGTTACGTGTAATACAGATTTCCATTTTTTTAATGTGATTGCACAAAAATTAGGATTAAATCATATTAAAATAAGAAGGAACGACCCAAATATAATATTGGGGCATATTGAAAATATCACCAAGGTCGATTCATAAACCATTTATGGTACTTGTTTATGCTATTTTTTTCCAAAATAGGATAAACATATTACAAGGGTGACACCAGAATAATATACTACAAGGGTGAACCGAGTTGTTTGTTCTGATAAGATTAAGGTATTTTATAATTTATATTTTGTAAAGACTTCAAAATATAAGTTATAAAAGTTATGTAATCAATGAACTATGCTCACCCGAATAGTTTACACAGAAGTCTTCTGCGGATGAGTTTGAAATGCAGTAGTATCATTTACAGGATTTACTGTAATAACGTTCTGTCTGGTCATTGGGCTACGCATATCTTTAATGCCCGTAAATTTACTAAGATTAGCCTGAACAGATCTACTCAAATTAAATGCAATAGCTGTTCCAAGCAGGCCAACTAATACAACTGCTCCAATAACTCCGCCGATAGTGGCAGCTTCTGGAGTAGCAACTGCAGCAGCAGCCAGCGGCCCATTTGACGGACGACTTGTTTCTGAATAACTTGGCCCCATACTAGTTGTTGTGCTAGTTGGTGTTTTAATTTCCTGACTTGTTGGGCTGCTAGTTGGCGTAGAAGTCGCTGAATCGCTTATTCCAATACTAGTCGGCGTAGCAGTCTCTGAATCGCTTACCCCCATACTAGTTGGCGTAGCAGTCGCTGAATCGCTTATTCCAGTACTAGTCGGCATAGAAGTCGCTGAATCGCTTATCCCCATACTAGTCGGACTAGCAGTTGGTGTATTCGAATCACCTATTGCCTGATTTGATGGCGAAGGTATTGTAATGCCGCTAATTCTCATATGAATAAACCCCCCATCAAGTGTATTAAGAGTTGTCCAAGGTGTACTACCACACGGCTGACCATCAGGCCCCTGTTGAGTGACGAGACCGTATTGAGATGGAGCCAAACGGTACAATCCGTATGGAAGACGCATATTACATGGATTGCCAGCTTTATTATATGTGAAAGTCTGAATCGTAACATAATAAAGATTACCCATGGCCATTTTCCAACCAGCACTAGTTATATTTAATGTTGACCCGGCTGGATTGGCTCCTCCACTACCCCCACCACTAGCAAAAGCACCAATAAACGTGTCCCCAATTTGCTGCCCACTATTAACGCTATAAAGATTAAACCCAATATCACATATTTCAGGTGTACCTGCCGGAAGGACATTCATACTAATACTTATAGCGTTACCAGATGTAAGAGCAGGAAACTTAAACATTTGAACGCGGCGACAGGCCTGTCCTAAAACCGCAGATGGTAGATAACCAATAGAAAAGTTTCCAGACGGCACAAAGTTTAAGGTATTCATTAGTAAAACCTGCCCATATGACAATTGGCTATTAACAAAGTGTAGACTAGCGATTAAAGATATAAGAGTTAACATTCTATTTTTACTTTATAAAAAAAATAAGAATTATCAATTTTTTTTACAAAAAATAAAGAAACAACGCTAAGCACTTGCAAACGCGACCGCTAAGCACGTGCAAACGCGACCGCCGAAGCCACATCCTCCACAACTACAGCCTTCCCGGTGGCAACAAGCTTAGCCTCCATCTTGGCACAGTCTGCCTCGTTAATACCCTTGCTACAGCTTCGCACAACCGCAACCTCAAGCCCGCACTTGACAGCATCAAGAGCAGTGAACCCTACGCAGTATTCAAAGGCAAGCCCGCAAACAAGCACATGGGTAATATTACGCTCCTTAAGAAGCCCCTCAAGAGCAGTGACTTCGCTATGCCCGTCGTTAGAGGCAAACCCGCTATAAGAATCGACTGTGCGATACGTCCCCTTTTGAATAACGGTATCAGTAGGCATTTGCACAAGGTCCCCAACAAACGCCGCCCCAATTGAGCCCTGAACACAGTGCGGCGGCCAGAGTATCTGCTTTGACCCATCGTCAAGAGTCTTTTCATCAAAAGCGTTAAAACCAGGATGCTGTGTGT
>Ga0214923_10004487_pt1 | contig 16812 bp, 17 predicted proteins | sample LL1510_MetaG_FD_177993 | JGI IMG/M metagenome (GOLD analysis project Ga0214923, IMG submission 177993) | Freshwater microbial communities from Lake Lanier, Atlanta, Georgia, United States - LL-1510 | ecosystem: Environmental > Aquatic > Freshwater > Lake | place: USA: Georgia | collected... | reverse complement strand
TTTTATCTACTTGAAATGCTTGACGCTGTGTTTGCTGCCACCACTCTACAATTTGAGGAGTCTTATGTGTTAATAATCCACTAGTAATATGATCTTGTTCATAACCTTTTACTTCAACACAGTAATGGTTAGCATGGTTAGGGACGTATAGGTCTCCTTTTAAACCATGTTTAGCATCAAGTGCTCCACTACCAGGTACACGTTCCCAACCTAAACCAGTATATTTACGTAACATATCTCTGGCTAGTGTTTCTGTACGGGCTCCTTTTTGACGACTATCTACCATTATTAAGCCTCTATACGAGATATATTATTGCGTTTAATAACATTTACTTTTTCTAGTAGTGGGTGACTAAATCCGTGCGATACTAAAAATGTATGTAAGTGTTCTTCTCCTAATAGAACTTCTACTAGTTTTTCTTTACCATCTACATCTAAGGCTTCTACTGTTTCATCTAATATTAATAAATTAATACGACTACTTGATAGTGTTTGCATTAGTTTGCGTATAGCTAATAGTGTAGCTACATTTACTCGTGCTTTTTCTCCACCACTAAGTGCATTAATATCAATGTCTTTGCCATTGTCAGTAATTACTACTAGTAATTTATCACTACTATTTACTTTAAAAGCGATCTGAAATCTACCATCACTAAGATCTACTAAATATTGATTAGTAATTGCCTCTAAGTCTTTTACCAAACATTCAATTTTATAGGCTACTAATCCAGTAGTTGAAAATGTTTTAGTGAGTACTTGTAGTATACTCATACGTTCTGTCATTGTGTGTAATTGAAAGCTGTGTTCTTCCAATTCTTCACTCATTTCTTGTAACTGCTGCTTAATAGTTTCTATTTTACTGTTATGTGCTTGTATATTTAAATTTTTATCTTCTGCCAACTTGATTCGCTGTTTAGTTTCTTGTATAGTTTTAACCAGTTCATCATATTGGTTTTGTAGTTCATTCTTGTCTAGTGTTTTATTAGGTAATGAGTTATCTACTAATAGATGTAGTCGTTCAAATTCTTGTTGTGCTTTTATAGCTTGTTTGTGTTTTTTATCAGATTCTTCTAATTCGCTAGATATTACTAGGGCGGCTGCAGCTGCTGCTCTAGCCATCTCAACCTCATTGTTTTTAGCTATAATTAATTCTTGAGTTTTTGTACTATCAATTGGATTATAGCAAGTAGGACAAACTCCACTTAGATTTTTAAGTTTTCTAATAAACAGTTCGCCATCTTTTACAGTTTTCATATTTTCTGTTTGTTCTTGCTGTAACTGTTTAATTTGCTTTTCATCTATGGGTTGTGATGCTGGAAAAGTTAAGTTAATTGCACCAAGTTGTTGTTTGTAAGTATTATTTTGTACAATCTTACGATTGGTTTTATCTACATTAGCAATCTCTAAATTTAATTCTGCGGCCGTTTGTTCCAATTTAGGATCTAAAATTTCTACTGTATAAAATTCTCTAGCAATTAAATCCGTTTTTTCATACTTATCTAACCAACTACGAACAGTATTTACTTTAGCTTGTGTTGCACTAATTTCTTTGCCTAATTCTAGTGATATTTCTTTAAAAACTTCGCTAGCTTTAGTATACTTAGTTAGATTTAATATTTCTATTAGAAATTTTTTACGAGCCGTATCAGCACTAGTTAAAAACTCTAAACTCATAGCATTGCTTTGATAAACAATCTGTGCAAAGCTTTTATGATCTATACCTATAATATCTTCTATAATTTTATAAGTTTGCGTTGCAGTATGAGCGCTAATATCTCGATTATTTTTTAACAATTTTACTGTTTGCTGACTACCACGACTAGTTTTTATAGTATAGTTATTACCATCTCGTTCTAAGTCTAATTCAATAGTATAAGTTTTATCACTAATATATCTGTTAAGAATATCAGCTTTTTTTATACCTTTTGAATTTTTATTAAATAGTACCTCTTCTAAGATAAGCGCTATACTACTTTTACCGTGACCATTTTTACCTACAAGTTGTGTTAGTGGAGCTTTTATAAAATTTAAAGTATTTAGACTACCATAGCTAAAACAGTTGCTCCAACGTAATTCTTTAATTGTTATCATTCTTCTATTTTATCCAAGTTATTCTGTACTTCTAGTATAGCTTTATCAATAGTTATTTGAGGTAGTTCTAGTATATACTGCAAGTATTCTTTTACCTCTTCAACTAGTGTCATATCATTGTCTAGCATTAGTTGAACATCAGTACTGCGCTTAATAATTTTTTTATCTATTAACTCGCTATCTTCTAGATCACCTAATTCTTGTAAATCACCTTCAACTTGATAAATTGTATGATGATAACTTGTAGATGGTTTAGGATCATTAACACCAACAGTTTTTCTTATTAGCTGTGGTACTTCTAATTTTAGCCAACTATGTTTTAATGTTTCTGTATCTAGTAATATGACGCCAGTATCAACAACATCTCTATGAAAACTAGTGGTAACAGGACTACCAGGATACAAGATATTATGCTGACAATTTTCATAACTATGCAAGTCTCCGGCTAATACAATATTCCAACCTTTAAATATATCTAAATTAACCTCTGGTGTAACATGTGGAGGTATTTCACCACGAACATGTGTGCATAAAATACTACCACCTTCTGGCCAAGGATTGTTATGTTCAAAGTCTTTTAGTTTGTTGTAAGGAACAAACTCAATGCCATAGTCACTATAATAGTCGTCTATAACAATAACATTGCGTTTACTACTCAACAAGTTTGTAGCCTTAGCAAGATTAGTCATAAACGTAGTAGACTTTTTAACTGCTTCATGATTACCGCTGTAGATTATAGTTGGTATTTTACAACAACTAACTAAATCAAAATAAATCTCTAGTTCATCCATACTAGGCAATTTGTCAAATACATCACCACCTATAACAAATATATCCGCTTCTTTTTGCAGTTCTTCAAACTGTTGCCACAATAAATTGTAGCGATTTTTAGCCCAATCAATAGGTACGTTTTTTTGACCTAATTTTATGTGAATATCAGCCGTAAATAATATTTTCATTACTATTCCTATGATGAAAAAGCCCAGTAATTAAAATTACTGGGCCATATATTATCCTAGTTCTTTAACAGCTTCTTGCTCGCTATCACTAGTATCTTCATCACTTTGTTCAGCAATTTTTTCTAGTAGAGCTTTTACTTCATCTGCTGTTGGTCTAGGAAATTTTTCATCAATGCTTTGTGCCGTATCTGCTAGTTCACGTTCTTCTGTGTTTAAGGCACGGCGTTTACAACGTAATACTTGTAGGGTATATTCAACATTGAATGGAAGCGGTCCAGTTTTTACTCGTTTAAATACTACATCCCAACCTGTATCGTAATCTGTTGGATCACCTAAATCTTCAGCAGCTGTAACAATCTGCTCAAATAGTTTCTTTTTAAGATTTAGTGCTTTAACTTTACCATCTTTAGGATCAATACAGTTAATTGAGTAACTCCAACTACAACGTAAATCTGGATAATAATCTGCTACATGATCTTTTTCTAAATTATCAAACTTTTCTTTTTCACGGCTAAAAGCCAAACACTCTACAGGAATATCTTTATTATTTGTTCCTTTTAGCCAGTAGATATATCTAGGAAGTACGCCGCCAATTAGTCTAACTGTATTCTCGCCGTCTTTGTACTCGTAGCTTTCTACTTTATTTGATGTTGCTTTTCCTTTTGTTTGTTTAAAACTAAGTGCCATTTATTCCTCGTATTTAAAATATATTTTATTGTTTTCTGTTATTAGTAGCGGATTATATTTTATTGCTTGTAAGTTTAGGTCTGGAAAATAACTTAAATCTAAATGTTTGTAACCTAAATCTCTATATTGTTGATAACTTCTACGTCCCGCTAACTGTATGTATTGTGCTTTAAAAAGTACATCTACACTACGATCAAAGAATAACTGTTCAGGATTAATTAAATAACTATTTCCATATAATTTAACATTTAATCCCTTTTTATAGTAATCTTCTAAGAGTTCTACTAACCTTACTTGGCTTTTGTTAGCCATTGAATTTAATTTTTCAAGGTTAAACATAAATATTTTTCTTTGAATCATAACATATTATATCACAGTTAGTTAAGTCTAGCAAGTTAAAATTTCTATACCGTTAGGATTTCCCAACCTTTACGCATATAGAGTCCAAGTCTATCATTATTTTGTTTTTTATCTGCCCAACCACTAAATTGAATATCTACTACTATTGGTTGCGGTTTATTAGGATATTCTCGCATAATTCTACCAACTATTTGTTCCAATAAACTATCGTTACTCATTGGTACAGCTAAAATAACGCAACTAAGTGCATTAATTGAGATTCCTTCACTAAAGATTTGGCGGCTACCAGCAATGCACATTTTTTCTTTGCTAAGGATTTGTTGTTTAGCATACTGCCTTTCTTCATAGCTGGTGTCGCCAGTAACCAACAAACACGTTTCTCCAACATAGTTTTTTATTGCCTCTAAAAATTCTACACGATCTGCTACTACTAATACACTATGGCCCATATCAATTTGATAAGTTGCTATAGCACTAATAAACTTTCTATAGTATTCATTTTGTGTTAGTTCATTTATTTTTTCTACCCAAGGTACGCTAGGCTTTAAAATAATATTACTTTTTACTAAATGTATTACAGGATTAATAGTATTAGCTTGTTTAGGTTTGAATATAGTATGACCAAAATAATCGCTAAAAAATACGTGTTTACCATCTTTGCGTTCCATTGTACCACTAAGCGCTAATCTATATCTAGCATAAAAACTGTCTATAGTTTGACTAAAAGTTGTAGCTGGGCAATGATGTGCTTCGTCTAGTATAACAGTGCCAAATTCTTTATTAATCCGATCTAAATACTTAACAATACTTTGTACATTACCTACTACTATAAAGTGATCATCTACTTCATAGAATCCACTGCCTATAATGCCTGGATCTATACCAAATAATGTTTTAACTTCATCACACCACTGATCGCGTAATGCTGTTGTATGTGTAACTATTAGTGTTTTTTGACTCCATTTGTGAGCAATGTGTAGAGCTGTAAATGTTTTACCCCAACCTACTAGTGCGTTAATAAAGCATGTATCCTTAGCCTCTGTATAAACTTCTAGCTGATCTTCTCGCAAATTATATTTGGGTGTAGGAAACGGTACTGTGTTTGTTACTCGTTTATCTAGTATTTCATAGCCGTCAGGTATTAAGTCTGTTCTACCTTGCGGAATACTAAGTATACCTTTAGGTAATAGTCTATAATTTCTAACAGTTTCTATTACACTAAATTTTTTACTACCTGTATTCTTTTTAAACTTGTAAGTAAGCTGATCTATAATAAATTTACTATTTAATTTACCAGGATCATCCATATAAATCCTGTTAGTTATAATAGCTTTCATACTAACCTCCAAGTTGTTTTTATAGGTTCACTATAGTAGCCATATAATAAATTACATCTGTTATAATTTAATATACCGGCCCATAATTCGTAATCTTTAGGAATTTGTAAACTTTTAAATCTTTCACTAAGACCCTCAACCTCTAAAACACAGCCAATTCCACTAGCAGGTAAAACTTGCCGAATCCTGTGCGTTTGCAGTTTGGCGCGTACAAGTTTTTTGTGCTGAAATACTTGTCCACAACTATCAATAAACCAAGTAGTAGATTTTGCTAGCTTGATTATATCTTGTAAAAAGTAGATAGCTGCACCAATTGGAAATAGTTTTACTTCTTGCTGTTTGAGCACTAACCTGCGTAAACCAAGTGTAGACCTATCAATATTTTTGTCGTCTACTATACGCCAACGATTAAACGGTTTAGGGTCGTCACTATTTATATATTCATTAGCATAAAAAGTTAGACCATCTTTAGTGTAAGGTTCTTTTTCACCCAATCTAAATACGGGCCAAACTAGACTTGCTAGTCCTATAGGTTTCCTCAAAACTTCCAAAGCTATAGTCATCTCCTATATCCTGATCAACGCCAATAGGAAATCCAGGAATACTACAACCCCAGTCATATTGTGTACAGTTACGTAGTATGCTACAGTACGCATCTACGTCCTCACACTTAACAAGTGCCACGATTGAGTCATGGACAAGCATGAAGATTCTTGCGTCAAGTTTAAGCTCTCTAATTGTTCTAGCAGTTTCAATAGCTCCAAGTAAGTTAACATCACTTGCAAGCGATTGGATTTCCGAATTAATTCCACTACGTACTTCGTGGGCTGCGATTCCTCGGTCACTGCTGAATACGTTAGGTAGGCGTCTTTTTCTGCCAAAAAAGCTGTAAGTATATCCATTTTGTTCAATAAATTCTTTTCTACTATCTAACCACTGTTTTAGTTTTTTAAATGTTGTAAAGTACTGCTTAATATCATCACGAGCACGTTCTACTGGATAATATTGATTAGTGGCTTTAGTAACTGTTACACTAACTTTATCGGCTCCTGAACCGTATAAAATCCCGAAACTAATTGCTTTAGCACTTTGACGCATATCTGGATAGAGCTTTTTTACCTGCTCAACTTCACATGGTAAGTCAAACACCATTTTAGCTATTGAACTATGAAAGTCTCCACCATCAGTAAATATTTTTTGTAAGTTTTTATCCTGACTCAACACAGCAGCATAGTACATCTCAGCAGTTCTTAAGTCTTGCGAAACAATCTTATAACCCGCTGGAGCTTTGATACACCCTTTGATGATTGGATCATCGCGCGGAATCTGTTGTGCATTAAATTTACCACTGCTAGATAACCTACCACTAGTGGTAAAAATAAGATTAAAATTAGTGCGGATACGATCATCTCTATCCAGCTCTGGAAGTATTTTATGTATATACGTGTTCTGGATCTTTGATAATTTTCTAACTTGTAATATTGCTTTAGGAAGTTCATGTTCTTCACTTAGTTGTTCTAGGACTTCTGCATCTGTTGAAATAGCGCCTGTTGAAGTTTTCTTTCCAGTTGGTGCTAAGCCTAAATAATCAAATAATATTGATCTTAACTGCATAACACTATTAGGATTAAATATTTTGCCTTCGTTTTTTTCAAATAATTTTACTTCTTCAAATGTATAAATATGCTCCTTAGCCTCTTGAATTTTCTCACTAAGATAAACGTCAGCTAGCTGCATACGCTCACGGCTAATAGGAATACCTACTTCTTCCATGTCCATTAAGAATAGTGTGCCAGGAATCAATATTTTAGTATAAACATAGTTTAACTTATCATTCTTTTGCACAATAGGCCAAAACTTGTTATAAAGCTCTAGAGTAACTGCTGTATCTATGGACGCATATTCACTAATAATATCAAAAGGAATAAGATCATAAGTAAAGTTTTCGTTAAGTACACCATGTTGACGGCAATACTCACGCTTAAATTCATCCAGTTTAGCGTCATAGTCACCATAGTCAGTATATTTTAGCGCTAATTCTTTTAGGCCATGACTATCTGTTTCATCTAGTACATAGTGCATAACCATAGTATCATGTACTCGTGCACGATCAAACTCTAGGTCTAGGTGGTATTTTAGCATTTTATAGTCAAATTTCATGTTATGAAATACTATAATAAACTGTTTGCAGATACGTTGTAGCAATTCACTATTAGTTTCACTTAAACAATCACAGCTAATATATCTGCCATGATTAGGTTTATAACTAATACTAACACCAAGTACATATCCATCTCTGGGATATAATCCTGTAGTTTCTGTATCAATTGCAACTACTCCTTGAGCGTTTTCTAGTACTTCTTGTAAAAATTCGTATGCTTCATTTTCACAATCAATACCACGAAAATCACCAGTTTTATTAGTTTTTGTTTCTCCACTAATATGTTTGTGTATTTTATCTATACTACGTTCAAAGTCTGGTTTACCTTCTGGTTTAAAAGCTAACATTGCAGGATTGCTAATTGGTATAAATTTATTGTTGATAAGTTGGCCAGCATAATTTGTAACACTAGTAATTTTAGCATATTCTTTAGCCGCCTCAGCACCTACCAAGATCACTAAATCATAGAGATCGGTATCAATATTTAAGTCTACATCTTTTTTAAGCAATTTAGTAATTGGTTTTGAACTCATATGAAATAGTTCAAAACTAAAATCAAAATATTGCTCATATTTAGTACGACTAGGTGCTTTATCAATTACTGCAATTTTCATTTTGTAGTATATTCCTTAATACTTGTTACGTCTATTTGATCTAATTCGCCTGGATCTAGTCCATCCGGTAACTTAATTATTTCTACAATAAATTCATCTTGTTCTATTACAGGCTTTAATTGTTTTGCTGCTTTTTCACCTGCCTCATCTCCATCGAATAAGATATATACATGAGTAACACCTTGTGCTTTAAATGGCAACAGTTTTTCTTTTGTAGAATTTTGTATTATATTTGTGCCAAAACAACATACGCTATTTTTTAAACCTTTATCATAGAGGTTTAACATGTCAAATATCCCTTCTACTAAAACTATGCTTTTTTGTGGCTCTTGTAGATAGCTGGGATAGAGAGGCATCTCAACACCGCTAGGATAATTTAAATATTTTGGATTTCCATTACTTAGAGTATGTCTACCAACAAAAACTTGTATTTTATTAGTAATATCAGTAATAGGAAATACGATTCTATCTTGTAATTTTTCTACTTGATTAGTATAGAATGCTTCAAAATGTTTTAATGTTTGAACGCTAATTCCACGAAATGGTTTAGTCCAAGGAGTATAGCCTTGTGGCAATTCTTGCTCTCTATTTACTCGTAATTGTTGCAATTTTTTCTTAAGATTCATTATTCTTAATGGCACAGGATTCGTAAATATTCCAAAATATTTAAATATATTGGTTTTAAACCCGCAACTAAAACAATGAGCAACACCACTAAAACGATCGACTCTAAAACTAGGATTAGTATCTTCGTGATCTGGATTTAAACATTTTATTAAATAGTCTCTTCCGCTTACAGTAAAGTTTAAATTATTTTTATTTAAAACTTCTAGTACTGGATCTGACATAATTAAGCATTCCAAGGTAGATCTGCACTACTGTCATTTTGCTTTAAATTATCTTTTTTATTTACTCGTTTAACTGTTTCTTTATTTTCTGGCTTATCTATGCTTTGTGGACTTATCCTAAGTGTTTCCCAATCTATAGCGCAAGTAAATATCATTTCTTTTCCACCACGAATTTTAGTAGTTTCAAAACTAATAGCATTTGTACTTTTATCGTGGGCTTCCATTACTAAAGCAATATCTGCAGCATCTAAAATACCTTTGGCAAATCTTGCTTCTCCACTAGCATCAATTTGATAGGGACTTACAAGTACTATTTCATATTTTCTTGCTAAATTTTTTAGTTTTTTGCTAACTTCTATTTGGGGTTTCCAATCATACATATCACTACCTTCAATTACAATTTGATTTAAGTAGTCTACTACTACAACTTGTAATTTTTCTCCAAATTTAGCCTTAGCTTTACCAATATGTAAATCAATACTGCTAATTGTTAAATCTCTATCATCAACAATAATCATTTGATTATTTTGCTTAAGCTGATAGTTTCTAACTAAAGTTTCTTCAAATTTAAATCTGTCTCTATGTCTCATAAACTCTAGCACACTTTGATCTGCTTCTTCAAACATTTTAGCACGAGTTTTTACTACTTTTAAGACTTCTTCATCCGTTAATCTATTTTGTTTTAGCCGCTGTAAATCTACTCCGGCCAATATACTTAAATTACGCTCCATTACTTCATAAGCCGTCATTTCTATTGAAAAGTATAAACTTGAGTAGCCAGTTTCATATTGATGAACAAAAATATTACTACTAGTAATACTTTTTCCACTACCTCTTTTACCACCAATAAGTACTAGTTCTTGTCTAGCAACACCACCTAAAACAGCATCAAAAGTATTATTAAGTCCTAGATAAACACGTTGCTTTTCCAATTCATCTGGATGCTTAAACATCATAATATCGGCCATAGTAAATACTTTCTCACTAGTATGAGTTTTTTCTTCTATGGTCATAGCTATGGTGGCTAGGCTTTCTTTTATTTCATTACTATCATATAGTGGCAGTTTATCTACAAACTTATCTAGTAATTTTACTGTTTCATTTTGAGTGTACTGATCTATTAAAGCATCAAGCGCTACTTCAGCACTAACGTCAGGGATTTCCGTTAAACGGAGAGTTGCTAACGTTTTAGACGCTGGTCCCTCCCTTAACGTAAGTGTTAAATCATCAAATGAAGGTACACTATTGTACTTTTCATAATGTTTATTTATTACACTATAAAGAGAGCTATACGCAGGGTCTAAAAATACTAGTTTGAGCCTAGCCCATAATTCCAGGTTCTGCTCTGCTAGTAATTTGTGTAAGACTACTGCAGAAGTATCTATTTCTTTCTCCCATTACTAACCTACTTTAGATTCATTATCTATAATTACTTGATCTATAATCTCCGTTATTTTATAGAGTACTTCTTCTCTTAGTTTTTTAATATCTTGTTGATATTTACTATCTTTTTCAAATAAAAGACTAAGTTGTTCGTGTGTTATTAATTGTTGTAAACCAAAATAAATATGATCATACGCTAGAGTTGATTCCGGCATTACTTCTATTTTAGCCGTTCTGCCATAGTTATGTACAGCTTGTTTTACTACTTCTTCAACTGTAAAACTTTCATTATCGTGATAAGTAATTGTTACTTTCATTTTTGGGTTTAAAAGTGATAAAGGCTGGGAGCTTTGTAGAACTCCCAGCCTAGATTTTTATTACTTAATTAGGCAGCTTTTCTACCGTCTGCTTTATCTCGTTTTGCTGCTCCGTCATAGTCGGCTACTTTAATACCGCGACGAGTTAACAATGTTTTAAGACCACGTTCTGTTTTATCAATAGCAGCTGCAATTTCTGCAACTGTCATAGCGTGAATCTTTTCTCCAAGCGCATTAACGGGATCAACAGCTTCTTTTGCATAGCTCTGTTTCTGAGCAGGAATTTTAGCAATTTGACCTTTGCGAGTTAAACTAAGAGCTTTACCGCGTACACTTGCGACTGATTTATTAAGAGCAGCTGCAATATCTTCAATAAAAGCGCCACGTTCAGCTAATTGAATAAATTTTGCTTCTTCTGCATCAGTATAAGTACGTGCTATTTCTACTTTTTCGGCGGGTTTAACACTAGCTGTTAGTTCAAGTGCTAGCAATTTACCTTGAATTTGCTTTGCAGTAAATTTGCCATCCATAAAAGATTCTGCAATTTGTTTATAAGTAAATTCACCGCTATTTGTTAGTACAAACTCGGCTAATTCAGCGCCTTCATCTTCAGTAAAGGCACTAACCTTTTCTTTAGCCATGCTAGAAACTTCTACTTCGAGTTGACGAAGTTTACTGGCTACACTACGTGCGGTAAAACCTTCACCAAGTGAAGCTGCTGCTTGTTCTACGGTATTAGGACTAACTGGACGGCTTGATCCTACAAGATTCATAAGTTGTTTAACTGTAGCTTCAGACCATTTTTTTGTTTTTTCAGTCATTATTTAGTTCTCTTAAAAAGTTATCTAAGTTTGTGATAATTTTGATGCCGAGTTCTTCGGCTTTTTTACGTTTTGTACTACTTTTATCGCCTTCGTCAACTAAATAATCCGTAGTTTTTGTTACAGATTCGGTTATACTAAAACCATATTCTGTTAATTTTTTATAGGCTTCGGCTTTTGTTTTATAAGACGATAATTTTCCTGTAATACATATAGTTTTATTACTAGCATGTATTACTGAGGCTTCAGTATGAAATGAAAAAGGTAAAAATTCTTTCATTTCTACAAAGTCAGTTTCTAACCAATTTAATAGATTATGTGTTACTTTGTCACCTAATCCAGCTTGTTTACAAGTTTCTAAGTTAATTTCACTAATATGTTTAACAACACTACAAATTTTTGTACTAACTGTATTGCCTACTAATGGTATGCTCATGCTGGTTAATACTTGATTTAGTGAAGCACTACGACTACGATTTATCTCACTAATTAATTTTTCAGCAATCTTGCGACTGCCTAATACATCTACAAAGTGTTCTACATCTAAATAATAGATTTCCGTTATATCTGCTAGTTGTAGTTTTTCTATTGTTTTTGAACCCATACCTTTAATGCCCATAGTTTTGCAAAAATGTTCTACACGTTTTACTAGTTGGGCATCACAAGCCTGATTGCGACAGAATAACTGATCATTAACTACATCTAGTTTAGAATTGCAACAAGGACAATGTGTTGGTATTTCGATTTTCATATTGATTTAATAACTCAAGATAATATTATACATTATATATTGTTGTTTTACAAGCTAAAATTTTATTTGCCTTAACCAGCAAATTTTATACATTTACTTTATGCAGTATACAAGGTATTATTTCTCCACTACGTGCTACTGCTACAATATCACCAATTTGTAGGTCTAAAGCTTCAATAAATCCTGGATTATTTAATGTTGCACGACTTACTAGTGCATCTCCAATAAATACTGGTTCTAAAATAGCTGTTGGAGTTACTTTACCAGTTTTTCCTACATTCCATTCAACACCCAATAATTTAGTTTCTACGTGTTTTGCTCTTTCTTTTACTGCAAGGGCACCACGAGGATGTTTACTAGTAAAGCCTAATTCTTGGAATTTGTTATTATCAACTACTCTAACAACTACTCCATCACTAGGATAAATACTATCTAGATCTGGTTCTATTACTGTATTAAATCCACAACTTTTAAGCCAGTCTAATTCATCTAACCAATTGCTACTAATATTAGGAGTCATTTGATAGGCAAAAAATTGTAGTGCTCTAGTACGAAATTCTGCTAAATCTTTTAAGTTTAGTGAACCGGCCGCATAATTTCTAGCATTTTCTATATATTTTGGAGCTACTATTTCACCAGTAATTTGTGTAGGAGCACTAATAGGAATTTTTATGGGAACTAGGTTAGCATATTCAAATATTTTGTCGGTAATAACTTGACCCTCAACCCCATCACCACGAGTAAGTGCTTGAACTAAGTAACCGTCGATATAAAGTAAACTTATAGCTGCACCATCTAGTTTAATACTACTAGTGGTATGTTCGTTTGCTAGTGGATTTGGTTTACCTTCATTTTCATACCATTTTTGTAAGCTAAACATTTGATATAAATGTTTAGATTTTTTACCGTGTGTAGTTGCACCTACTTTTAAGTAATTGCAACTTTCTGCTAATTTATCAAAAACTATATCAGAAATTATTGGAATTCCTGTATAGTACGCTTGACTCGCTTGATCTAAGAATTTGTGTAATTTATTCATAAATAATATTATAGCAGTTTATGGTATTAAGTTCAAGTTATTTTTTAATTATCTTATCATGAAAGAATTTTATTACTTCTTGGCCTTCAGCTTTGGCACAAATATCTAGTAAGCCATATAACAATTGATGTATATTTTCTATACTAGCTGGAATACTTATACCTTCTCTACTAGGAATCCAGTCACCTTCATAGCTTAAAAAATATTTACGTAATTGTATATAAGTTGTTTCTCTAAAATCATTTACTACTAGTTTGACTTGAAAACCTTTTTCTAAGTTTTCTTGTATAAGTCGTTCATATAGTATATTACTATCCATTATCTAAACCCAAAATATTGGTCTGGATCAGTAAATGTTTCTAGATTACAATTGAGCAGTTTAGCAATAGTTTCTTTGTCTACTAAATCTTTATGTATCCACCAATCTTCAAAACTATATCGCTTATTATAATCACTACATAAATCATTTACTACAAGTATATAACCATTGCTAGCTAGCAATAATCTAGACTTTTCTCTATAGATTTTGTCTATATCAGCATAATAATCATGCTCATAAGTTATTACTCTAAACCTACATTTATCAAAAGGAATTTTTAGTAGAGTTTCATAAGTAATTTTTGCAGGCTCACAATCTAACTGTAAGTAGTCAACTACTCCAAGATGAGTAATTCTATTGACTACATTTTCATAGTCTATATCTCTAGCATCTGTATCAAATACTAAAGTTTTTCTTTTTGCAACGTAAGCTTCTGCAAAACTTTTATTAATTTCTACTGCATAACCTGTCCAGTCAAATTGAGTTTCTAGTAGATATGTATTATTTGCAATAACAGGATCACCACTACCTATTTCTAGAAAGGTTCCATTTGTTTTACCATTAAGTGCTGCTAGTACAAATAAGTCTTGATAAATTTGTGCATAATTTTCTTGTATATTTTCTGCACCAGGAAACTTAAACTTTAGTTTTTCAAAATTAGCTTTAGTATATTTTTTATTAGGCAGTGCACCAATACTAGGTGATGCTAATTTTGCCATATTATATTGTATTACTGATTTGTAAGATTGATCAAGTTTATTTTTGTAGTTTGTTGATAGATCTTCTAAAATATCTCTGCTTTCATTATTTTTACCCCACCACCATGCAGCAAGTGCTTTTTGAAATAATAAAGCATAACTACCAGGATATTCTATTAGTTCTTGAAACCTCATTTTATTTTGAGCAATACCATATCTTAAACCTTGTGTTACTGTAGTGTAACAACTAGTCCAGTCCTGTTGCCACTCATAAACTTTACTTAAAAAGTAATAGGCTTCTGGTCTACTAGGTAAAATATCTATACAATGTTGATATGTAGTACGTACTGTGTGTAGCCTATTACCAGCAATCTCTAAACATTTAGCAACTTTTAGTAAAGCAAAATATTGTGTTTCTACATTTGTAGTACGTTCTGCTGCTCGCAAAAAGAAGGATAACGCAGCAGCATAATGACCTACTCTAAAATATTCTAGTGCAAGTTGTAGATTTGTTTCGGCATTTTCTGTATTTTTTACATACTCTATTAACAAATGCTTTAATCTAAACATGCCCGCTCCATAAATCTATAAGGTACTTTTAATACATACGCTGAATTGTCTTGTGCACCAAATGATAGTAAAAAATGATCATTTAAGTAGCACATGCCAGTGCAAAATTCTATTTTATTTTCTAAAAAGGAGAAAAATTTGCTATATTTTATTACATTCCACTCACTGTCCCAAACAGCAAAACAGTGTCTATAAGTAGCATTTTTTCTGCCACTTTCACTTTTATAGAGATCTACTCCATGCATACAAGCAAAAGACATAGTACTATTAAGTGGAATAACTTGTGAGCCGCCTCTAAAATCGCAAGGCTGTGGTATATATTTACCTAAAAATACAGTCTCGGAAGTATTAGACCCTAAATCTACAGATACGATTTCTGTAGGGTTTGACCATTTTACCATATGATTAGGACTATTAATTATAGGAACCCAATTTTTTTCACAATAAGTTTTATCTGGTGGTGGAGCAGCAATTCTATGTCTAGCAATTTCTTGTACACCACTATCAGTAAATTCTAGTTCAGAGAACTCCATTCTACCTACACCATTCGTAGTTGTATCTCTACGTACCCCAATAGCATACAATTTTTCATTCCATCTAACTATTCTAGCATCTTCTAGACCAACAAATTCCCAAATAGGTTTTACATCTAGTTTACTAGTATCTATCTTATGATGTTTTATTATTTCTAGCGTATCTTTGTTTAATTCACATAAATAGTTTGTAGTTGTTAGTGTTAAATCATTTTCTGGATTTAGATATGTTAGTGGGCCCCACTGTGATTCAAAAATCTCTTTTTCTGCGTGATATAGTACATATTGGCAGTGTCTAATATTTACTAGTAATTTATCAGTGTATTCATCATAATATATACTAGGATTAAATATACCTGTACCCTTAACTATATCATAAGGCAGTGTTAGTGGTACTATATCTCCACCAGCTTCTAGCACTTGTTTACAAAAATTCATCTTAATTTCCACATATTAATTTATACTTGTACTCCTAATTTACGCAAGTGCTCTAGGCTGGCTAATTCATAGTGCGGTTGCCAGCACCACTGTAACCAACGCTCACTAAGTAGCCATAATGAGTATATATACCCATGTTTAGGGTCTAGTTTTTCACTTTTAATTTTAGCCATGCTGTCGTAGCGCGCACTATAAACTACTTCACCACATTGAAATCTATCACGCATTGCACCTTCTGGTATAAGTTGTGGAGTAAAATAGTTGTGACCTGGCTGACGAATCGGCACACTATTATCTTCTAGTACTTGTTTGATAAGATGTGAACCACGATAAGTTAATTTACTAATAGCTTCAACAGTAGCACCCAATAAGTATTCTTGAATAATATTAATACGTTCACTATCACTAATAGGTTTTCCACGCAGTTTTGCTTTTTGCTCGGCAATACGCTGTTGTTTCTGCTTAAATTCTTCAATAATGCTAGCAAGTCTGGTAGTATTGTAAGCCATGCCAAGCATCTGGCAAGCATCTTTTTTAGTAATAGGCTTGTTATCTTGTGATTCTAGTAATTTGATAACTTTAAGAATATTTACATCAGTCATCTTTTCTAGTTCAAGATCAGTTTTACGACGCTTTGCCACTTGTTTCTCCAATAATAAAAGGCGGCACTAGGCCGCCAGTATTACGCTGCTTTTAATACTTGGGTAAAGTAGATAGCTGCTTTCCCAGTGAGTTTGCCCAAGATGTCATCATCAATAGGCCCGCCTTTTGCGGTAATCGCTGCTTTGAGTTCAGCAATGCTAGTTTCTTTTGAGACTCGCTTACTACCGCCTTCTGTCGCAGTTTTAGTTGTCTTAGTTGAACCGGCACTGGGGTCTTTTTTAAC
>Ga0214923_10004486_pt1 | contig 16813 bp, 26 predicted proteins | sample LL1510_MetaG_FD_177993 | JGI IMG/M metagenome (GOLD analysis project Ga0214923, IMG submission 177993) | Freshwater microbial communities from Lake Lanier, Atlanta, Georgia, United States - LL-1510 | ecosystem: Environmental > Aquatic > Freshwater > Lake | place: USA: Georgia | collected... | reverse complement strand
GGGACGACTACGGAGACGAGACGATGACCACGACGATCACGAAGAACGAGGCGGTTGCGAAGGCCGAAGCCAAGTATGCGGCAGCTATCGCCAAGCTGGACGCGGCCAATCAGGCGGTGATCGACGCCGAGGCTGCTGCTTACGCGGCCCGCGACGCTCGCCGCGAGGCCGACCGGCTTGAGAAGGAAGCCGCCGCCGATCTGGAAAAGGCCAAGATGATCGCTCGCGGCGAGGATGCCACGAACGCCATCGACTGGAGCCTCGCCAAGTCCTCCTACTCCGGTGTGGCTGGCCGCTGCTGCTGCGGTTGTGCGGGCAACCACTCCGACAACCGTGCGGCCGTGAAGCGGCAGATCAACAAGATCAAATACCTCGCCGGTCAGGGGGTCGAACTCGACATTCATCGGTCCTACGTCGCGGCCGAGCAGAACGGCCGCCTCTACATCGTGTATTTCAACTGACCGATTGTTCGGACTCCCAAACACCCTTCCAACGGAGACGCGACGATGACCTCGGCTACCAAGATGGACTTCAAGAAGATGCAGGATGCGATCCGCTGCCTCGGCCGCCCCGACCAGCGGACGCAGCAGACCACGCAGGTCGGCGACAACCCCGCGAACGTGGACGCGGTTCTGACGCTGATCGAGAACCTGTGTGCCGTGATCCGGCAGCAGGAGGGGCTCGTGGTCGAGGAGATCACGGTCGGCTGATTGTTCGGACTACACAACTTCCACCAACGGAGAACGAAACGATGATGACCAAGGCAAAGCAGCAAGCGACTCGGACGGCCAGTGGCGACTGGAACTATCGGGGCTTCATCATCAGTCAGTGCCACCGAACGAAGCGGTGGGTGGCTTTTAGAGATGACTCGCTGCACGGGACGGAAGTGTTTTGGCGGAACACGCTCCGCTCCGCGAAGTGTCGCATTGACGATTTGTTGCAGAACGGCGGTGAGAAGTGAACGCCACAAAAATCATCACTGTGATTGGCGAGCGAGACGAGAAAGGCCGCTACTGGATTTTGCGGCAGACCGAGAACGGACGAATGGACATTGTGGGGCGGAAGTACCGCAAACGAGTGACAGCGGTGACCGCCGCCAAGAGGCTCGGAGGCAAGTTGCAGTTTTGGCATTGACCGACTTGCGGCCCGGCCTTGTCGGCCGTGCCGCTGGACTGATAGTTAGGGTAGACCAACAACGGAGAACAGGATCATGGCTCACGAGATTGACTTCACGACGCAGGCGCAGGGTTCCGCGATGTTCGCCTACACGCCCGCGTGGCACGGGTTCGGAACGGTGGTGTCGGCGGCGCAGACCTCGGCCGACGCTCTCCGGATCGCCGGGCTGGACTGGACGGTGGCTCTGACCGACCTCGCGGCGATCATGCCAGACGGCTCGCACCAGCCCATCGACACGCACCGCGCCACGATGCGGACGGACACCGGGGCCGCGCTCGGCGCGGTCGGCCTGCGGTACCAGCCGCTCCAGAACCGCGATGCGTTCGCGTGGATGGACGAGGTGATCGGCGGCGACGAGCCGCTGGCGATGTGGCACACCTGCGGCTCGCTCCGCGGTGGCCGCAAGGTGTGGATGCTGGCGAAGATGCCCGGGCACGTCGAGGTCACCGACCGCGACGTGCTGGAGAAATACGTTCTGATCACCAACAGTCACGACGGCACGGGGGCCGTGAGGCTGTTCCCGACGAGCGTCCGCGTGGTCTGTGCGAACACGCTGCGGCTCGCCATCGGCATGGCCGACAAGGCCAAGAACGCCGACGGCCTGCCGCTCGGCCTCAAGCTGTTCCACACGAGCGGCGGTCTGAGCCGCCGGGTGGAGAAGGCCCGTGAGTGCCTCGGCGTGATCAGCAACGCGCACGAGGGTTTCGGTGCCGCGGCCCGGGCGATGATGGCGAAGTCCGTCTCGACGCAGCAGGTGTCCGACTACTTCGGCGGGCTGGTCGAGGGCCGCGGCGACCGCAGCCGGGGCAAGGTGCTGACCTCGCTGTGGGATCGGTTCGCCATGCCGACGAACGAGGGGCAGCACGGTGCCAACGTCTGGACGGCGTACAACGCGGCGAGCGAGTGGGCCGACCACGAACTCCGCGTCACCGGCCGCGGAGACGTGCGTGCGGAGCGAAAGTTTCGCAGCGTGCTGTTCGGATCGGCTCATGCATTCAAGGAGCGTGCGTGGGCCTCGGCCTGCGACCTCGCCACCGTGGCCTAGTCCACCACGGTGCGCCGCCCCGGCGGGGACGGGTTCCTCCGTTCCCCCGCCCCGCCGGGGCTTTCTATCAACGAACGGAAACGCAAGGAGACGCGTGATGGACGACGTGATGGTGCCCGGGCGACGGGTGTACGCCCTGCGTGACTTGTACGTCACGTCGGGCAGCGAGCCGCGGATCACTTTCGACGTGCGGGTGGCGACGGTGCTGGCCGACACGGTCGAGGGACGCCCCACGATCCGGACGGAGTGGGGCGGGCTGTGGGTGGTGACAGATCGAGAGATGACCGGATGCGGCCGGTGGTGCGCCACCCGTGAGGAGTGCGTCCAGCTGGCCGCCGCGCAGCTGGAGAAGATGTTCGCCGGGTTCCGCGAGCGGCTCGCGGAGTTCTCGGCGGAGCAAGCGGCGAAGGAGCAGGCCGAACAGCAGATCGTGACGGCGTCGTGATCGGTAAGGACACACAAACACGAAAGGCAAGGACGACGATGGGTAAGTATCAGACTGAGATTGTGACGCGGTTGGTGGACGTGCCAGCGGGCTTCGAGCCGCTGCATGCCTTCGCGCACGAGTACCCGCACGTCAACAGCAGGACGATCCACAAGGCGCTGTCCGAGGCTCACCACGACGGCATGATCCGTGCCAAGAAGTTGGTGCGGTGCCTCGGCGACCTCAAGACCGGCCGAGTATTCGTCCACGGCGATGACGCGCTGGCGTTCCTCGCGGAGCGGTACGCCGTGTCCGAGGTGGTGCCCGATGAGCAGCCGACGGAGGACGACGCCCCTGCCCCGGCCGCCGACCACGGCGCGCCGCTGCGTGAGGAGATGGGTGCGTTGCGGATCGAGATGGCGCGGTTGCGGCAGGCGGTCGCCGACCTGACTGCCGCGATGCAGCTGCGGGCCGAGGCCGAGATGTCGCCGGTCGGCGGACGGGAGGTGTGTGATGGCGAAATGGCATGACTCGTTCGACCGCATGAAGCAACGCCCGCACATCCTCGTCTGCTGCCCGCAGGCGGTCGGTTCCGCGTGGGGCCGGGTGCTCGCCGGGATCGTCTCGGGGAGGTTCACCGCGTGGCAGCACCAGTTGGACTTCGCGTCGTGGTTCGCGGGCCGGTCCTACGGACTGCTTGCGGCCGACATGGGCACGGGCAAGACGTTCGCGGCGCTCATGGGTTTGCTCGACCTCGCGGCCCGCGGCAGCACGCTCGTCCACGTTGACCTGTGCCGCGGCACGACCGCGCAGCGGGCGGCGCGGCTCAAGGCCGCGCTTGACACCGCTGGCGGCAGGACGCTCGTGGTCACGGTCAACTACGAGGCGGTGTGGCGGTCAGAGTTGGCGTCGCTCGTGGAGTCGGTGCGGTGGTCGGCGCTCGTGCTGGACGAGTCGCACCGGATCAAGAGCCCGGGTGGCAAGGCGAGCCGCTGGCTCGCCAAGCTCGCCAAGGCGCAGCCGCGGGCGAGGCGGCTGTGCCTCACCGGGACGCCGATGCCGCACTCGCCGCTCGACCTATACGGGCAGGCGAGGTTCCTCGATCCGGACATCTTTGGAACGTCGTTCACGAGGATGCGGGCGAGGTACGCGGAGTGTGATCCTCGGTTTCCTAGCAAGGTGCGAAAGTGGCGGAACCAAGACGAACTGGCAGCGAAGCTCGACTAGTTCTCGTGGAGGGTCACGGCGGACGAGGTGCTTGACCTCCCAGATGCCATCCACGAAACGATCCCCGTGACGCTGTCGCCGCGGACAATGCGGTTCTACCGCGATCTGGAGCGGGACTTCGTGGCCGACCTCGACACCGGCACGGTCACGGTTGCCACCGCGCTAACGAAGCTGCTGCGGTTGTCGCAGGCGACGGGCGGGTACGCGCGGCTGGACGGTTCCGACGGCGGGTCGCTCGTGCCGATCGACGGCATCGGGGCGAAGCGGATGGCACTGGCCGACCGGCTGGAGGACTTGGCAGTGACCGAGCCGGTCGTGGTGTTCTGCCGTTTCCGCTCCGACCTCGATGACGTGGCCGCGGTGGCCCGCGAACTTGGCCGCGAGTACGCGGAGGTCAGCGGCGAGCGGAAGGATCTGGAGCGGTGGCAGGCCGGGGACGCCACGATCCTCGGCGTCCAGATGCAATCCGGCGGCGTCGGCATCGACTGCTCGCGGTCTGCGTTCGCCGTCTACTACAGCCTCGGCTACAGCCTCGGCGACTACGAGCAATCGCTGGCCCGGCTGCGTCGGCCGGGTCAGGAGCGATGCGTGCGGTACTACCACCTCGTCTGCGAGGGGACGGTGGACGAGGCGGTCTACGCCGCGCTTCGCGACCGTCGCAGCGTCGTGGAGGCCGTGCTGGCTAGGTTGTCCTCACGACAAGAAGGAGTGCAGGCATGAGTCTGGGAACGGAGTCGGCGGGGCTGTCGTCCCTGCTGGAGCGGGTGGCGGCGTTGCAGGAAGCGAAGGCCGAGGCCGAGGCCGAGGCGAAGTCCATCGGCAGGGAGTTGGCCGAGGTCGAGCGGCTCGCGGTCGAGCAGCTGGCCCTGTCCGGGCTCGACGGTGTCCGCGCCGCTGGCAAGTCGTGGTCGCTCCGCGAGAGCTACCACGTCAACGTCTCGGTCGCCAACCGGGACGCGGTGCTGGCAGCGGCGAAAAAGCAGTGTCCCGAGATCGTGGCCGTGAACACAAGCAGCCTCAAGGCGTGGCTGGTCGAGGAGCGGGAGCGATCGGGGGCGACGGGCGAGAGTCTCGCGGACGGCACCCCGTTCGCCGGGCTGGTGAGCGAATACCGCGAGGTCAAGTTGTCGTCGCGGAAGGTCGGGTGATCGTGCAGGTGTCTGATTGTTCTGGTACGGTTCCTTTTTCCATCGGAGGGTTTCATGACGATTTCCAATGAGTTGATGGTCGGTGTCGAGCAGACGCAGTTCGTGGCCCTGCGGCCCGACAGCGAGTTGCGGGAGGCGTTGCTGGCGAATCTCGCCCCGGGCGAGACGCTCTCCGCGAACGACCTGCCGCGGGTGCCGACGCCGACCGGCGGCGGCAAGACGTGGCAGTGGCTCGACAGCGGCAACAACGAGCAGTCGGCCAAGGCCATCGAGGGTGCGCTGGTGTACGTCGGGCTCCGCAGCACGCTCTGGGGGTCGGAGGAGCCGCAGACCGGCACGCAGCCGGTGTTGCAGTCCTACGACTGCATCACGGCGACTCGGCTGAACGATGACATCGGCGACCTCGACGCGGACTTGCTGGAGGAGTGCCGCATCGGTGATCGGCTCTACGACCTGCGGCGGTGCGCCTACAACAAGTACGGCACCGGCAAGGGGGGCATCGGCAAGCGGTGCAAGGAGTCGCGCGTGCTGGCGATCCTCCGTCCGGACGAGGCGTGGCCGCTGCTCGTGTCGGCGGGGCCGGGCTCGCTGAAGACCGTCTGCCCGTTCGTGCGGCGGCTCCCGGTGCCGCACTTCCGCGCGTTCGTTTCGCTGACGCTCCAGAAGGTCGAGAGTGCGGGCGGGCAGTCCTACTCGCAGATCGTGCCGAAGCTGATCGGCACGCTGACCCGCGAGGAGGGTGAGATGCTCCGTCGCCTCTACACGGAGCCGCTGTCGAAGATCGCTACGCAGATCGACGTGCCGCAGGACGCGGCGTAGTCAGGGATGACTCGTCGGTCAGTGTTTCCCACCGCGCCGCGTGGAGACGCGGCGCGGTGGGCTTTCAACTCACTCGCATACGGAGGGGTCGAGGATGAGCATTTCCGCGCTCGCGGCGAGCTACTGCTCCCGCGGATGGAAGTTGGTGCGGCTCTACGGAGTCGCGGAGCCAGCGGTCTGCACCTGTGCCAAGGGGGCGGACTGCGGCTGTGCTGGAAAGCACCCGGTCGGAGCGGCGTGGCACCTGTCGGCCACGTCCGACGAGGAGGAGGTGGCATCGTGGTTCGACGGGCCGCGGCCGAGCAACGTCGGCCTGCTGCTCGGCCCGCGGAGCGGCGTCATCGACGTGGAGCTTGACGGGCCGGAGGCCGCAGAGGCGTGGGCCGCGCTGGGGCTCGGCGAGATTTGGACGCCGACCTACACCGCGGGCCGCGGGCCGCACAGGCTTTTTCGCTGGACGGAAGAACTGCCCGCCGTCGCGGTGAAGAAGGTCAGCGGCATCGAGGTGCGGATCGGCAACGACGGCCGGGCTGCCCAGAGCGTCCTGCCTCCGTCGCGGCACCACACCGGCGCGACCTACTCGTGGGTCGAGGGGCTGTCGCCCGACGACGTGGAGTTGCAGGAGTTGCCGCCGAAGCTGGTCAACCTGCTCTGGAACGACGACGGCACCGGGCGGGTCACGCCGCATCGGGAGCCGACGCGGTCGATTCTGACCAGACCCGTCAAGGAGGGCGGGAGGAACAGCGAACTGCATCGGTTCGCCGTTGCCGAGGCGTTCCGGTCGCGTGACATCGAGGACGAGCGGGAGCAGCAGGATTTGCTCCAGAAGGTACGGGCGGTGAACGCCGTGGCCTGCAAGCCGCCGCTGGACGACCGCGAGGTGCTGACGATCTACCGGCAGGCGATCAAGTACGCCCGCAAGACGGCCGCCGCTGGTGTGGACGTGGAGACGGCGATGCGGCACGTCGAGTCGAACCCGGAGGCACTTACGGCTGTTGACCCGGGCGCGGCCCCGCCGCCGTCCGCGAACAAGCCCGCCGCCACCGCGCTCGCCGGGGAGTGGCGGACGTTCACGGAAATCGGGCTGGCTTTTCATCCACGCGACCCGAACTACGAGAGCGAGTGGGAGCCGGGGGAGTGGGGCGTGACGGTCGTCCACTCCGACCCGCTGGAGTACCGACTGACCGTGCCCGCATGGAAGCACCTGACGGCGCAGGGCACCGGGAGCGTGAGCCTGACGCTCGACCAATACTGCTCCGCGGCGAAGGTTGCCCGGGCGGTTCTGGCCGCGACGGGGACGGTGATGCTCGACGCCGAGCCGGGCAAGTGGAAGCGCATCTGGGAGGGGGGCTACAAGGTCAAGGAGGTCGGCAACGGCCAGCAGCGTCGGTCGCGTGTGGCCCGCGGCGTCAAGGCGAAGCTGCTGGACAATCCGAGCCACGAGTGGCCGGGGGCAAGCAGCCAGCGGTACGTCCTGCTCGCGTCGTGGCTGTACGACAAGTTGTCGCAGGCGTCGCAACCGACGGATGACGACGTGCCAGACGCCACCGGGCGGCCGTGCTGGCGTCTCGACGGCACCCTCTGGTTCGGCTGGGGGCGGGTCTGGGAGGACGTGGAGCGGAACCACAAGCTCGCTGAGGGGGAGCGGCTGGCGATCAAGCGTCGCATCCTCGCCCACCTGCCCGGGCAGACAGACTTCAAGCACGCCGAGTACCGCCACCTCGGCGGCTCGCGGAAAAGCTACGTCGTCTGGACGCGGCGGGAGTTCGCGGTGGTCGAGCATCTGTCGAACGTGCCGCCGCCCGACGCCGAAGCGCCGCCCGTGGAAACCCTTTAGTTATCGCGTGGGAAAAAACGTAGTGCCCTTTTTAGGTTTTGGAGAGTCCGGTTTTCGCGGCAAGTGCGTTTCGTGCCTTGTTTTCTGCGGCGAGCCTGCCGGGAAAACCTGCCGGGAAAACCCGATTTGCCGGGGAAACTTTTGCGGAGCGAGGTGTTATGACGCACGAACCAGAGTGGGCGAGGCTGATCGGCGGTGCAGGAACAGGCAAGACGACGGAGTTGAAGCGGGTCATGGAAGCGGCGCTGCCGCGTCTCGGCGGCGACCCGATGCGGCTGGGTTTCGCCAGCTTCACCCGCGCGGCCCGGGCGGAGGCGGTCGCCCGGGTCAGTGCGGCGTGGAACGTGGCCCCGGCCGCGTTGGAGGGCGAGGGTTGGTTCCGCACCATACACAGCACCGCGAAGCGGTGCCTCAAGGTATCATCGTCGCAGCTGGTTGCGGACAAGGCTGGCGATCTGGAGTGGCTGTCGCAGGCGTTCGGGGTCAAGCTGTCCACCACGGTGGACGACGACTCGGGGCACCAGAGGTACATCGGCGATCCGGACGTTGCCGCCGCCCTCAACTGCTGGGGGCTGGCTCGCTCGTGCCTCGTGCCGCTGGAGGGTGTGATCCGCGGGCTGCGGACGCTAGATGACACGGTGCCCCACTACGACCGCGTCGTGCGGCTGATCCGGCACTATGAGACGGCCAAGCGGACGGACAACCGCGTGGATTTCACTGACCTGCTGCTGCGGTTCACCGGGCTGCGACTCGACCCTGAAGAGGGCGTGTACTCGGTCACACCGGAGGGCGACCTCCCGCCTGTGTCTGCGTGGCTCTTTGACGAACAGCAAGACGCCAGCCCGCTGCTCGACGCGGCCTGCAAGCGGCTCGTCTCGGCACCGACGGTTCGGTGGGGTTATCTCGTCGGCGATCCGTTCCAAGCCATCTACGGTTTCGCAGGCTCGACGGCTGACTGCTTCCTCGGCTGGCCGGTGAAGAAGGAGCGGACGATGCCGAAGTCATACCGCTGCCCGAAACCAATCCTTGAACTCGGAGAGCGTTGTCTGCGGAGGATGGCCCGCGGGTACTTCGACCGCCAGATCGCACCGGCCGACCACGACGGCGAGGTCAAGGAGGTGTGCGGCGTTGACGACGCGGTGGCCGCCGTGGACCCTAGTGATGACTGGCTGTTCATCGCGCGGACGAACTACCACGCCGCGACGATGATCGCGGCACTCAACGCCGCAAACAAGCCGTGCCGGTGGGTCAAGTCTCCAGAGGGTGCCTCCGCGAAGGGCGAAGGTCTGGCCGCATTGTTTTCGTTGGAGAACAACGAACACGTCACCGGGCAGCAGTGGGCGAGGGCGTTGCCGTTGCTCCCGCTCACCGACAAGGCGGGCCGGAAGCTGCTGACCCGCGGCACCAAGACGACGTGGGGTGAGCGGTATGCCGAGCAGTACGACGTGATGTTCGCCAACGACCTCGTGCCGCTCGGCGGCGCGACCGAAGCGTTGGTCGAGGACATTCGCAGCGGGCGGTGGGTCGCCCACGTCGATGACGGCCAGCGGTGGCGGAACCGCGCCGTGAAGCATGGCGTGAAGCTGGCGACGGAGCCGCGAGTGCGGGTCGGCACGATTCACAGCGTGAAGGGGGCCGAGGCCGACCACGTCGCGTTCTTGACCAGCACCACGAAGAGGATCACGGATCGGAGCAGTGACTCGCCCGCCGTCGCCGACGAGGAGCATCGCGTCGCCTACGTCGCGGTGACGCGGGCTCGAAGGACGCTGACGGTGATCAATGAGTCGCGCGGCGGCAGGAAGGTCAACTCGATGGAGGTGTTGTGATGGGGTGCATCATCTATGCCCGCGTTAGCACGAAGAAACAAGCCGCCGGTCACGGGGTTATAAGACAGATTGAATGTTGCCAGCAGGTGTCGAAAACAAATGGCGAAGCGATTCATGGGATTTACGTTGATGTTTGCAGCGGCCGCGGAAGCCTTCCTCAAAGAACAGCAGCCATCGAAGCCGCGAAGGCTTGCGGGTGTCGCATTTATGTGGAGGCAATCGACCGATGGACGAGAAGCGGGAACGACGAGACTCTTGACGATGATTCCGTTGACCTCGTGTTCTGCGATGAGTCGTTTCGTCTGCTTGTTGAGAAACTCAATTCCGTTTTCGGCGAGGCTGTGCGGGAGGCGATAAGTGACGCACATTCTTGACCACGCCCCGTGCAAGCGGTGCCGCGGAAGCGTCGTGGAGCCCGTAAGTGACGGGCTCGCGGCCTGCTGCTACTGCGGCCTGCTCGTCCGCGTTCGCGGAGCGATGGTTGATCCACCAGCGGGGGATTGGAAGCTGCCTGCCGGGCGGTTCGCCGGGATGACGCTCGCCGAGGCCGCGGAGCAGCCAAACGGCCGCCGCTACCTTGAAGTGCTGCGCGACTCGGACGACAAGCTACGGGCGAGGATCGAGGCGTTTCTGGAAGAAATGCCAGCAACCATTTCGCAGGGAAGCGATGAATTTCAAGAAGCTGTCCGACAAGACGCACGGCCTGCGCACGGATGAACAACTTGCCGTTGGCGAAAATCCGTTCAGCACGAACAAGGTCACCGGGCACTCGCTGAACTACCCCATCGCAGCGACGTGTTCGCCGACCAAGGTGTGCGTCCGAACGTGCTACTTCGGTAGCGGCCCCTCGACGTGGACGGCCGCGCTGAGAAAGCAGTGGCGGTTGTATCACTCGACGGTCGCCGATCCGCGCGGTACCGCGGCAAGAATCGCCGACTGGGCAGGCAGGTTGAAGCTGACGTATGTCCGCTGGAACGGCGGCGGAGACCTATTCCCAGAAAGCGTCGAGGCGATCAACAGGGTGGCGACCCTGCGGCCCCGCCTGCCGCAGTGGGTTGTCACCCGGCTTCCCGGGTTGGCGGTTGGCATCAATCCAGCCGCCAACGTGTACGTCCACTGCTCCATCGACCGACACTCGTGGGGTCGCGCTGCGCCGATGCTAGCCTACGGCGGATCGTGGTTCTGGTCATACCAGTGCGATGCTGGCGAGGTGCCGCTAGCAGGCACCGCACCCGTCATCTTCTACGACCACTACCGCCCGGGGAAGAATCCAATTACGGCCGACGATTGTCCGCTCAACGCAGCGGATGACATTTCCGGGGTTTGCACGAAGTGCAGGCGGTGCTTCAACGGCGAGGCCGTGAGCCGCGCCGCGGAGCTGCTGCCCTCGCTGAAATCTCGGCTTGACAGCCTTCCGCACCCTCGTGATACTGCCGCCGATTGTTCGGGTACGCCAACCGAATAGGAGGCATGGATGCCGAGCGAATCCTCGATCGTCGCCGCGATCAAGCGGCGCGCGACAGTGGCAGGGTGGTGGGTCATGAAGCACCACGGCTCGGCCTACAGTCTGGCCGGTCTGCCCGACCTCGTGATGCACAAGGGCGGCGTTACGGTCTACATGGAAGTCAAGCGGCCCGGGGGGAAACCGACGCCGATTCAGGTTCGCCGCATGGCGGAACTGCGTGAGCGGGGCGGCGTCCCCGCGTTCGTCGTCACGAGCGTCGAGCAGGCGGCGTCATTGATGCACCTGTACGACCCGTGCGACGAGTGCCGCAAGGAATACTCGCCGGTCAAGACGCCGCGTCGCGGCGTGGAGTGCCGCAAGGCTCGGCCGTGAACAAGCGAGAGCGGCAGGCATACGAGTATGCGGCCGAGGTCGCCGCGGAGCGACCCAGCCGCGAGCCGCTCTGCGGGATGCTCCGCTGCGACTCCGATCCGCGTGCCAAGACGTTGCAGGGGTTGGTCAGGCTGATTTTTCTTGAGCGCAGGAAGAGGGACGTGAAACGATGCGAGCCGTAGCAAAGAGCCTGCTGGAGTTGTTCGCTACTGCGTTGACGCTGTTCGCCGCCGCGCTGATTCTCGTGCCGCTGTGTCTTCTCTATACGGCCGAGGAAATCTACGACCGCGCGGACGACATCTCCGAGTTTCGCTGGTGGTGACCGCCCAAGGACGGGCGGCGTGTTCGGTGTCTCTTGCAAGGAGCGTGAATATGCGAGGTGTTCTCACGGCGGTGTTCGTCCTGCTGGCTGGCGGCTTCGCAGCAGCGGACGACGTGGTGTGCATCAACGGGCGGTGCCCGATCCTCCCACGGCTTCGCTCGGCGGCGACGACTGTGGTGGTCGAGCATCACGCCGCTCCTGCTACCGAGGAGTTCGTGATCGCTGCCCCGGCCGTCACGGTGGTAGCACCGGCTGCACGGCGGGTGACGGTCGGAACGTCGGCGCAGGCGTGGGCCGACGAGTGCGCCGCCACCGGGCGTTTCGTCCACTGCACGCATCGCGGCGGCGGTGGCTACGAGGGCATCGGTTGGTCATCGGCATCCCCCGAGGCGGCGAAGCGTGCCTGCTGCTACTGGGGCCGTCGCCCGCTCCGCGAGGTTGCTACGGCGTGGTGCCCGACTCGGCGGATGTGGTTCGCCGTGGCCCGGTACGACTGACGGCTCCCCCCAGAGCATCGGCGGGCGGCGGGGAAACGCACGACCTGCCGCCCGCCGCTCTGGGAACAAAGCCATGACGCGAACGACTGTGTTGCGGTGGCTCATCGCCGGGGCGATCTTCGCCGCGGCGGTTGAGTGGTTTTCCAGCACGGGGGGGCCGGAGCGCGACCGTGCCGAGGCTCGTAGTGTTGACCGATGAGCAAGAGGTTCAGTTCAAGAGGATGTGGTTCGACCGCGTGTCGGTTGCCGAGATCGGCTTCCGGCTGGGCCTGACCAAGAACGGCGTCAACTTGATCCGCAGCCGCCTCGGCCTGCTCTCCCGCCGCGAGTCGGCGACGAGAGCTAGGGCGAAGCGCGAGCCGTACCGCGACCCGACTCCAGAGGAGATCGTGCAGCGTGCGGCAGAGGCGCGTGCGCGTCACCTTGCCGCGAGGCTCGCGGAACCGGAGGGCAGGCTGTACCACAAAATCGGAGAGATCGGAGGCCGCTTCTACAAGAGCGACGTATTCGGCGACTGCGAGTAGGGTGCGTGTATGGCACGAGAACCATCACGATCAGTGCAGCCGACGCATCGCGTCGTGGTCGAGACGCACCCGCGAGGGGTGATCGTCCGGTTGGTCGATGCCGAGAAGCAGGTCGTGATCGAGGACGAGAGGTTTCTTCTCCCCGGCGACGACGCCGACCTCCCTCCGAAGGAGGTCGCCCGCGACCTGTTCAACCTCCTGTACCAGTGCGCCAACGGCTCGATCAACGGCGACGAGCGGTGAATGCCGGATTCACGGGCTGGCCGTATCTTGCAAGCACCCCCCGAGGAGCCTGCCATGTCAGACGAGATCCGCCTACCGCCGCCGGGCGAGGAGCCGAACTACGAGGGTCTGCCGATTCTGGAGCAGATTCGGCTTCTTCAAGAGTGGGCACCACTCATCGGCTACGGCCAACGCTTTCTTAGCGTCGCAGACCCCTACGCCCGGGCGATGATCGTCGGCGAAGCTCTGGTGTGGCTCGCGGCGAAGACCAGCACCAAGCTGGACGACGACCTCTCACGTCACGTCTCGTCGATGCTCGGCACCAAGGAGGGCGAGGCGTTCGTGCGGTGGGCCGTCGGTGCCGCGGAGGTGCCGCAGTGAGTACCGACACGATCATCCGGCTGTGCCTGTTGGCGTGCGCGGCCGCGCTCATGGCATCCGCTGCGGTCCCGGCGGCGCTGCGGCTCTTCGCATCGCAGCGGCGTCCCGCGGCCGACGTATCGGTGAACGAAGACCTTGAGTTCGTGCTGCAACTGGCAACGAGGATGAACGCCCGGGGCGACAGCGAGGCGGTCAAGCTGTGCCAGCAGTTGATCGACTCGATGCTCCGCTCCTCGGCACCGCCGAAAAAGGAGCCCGCGGCATGAACGCCAACGCCGCGAGGCTTTCCGCAGCCGTGGTACTCGTGATCCTCGCCTTCGCCGTGCCGCGCCAACCCAACCGCGCCGCCGCAGTCGTGTCGCCGATTCCGGCCCCGGCCGCCACGCTGCTCGACAAGGTTCGCCCGGTGGCAGACGCTCTCGCAGCCGCGACGCCCTCGGAACGAGCCGTGTGGGCCGAGGTGTGGGAGAAGGTCGCCCGCACGGTGCTGGCAGAGTCCGCGAGCAAGGAGCCGCTGTTCCCCGACGCGAAGACGCTGCGGGCATTCACCGTAGCCTCGCTGGAGATCGGGTGGCGGCGTGTGGCCGGGGTGTCACCCGCACGGTTCCCTGACCTCAAGTCCGCGGCCGAAGCGTTCCTCGCTGATCCTGACGTAATGGGCTTGGACGACGTGCGGCTCGATGACGCCGCCCGACGGAAGTTCTCCGAGGCGGCGCACGCGCTCGCCTACGCTGGCATTGGCAGGGGGTGATCGTGGCGTCCGAGTTCAAGCCGCAGTTCGGGTATGACCCGTCCCCGGCCGGGACAACCGCCTTCGTCTCGTCCCTCGCGCGGCCGACGATGGCCGAGGCGGGACCGCACCTGTCCTACCTCCAGCGTGACGTGTTCCTAGGCGACCTTCTCGTGCGGATCGACCCGAAGTACCGCCGCGGTCGTCAACCCATCGGCTCGTGCGTCGGCTGGGGGTGGTCGCTGTCGGCGCAGGTTCTCGCAGTCTGCGACATCGCGGTGCGTGGCGAACGCGAGGGATACTGCGGCCGTGTGCTTGAGGCCGCGACCTACGGATTCAGCCGTGTGGAAGCCCGTGGGCTCGACAAGAATTGGAACGGCGACGGCTCCTACGGTGCAGCCGCGGCCAAGGCTGTGACGAAGTACGGCACGCTCATCGCCGACCGCGACTACGACGGCAAGACGTACCCCTCCGCGGACGCTGCGCTAGAGCGGGCATGGGGCCGCGACGGCGTGCCCGACACGCTGGAACCGCACGCCGCCCAGCACAAGGTCACGGAAGTCACGCTCGTCCGAAACTTCTCGGACGTGTGCAAGGCCATCTGCAACGGGTACCCGGTCGCCCTCTGCTCGACGCAGGGGTTCAAGATGGAGTTCGGCAAGGACTCCGAGGGACACGGCGGGTGGCTCACGGCGTCTGGACGCTGGGCTCACTGCCAGATGATCGGCGGCGTCATGTTCGGCAAGCGGCCGTGCGCCGTCGTCTGCAACAGCTGGGCGGACTGTTATTCCGGCCCGGTTGACGAGCGGCTTCCCGACGCCTTCCGCCGCTCGGCTGGGAAGGTGGACGCGGACGTGATCGACAAGATGATCGGCGGCGACGATTCCGACACGTTCGCACTTGCCGGGTACGCTGGGTTTGCCCCGAGCCAGCTGTCCGATTGGACGGGAGGCGTGCTGTGAGGGCGTGGCCGCTGCTTGCCGTGCTGCTTCTCGCCGCGGGCTGCTCGTCCGAAGCGAAGGTCATCGTGCCGTCGGACTCCGCGGCGGTGACGGCCGAGATCGCCTGCGAAGGGGCGTTGGCCGTCGTGCAGGCCACGCAGCCTTTCGCCCCGGTCGATCCGCAGCCGCCGGTTCCCGGCCCATGTGCCAACTGTGGCGGAACCGGCAGGCTGGGCGACGGCCGCATCGTGACGGTGTGCCCGGTGTGCAAGGGGAGCGGAGTGAACAAATGACAACCGACGAACTGTGCGACGAGGTGTGGGCATCGCTCCGCGGCAACCTGTTCCGCAGGACGATCCTCGGCCGGAAGCGGTGCAACGAGATCGTGATGCTCACCTGCTCCGAGTTCCCCGACCGCGGGCTGACGCACTGCGCCCGCGGAACCCCGCGAGAGCAGGAGGTGATCGACCACTGCATCGAGCGAGTCACGTCGCGGTTCCAGCAGATGCGTTCCGCAAGCGGGCAGCGTGAGGAGTACGGCTTCGTGTTCCTGTCGCTCGTGCTGGCGTGGGCCGTGTCGGCGATCGTCCAGTACATCGTGATCAAGTGGTGGAAGAAGCACTTCGACGCCGCCGAGATGCGGCGGCAATACGGGTGGAAGTGATGAGCGCAGAGATGACAGAAACCATCATCAAGGCGATCAAGGAAGTCGGCGTGCCGGTCGTGATGCTGGCCGTCGTCGTCTACCTGTTCCGCGAGGCGGCCGTGACGGTTCACGCCACCGTCCTCGTGCCGGTGGTCGAGAGCCACACCAAGTTCCTCGACCGCACCGAGCGGACGCTGGAAGAGATCAGCACGACGCAGACGCAGCAGGCGACGACGCTGCAGGAGTTGGCTGTCGGGCAGCGAGACATACAAGCCAAGCTCTCCGGGGGCCGCCCGTGACGCTGCTCTGGTTCGTCTCGGCATGGATCGCGGCCGACTTCTTCTCCGGTGTCATTCACTGGTTGGAAGATCGGTACGGCGACCCGTCGTGGCCGCTGCTGGGGCGGTTCGTGGTCGAGCCCAACATCCTTCATCACACCGACCCGACCGCCTTCCTCCGCGAAGGATTCTTTGTCCGCAACTGGACGAGCATGGCACCCGCGTTCGCCATCGCCGCGGTGCTGTGGGTCGGCGAGTGCCGGTGGCCCGCGACCGCGGTTGCGATGCTTGGCTGTGCGAACGAAGTCCATGCGTGGGCGCACCAGAAGTGCAGCCGCCCGGTGCGTGGGCTCCAGATGCTCGGCGTCCTGCAGTCGCAGGAGCATCACGCGCAGCATCACCGTCAGCCGTTCGACCGCAACTACTGCGTGATGACCGACTGGCTCAACCAGCCGTTGACCGCGGTGCGGTTCTGGTCTGGCGTCGAGGCGGCCGTGCGGATCGTGACCGGGGTTGTTCCGCGACCCGAGCGAGCGGAGGCGTGATCGTGCCCAAGCGCATCCCGTCTCTTCGTGTGCCGACCGGCCCGCGGGTTCGCCGCCCGCGGGCCGAGTCGCGGCCCAACGCCGCGGCGCGTGGCTACTGCGACTCGCGGCACCGTGCGTGGCGGCTGGCTGTCCTGCGGCGTGACGGCTGGCAGTGCCGCGACTGCGGACGCATCTGCGGTGGTCTGCGTGAGGCGCAGGCGGATCACGTCTCGCCAGTGGTCGTCGGCACCGATCACTGCGCCAACGGAGCCTCGCGGTATGACGTGGGCAACGGTCAATGCCTGTGTCTTCGCTGCCACGCCGCAAAGGGGCGGCGCGAGCGGGCCGCCGACCCCTCCCTCCCCCCGGGGGGGGCGTTTTTTTCCGGGGGCGAAAAATAGAAAAC
>Ga0214923_10004485_pt1 | contig 16818 bp, 16 predicted proteins | sample LL1510_MetaG_FD_177993 | JGI IMG/M metagenome (GOLD analysis project Ga0214923, IMG submission 177993) | Freshwater microbial communities from Lake Lanier, Atlanta, Georgia, United States - LL-1510 | ecosystem: Environmental > Aquatic > Freshwater > Lake | place: USA: Georgia | collected... | reverse complement strand
GACGTTCTCTGCCTGACAATTAGTGCGAGAATCGAATAGATTTTTCAGATTATTAAAATAAAAATTAATTAATTAATTTTTATTTTAAATCTAGAAAAGCTTATTAATAGATCTTTTTTAGAATGAGAGTTTCAGATTCTTTTACTCGCATTAAGCGAATAGTTTGATTTGACCAATTATCATACACATTTAGTCTAAGATATTTTGCTTCTGATATCAATTCATCCGAACATTCATTCATAATTAAGAATTGTATCCCTTTCAAATGCTTAAAAATTTCTGGCGTTATTGTTTTTTGGTTGCATCGCATCATATTTAAAGCCCGAATACCGTCCAGATGAACGAATGCTTTATCAGATAATTGCTTACAACACGCAATATTTAATTCAATAATTCCTTTAAGATGTCTAAAGGCAGAATCATTTATTTTTTGACAATCTATTAGATTTAAATATTTAATTCCTTTCAAATAATAAAAAGCTGTAGTAGTAATACGAGGACAGTAAGACATCTCAAGTCTTTTTATGCCAATTAGATGCTTAAAAGCTTTGTTAGTTATTTGCGGACAATTGTTCATTATAATACATTTATAATCTTCCAAAAATTCAAAAGCAGCATCAGTAATATGCTGGCAATAACTTATATTAATATAATTTAATCCTCTTAGATGACTAATATCTTCATCACGAACGAGTATGCGTCTACATGCTTGGTTGAGATTTATAGCTTTAGCATTAGGGAAACACTTTTTCCACAAATCAGTTCTTCCTATAACTGTTGTATATATGTCTTTCCATGGATACTGCGAAATAGTATCTTTAAATTCATGACAGACTAACCGACAAGGTAATATATCAGCTGAAGTAAAGAATGGAAATAATTCATTAAAAATTATGCTTAAAACAGTTCTGTGTCCTTCTCCTCCAGCAAAAGCTAAAGAGATTGAGGAACTTTGCTTCGAGTCCAACAGAGCTGAATCCATTTGAAGGATGATAATTCAATTCTATATCTTCATTATGGATTATATTTCAATTTTTTAAATATTTTAAAATTAAATATTTATAAATTAACGAGGATTAGCGATACATAGTTTCTTCTTATTATTGAAATAAAATGTATCTGCTTCAAATTCCTGACAATGTTCAGTATCAACAAGACTAATCATATTTGCCTTAAGTTTCTTACAAAGAACTATAAGCCATGACTTATCATCATCAGTTAATTCATTTATACATTGAATATTAAATGCTAAAAACTCTTGATAACTTGAGTGATTCACATCATCTTTCATTTGCTTCATTCTTTCAAATGTATATTGATCTACAATGAAAGGATACACAGAACTAATTACTTGAGCCATATTATTTGATTTATTAATTAAAAAATATGGTCAAAAAATATAAAAATCAATTTTTTACATCTTAGATATAGGATTTTTTACTCTTCTTGGACATAACCAATTTAATCTGGATCTATATTTCATTCCAGGCATTGCTAATTGAGGAGGGCGATTGTGTATATGTTGAACAGCAGTGGGAATACCAAGCCCTGTCATTACAAATGAACGTTCAAATAATCCATCTGGGTTAGCAATCGCACTTGAATAATTATGAAATAAATAATTACATGCTGAATCATTTAATGCTCCATCGCTAAATGTTCCAGCTCCGGTTCCAATATTATATTGTTCTTGAGTGTAATATTTAACAAGGTTACCATAACAGTCTTTATCTTCATGATAAGACCATACATTATAATAAGATTTATTTTTTGGAAGAAAATTATTATCATTTTCATCAGGATTACATGGAAGGTCCCACATAGGAGGAAAATCTTCTTGATAATCTGTAATTACAAAACGAGTTAATAATGTAGCCCAAATTCCTTGATCTAATGCTTTAAGACATCCATTTAATAAAGTATAATATGATGGATCAGATTGAACTGGAAAATCTATTCCTACTAAATCACTAACTTTTCCACTAACAGTTTGTGTTCCAAAAGGTGTTTTAAATGTTCCTCCAACAGTTTTATCCCAATTTGCTACTGGATCTTGATAATAGGTTGCCAAATCATCATTCGCTTGTAAAAATGTTTTTTGAAGACGAGTTAAAAGACTCGAAAATAAATCATTTAAAGCTGGAGGAGTATTTGATGAATAACCACTAACTAATCCAGATAAAAAACTAGCAGCAATAGGTCCAGCAGGTTCTAATAAATCAGCTAGTTTAGATAAACACCAACTTACTAAATCTAAGCCAATTTGTAAGCCTAAATCTTTATTATCTGTTTGAGTAAGGAGAGCATAAGCATTTTCAAGTTTCATATTAGAATTATTTAATAAATCTTTATTAAAACTAATCATATTGTTTAAATTTTTTTTTACTTTGTCAATATCATGTTGAGATAGAATTGTCATAATAATTATATATTATTATATCTATTTATCTATTTATATTCTTTTTTTTATAATATATTATAGAATGTCTATAGACGAATATAAAATAATTAAACAATTGGGTTCTGGAGTGTTTGGAACAACTTTTTTAGTTAAAAAAGGTAATAAAGAATATGCGTTAAAAATAGAAAAAATATTAGAGAAGGATATAAAAGAAGATTTATCATCTCCTGTATGGAGAGAAATTGATTTTGCTAAAAATTTAGGAAATTTATATCCAGATCAATTTATGAAATTATATGATTATGATATAATTGATACTTGTTCTCATAATCAAAAATATCCTGATTATATAAAATATTTTAATAAAGAATTACAAGATAGTTTAAGTGAAAAATCTGAAAGTAAATATTGTTCAAGAAAAGTTTATTCCTTAATAGATATAACCTTAGCTGATGTATATAAAAAAATAAAAGATCAAAATCATATATATTCAATCATAATTCAGATATGTTATATAGTGTATTTAATGAATAAACATGGATATACTCATAATGATACTCATCCTGGAAATATAGGAATAGTATATACAAAGAAAAAATATATAAAAATATTTGATGAAAATATTCCAACATATGGATATCAATTAAAAATAATTGATTATGGATACGTATTACATAATAAATTTAATTTTGTAATAAGACCAGAAATGGGTAATAAACATGAAGATGAAGTTCATGAAAATTCTTTAAAAGATGAAATTAGAAAAACATTATCAAGATTATTAACTAATAACTCAAAATTTTATAAGAGTTTTGATAGAATGAAAATAAATTGGAATGAAATAAAAGAAAAATTTTTTGAAAGTAATAAAGGAAAAGTATTACAAAGTATTACAACTGATAAAATGGAGTTATTACAATTGTATATGATGTTAAATCCAGTTGGATGGGAAAAATTAATTCTTGGTAAAAAATTTAAAAAATATATTCCGATTCGTAAAATATTACAATCTGAAGATTGGATGTTTATATTACAGAATACACCAATTAAAACTTCAGAAGATATTAAAGATATTGTTATATATTTTTTATCAAAAATTAATTAATTTTAAACAATATTAATTTTAACAGATCCATCTTTAACTAGATCACTTTCAGAATATACATTATATCCGGTTAAGCCTTTAATTATTCTACCATTTCCTTCAATGACAAAAATACAATCATCAATATTTATTTTTAATAGGTCAATCATTTGAACATATTCATCAAGATCAATTTTAATATTCGTTCTTGTAATAGCACATCTTTCGCAAAATTTATCTGTTCTATTTATTCCAAACCAAAATGCTGACCCAGCAAAATGTTGTTCTCTATTTAATGTTTCATTTTTTAAATGTATATAAACTGAAATTAAAACAGATTCTTGAGGTATAGGAATATCAATTAGTTCAACAAAATTATTTACAGATTTAAAAGGCGTTGGCTTAATAATATCATATGTATAAGGAAAATTTTGAACATTAATTGTATCTTTTAATAACATATATTTTGGATCTTTGTTTTGCCATCCGTATTTGTAATTATTAAAATCCCAATCATATATTCCAGAATCAAAAAATGGAGCCTGAGTAGAGTTATATAAATCTTCCCCAATCTTATTAGGATATATTGGTTTGTTAAAGTGTGCGGTATTGTTGTATAACCATGTGTAAAAGTGTCTATCCATATTACAATGATGTAACCAAAATAATGGATCGAAAGCTGATATACTAATCTCACCCATATTACCTCCATCTCCACCAATAACATCATGAAGAGTATTATGGGGAGTTTCTAAAGGAATATAATCAGATACAACATTAGATGGAGTATAAGATACTGGATAAGAGCTAAATCTTTCATAGGATGTAGCATAAAGAGCATTGTTTAATTCTTTTTTAACAGTTTTTAATTGATTTTTTTGTTTCCAAGTAGTTGGAGTTAAAAATCCATTTCTTGATATAGGTGTTTTAACACCATCTTTATAATAATAAGCAGAAGCTAATGGATTATCAATTATAATTCTCCGACTATCATATGTAATTGTAATTTTTTGATCATTTAAAAAAGTAAAATCATTTGAAAAATTAGTTAGATCCATATAAGGTAATGCTATATATTCTTTATTTTTTGATGTATTATATTTATTTAACAATAATTCAAATTGATATACATATGGGACATGCCACGCAATAAATTCATATACTCTATGCTTACAGTATTGAGGTTCTCCAGTTTCACCAACAAATGTAACTATTTTTGGATCAGTTGGACATAAAACTTTGGGATCATTTGGTTTAAACGTATTACCATGAATACCACAAATTCTATACCAATCATCAGATTCTTCTAAATTTTTTAGAGCCATTACAAATCTACCAAATTCTTCAGGATAATTATTTTTTAAATCAATAATATCTAATCGTTTGTGTTTTTTAGCTAAGGAAACAGTTTTTAACATAATATAAGAATAATTATTAATTTATATTTATATTATGTTTAATCTTTGAACATAATATATAAACTTATTATATATTATGTTTTCTTGTTGTGCTAGTAAAAAGATTTTAACCAGTGTAATAGAACCATCCCCCGCATTTAAACAATCAGACCCAACTGAAACTAGACATCCTCGGATGGTTGAATTATTAAAAGCAATTGAACCATTAAAAAAAATTAAATCAAATCCATTAAATGATGGTTCAACAAAACAAACAAATTAACTAGTAAAAATTATTTATTTATTTTTACGTAAATCAGTATCATGCTTTGGATTACCATCTAAGTAAGAATATATACGTGCCATAGCCCATTGTTCCTTAGAAAGTTTCATTTTATACGGAGCATTTACACCTTTCTTAAATGTTCTTTTCATACGAACAGACGTTCTTTGAGTCTATAAGCACCTATTCCGCGATTATATACCTCTTGTAAAATAGAAAGTGGAACTTTAGATATTCTTGATAACTCTTTTAGAGAATAACCTTTATCTTTTAAATTATATTTTCTAAAGAAATTTAGTCTGTGAATACTACCACCAACCATTTTATCATTGTTTTGTAATGTCTGATCGGATTGTTCATTTATATTGAAACTATCACTTTGTAATAAAATTTTGCTTTTAAGAGCAAGATATTTTGCTTTATATTTTATATATTTTTGTTCGTAATCCATTATATATATTAATTTATAATAAAAATTAATAAATTCTTTCTTTTATTTATTTTTATAAAATTCTTTTAATTTTTAGTGTAAAAATAAATAATTATAAGATATTAATTAATATATGTATATATTTAAAGAAATATGTATTAATTAATATAATGACGGATTACGAAAGTAAAACTAAGATTGAACTTGTTAGTTTATGTAAAGAAAAAGGTATCAAAGGGTATGCTCAAGATGGTATTAGTAAAGAAAAAATAATTCAATTACTAACTGGTAAATTAATATATATGGATTCAAGAGAAAAAGAAAATTGGTCAGAATTAAAAAAAAAATCATTTGAAGATGCTCTTAAAAAAAGGCAATTAAAGAATAATTTATTTAATTATCTTACAGAAAATAATTCATCAATTATATCAAAATATATTGGAAATAATGATAATTTAAAAACAATTTCATATGGTACTATGGATCATCATAAATGGAAATGTGAAAATTATTTAAAATGTTCTAATATATTTGAAGCAAGACCATATGATGTTTTTAGAAATGATGAAAGACAAATAAAATATTGTTCTTTATGTAAAAAATCAAATAGAAAAGAACAAGGCGTCATATATCAAAAGTCTATTCTTAAAATAAATGATTCTATTATAGAAAAAATTCCAGATATAATTAATGTTTGGTGTGAAGATAATAAATTTAAATCAAATGAATTAACTAAAAATTCACACGAAAAGATAAAATTAAAATGTCCAAATAAGTCTACAAAACATCCTAATTATGAAATAAGTGTATATAATATTAAAGAAAGTAATTGTTTTAGTTGTCCGAAATGTTCTTTAAAAACAAGTAAAGCAGAAATAAGAATTTATTCAGAGCTTAAATATATGTTTAAGGATGTGAGGTGGCAACAAAAAATAGATGGTAGAGAAGCAGATATAACAATTGAAGATTTAAAATTAGTTATTGAAGTAGATGGATTTCCTTGGCATATGGATAAAAATGAAAAAGATTTAGAAAAAAATAATATATTTGAAAAAAATGGGTATTCTGTATTGAGAGTTAGAGATCCAAAACTTACGAATATTACATGTGATTCTATCGTTTGTAATTTATCAGAATTATCATTAACAGATTATAATAAAATTGTTAAATGGATTATCATAAAATTTAAATGTAATATAAATATATTTGCTGAATGGAAAAATATAGAATATTACAGAGAAATACAAGCAAATTTAGCATCCATTCCTTACGATAAATCAGTAGAATATTTATTTCCTGAATCAAAAGAATTATGGGATTATGAAAAAAATCATCCATTTATCCCATCACATTTTAGAATTGGTTCAAATATGAAAGTATGGGTAAAATGTAAAAATAATCACTCTTATGAACGACAGATAAATCATATCTTTCGGATACTTAATGATGTTAAATATGAAAATGAAAAAAAAATTATAAATTGTCCAGATTGTCCTAAACCTACTGCTAAACCACAAAAGAAAAGAATGATTGAAGTCAATGACAAAAAGTATAATAATATAACTGAATGTTGTAGAGAACTAAAAATAAGTAGAACCTATTTATATCAAAAAATGAAACTAAAAGATATAGATATTAAGGAAATTCCAAATATTCAAAAAGAAATTATAGAAATACTTAAAAATAATATAATATAATATTATTTATTTTCTACCTAATTAAATGAAAAAATTTAGTTAAAAAAACATTTTAATAATTAGTTATAAAAATTGAAATATACAAATTTTTAATTTTATCTAAACAAATTAAAAATATAATATGTCCGAAATAAGATGCCGATTTGCTCCCTCGAATACAGGCCAGATTCATATTGGTGGTGCTAGAACTGCCATCATAAATTATCTTTATGCGAAACAAACTAATGGAAAAATGTTTTTACGTATAGAAGACACTGATTTAGAACGTTCTAAGCCAGAACATATTCAAACTATTTATGATTCTTTAAATTGGTTAGGTATTACATATGACGGAGAACCTGTAATCCAATCAAAAAATTTAGATCGTCATACAAAAATTGCTCACGATATGTTGTTAAATAATACAGCATATAAATGTTTTTGTTCCGCAGAAGAATTAGATGCTCACCGTGAATATTGTACTAAAAATAGTATTCCACCAACATATTCTAAGAAATGCCGTAATTTAACCATCCCAGAAATTGAAGAAAAATTATTAATTAATCCAAATCCAGTTATTCGTCTAAAAGTTCCAGAAGAAGATAAGTATATTAATATTAACGACATGATTAAAGGTAAGGTATCAGTTCATTATAATCAAGTTGATGATTTTATTCTTTTGAGATCAGACCAAACTCCAGTTTATATGTTGTCAGTTGTGGTGGACGATCACGACATGTCTATAACTCACATCATACGTGGTGATGACCATTTCTCAAATTCTTTCAGACAGACCATGTTATATAAATTAAATAATTGGGCAATTCCTCAATTTGGACATTTACCTTTAATTTACGGATCTGATGGTAAGAAATTATCAAAACGTTTAAATGCTACGGGAACAGATGATTATAAGAATATGGGTTATCTTGCTGAGGCATTAAAAATATATTTAGCGACAATGGGAACAAGTATTAATGTAGCATCAAGTTTTGACGAATTATTAAAAAGTTTTAAGATAAATAAACTATCTAAATCTCCTACTCAATTTGATATTAATTTTTTAGGATTGATTAATCAGAAAATTATGAAAACAACAAATCAATCTTCAGTTATAGAACAAATGATACCATTTGTAGAAAGAAAATTAAATAAACAATTATTATCCCAAGATGTAGAAGTTATTAAAAGGGCATATTTAGACGTAGTATCAAGAAGTAAGAATTTGATAGAATGTGCTGATTTATTAGAAATGTATTACAATCCCTATCCATACAACACTTCAACAATAAATAGAGACATATATGATAAATTAAAGGGTTATATTACAGATATAAATTATGAAAGTAATAAGAGTATTAAAGAGGATTTGATAAAGTTTTCGACAAATGAAAATTTTAAAATAAATGATGTTGTTGATATGTTAAGAATATTAATAACCGGAAAAGAAAGTTGCCCAAGTATATATAATATAATATATGCTATTGGCAAAGATCACGCTAATTTAAAATTTAATTTATAAAATAAAAGGAATTACACTATTTGTTTTTTTCATATAATTTTTATATTTATCGCCAAATTCTTTTATCATCATTTTTTCTTCATCCGGAATTCTACCATTCAAGAACATATTAATTACAAATAAATTTGAAATATTACCGATTATATTTGGAATTAAAAGTGATTGCGCGGTCATAAATAATAATCCACAAAAATACATAGGATGTCTGATGTATTTATAAATACCAGTTTCAACTAATTTATGATCTTTTCTTAATTGTAAAGTGTATGAATATTCATTACCTAAATCATAAGATGTTTTTATAATACATACTAACGCAACTATCATTAAAACAAAACCTAAATTTTTAATTTCATCTGGAATATTATAATTATAATCTTTTAGAAAGAAATAGACAAAAGGAGGAATTAAAGCAAATAAATTAATTAATATTAGTCTTATAATTTCTATATTACACATTTTATCTTTTACTATTTTTTTAGTATTATATCTGGTATAAAAAAAATAAAAATATAAGAATATACCTAAAGATATACTATAGATATAAAATAATTCATAATTATTCATTATATAATATATTTATAAAATAAATATGTTATATTATTAGACTCCGCATTTTATTGCTTCAAAACTCATTCTTGGATTCCATTTACGAATTTCACCAGTATGTGTCGTTCCTTCCCAAATTCCATCTTCATTCTTACAAATATTCTGAAGATACTCTGATAAAAACACACCAGTCCTGTCAAAAACAGTTACACTGTAAACAGTTTTTTCAAAGAATGGCGGAAAAGGAACATCTTCGACTTTTCTTATACTCTTATCAGAAATAGCCAACCAGCCATTTGTCTCATATTTCAATCTCTTGTCGGGTAAAGTAGAAAAGAAAGTAACTTTTACTCCCATTTCAGGGGCTTTCAAAATCTTTGCTTGTCTGGAAATAATATCGCCAGGCTCTCCTGGCTCTTTATTCATTGGCCAAGAATACTCCCAAATTTGTCCAATCTTTGCCTCCAATATACTAGAAGACATAATATTAGAAGCAAACCAACCACAACAGATTGATGACGTGTCTGGAATATGCTTCCAAGATAAATCGTCAATTGGCAAATAACCAGTCTTCAAGGGAGCATTCTCATTCAAGAAACAAACTTTAATAACCAACTTCTTGTTGGTCTCGTCGTAGAGTATTGGAATCATTGGAGAAGTTTTATTTCTAAAAGAAATCAGGTATAAATAATATATTTCAATTTTATTTTATAATATTATAATAGATACCATGGAAATAATAAAATATAATGAATTAAAGAAAAGAAAAAAAATATTATTATCAACATCTATTTTTAAAATGCTACAAGCATATAGAAGATTTAATAAATATTTAGAATATTTAACTATTTTAATAAATTTATACGCATCAAATCCTAATATAGATGTGCGTGTTTATTTTGATGAAAGTTGTCAATCTGAATTAAAACCTTTTATAAAGAAATATAAAAATGTGGAATTTTATAAATTTAATTTTAAACCGTTACGTATCGGGAAGTATCATACTGGAACATTTGGATCATTAATACGTTTTTTACCAATTCATGAAAATGAATATGAATTTGTTTGGATATCTGATCTAGAACCTTATAGATTTTTCGTAGATAAAAATCTACTTACACAAATAAATAATAATGAAATAAATACTATTTTTTCTACTAAACCTTATTATGGAGTTCCATGGGTTGATATAAATAATCAACATCCAATTATAAATTTTTTTATAATAACTAATCAAAAGATTCCAATTAAAATATTTAATACTTACTTAACTGATTTATTATCTAAAAAATATGATAAAATTAAAAAAGAATGTATTAAATATAGACAAAATTATTATACAAAAGATATGGATTATGATTTGGATGAAAAATTCCCGTATGGAATGGACGAACATTTTTCTAATAATATTATTTACAATTATCTATTAACCGAGAAAACTTGGATTATATCTGATTTAAATCCTATTTTATTAATAAGAAAAATAAGAAAGAATTCTGAATTAATATTATTAATATACAATTTATGTGTAGATGTATATCATGTAAATGATTCAAGAATTATTACAGATCTTATTAGTGCTATAAAAGCTTTAATAATAAAAGTTGGAGAAGATACATTATTAAATTATTTTGAAAAGGATTCAAAAGAACAAACTTCATTAAAATATATGATTGATTTAATAATAAAAGATAATATAAATAGTTTTGATCTAATAAAACAAATAACTTAAAAAATTGATAAATATATCCATTATATTAATTAAATCCTAATTTATATAATGAATTTTAATTCAATACATTCTTTACCACCTCATTTAACCACGCAATATAATTTTTCAATAATTAATCTTAGAGCGGAAACAGAAATAAAAAATTCATATTTCGAATTATATGATTATTTGGTTGAGTATTTAAAAGAAGTTATTAATTATAATCATTCTTTTAATTTGTGGTATAAAACACAATCGCCGGAATATTCTAAAATGTTAGATAGAATATATAACCTAGTCACAATTTATTACAATTATGATCATAATCTATTATCACGAGATGATATATGTCGTATATTAAATAAAATGAAAGAACAATTTAATCAGAATCCTGAAATAAAGATTCAAGAAGTTATTAATCCTTTTATCAATTATTTTAATCCCAAAGTTAAAGAAGTTATAACAATTCAATCATTAAAATTTGTTAATAATGAAGATTTGATAAAGAAGAAACAAAAGAGTATGAATGATATATTCTTTGATCTTGCTAAATCAATCTATTTAAAATCAATTATAACAGATTATTATACCCATATTAATTTAATCCAAGAAGATATAATTCAAAAGATAAACATCTTTACTACTGACGAAGATTTTATCCCAGCAACCATTTTTGAAACAAATAAAGAAACTATTAAAACTGAAATAAATCAGACTAAACGAACAATATTAAATTATGTTTATTCTAAAAATTTATTACATTTTAATAATTATCTTCATCATTTAAGGAATATATATTTAGGAATTAGATTTTACTTACAACCTGGATATATGAATAAGAGATTTCAAAAAGAGAATATTGAAGTATATAATAAGTTTTTCTGTTGTGTAAAAGATTCATCTGATCAAATTATATTAGGGATGATTGTAAATAAATACAAAGACGCATCGTCGTCAGAATACTTGCAAGAACATATATTTATCAGTAATAATATTAAATATCAGATATTTAATCCAATAAAAAGAAAACAATTAAGTTTATCTTTACATAGTTATGCTTCAAATCTAGAACCTAAATCAAAAAAGATATACTGTAATCCGATGCCGTCTATGTTAAAGATATTTAGAGAGGCAAATAATTCAGGTAAAATAACAATGAATGTATTATCAGAAGAAGAAAAAGAAGAAATTAAAAAGAAACAAATAATTTGTTTTAAATTTCCGCCAATGATTAGTATTGTTATAACTGAAACTTTACAAAATTTTTATTTATTATATATATATATATAATAATAACTTATTTTATGGGAAATATTGTTTCAGATTCGAGAAAAGGAATGTATACAAATGCTAATACAATGATATCAAATATTAAATTTGAATATAATGATGAAGTTAATTTAGTTAGAGATATTTATATGGAAGTTAAGGGATATAATAAAGATGTATTTGTAAAATATTCGGTGTATGATTTAGATAAATATGGATTAAATATAAAAATTTTGGTATTATCAAAATTATCAAATTTAGTAGATATTAATGATAATATACCTAAAGCAGATAAGTCATTAATTCACAATATAATAAAAGATAATATTAATACATGTTTTGCTAAAAATAATATAAATATATCAAAAATAATTCATTATTCTGATAACTTAGAGATTACAATTGACGACTATATTTTCAAATTAATTTCAAAAAAAAATAATCGTGATTCACGATTACTTATATTAGTAGAATCAAGAAAAATAGATAATTCTAATAAAAGAAGGATTATATTTTATAGATCAAATAGTGATAGTGGATTATTAAGATTCGCTGTTTGTAGTAACTTAAATCATGGTTGTTATTTAAAGAATATTAGTGGAAAGCAAGGAATTGATTATATAACTGAAACAATTATACATATTAAATTACAAGGATTTATATTTGATAATATAAATAAAATTCCATATTCTTTTTATGATAATGAAAAAAATAAAAATTTTGAAAATAATAAAGAAATTTTTTTAAAATTAAATAATAAATTTTTTTTTGCTGATGACTCAACATTAGATAAAGATCACATTAATATAATGAATAATTTAACAAATAATTTTCAAATATCACCAAGTAATATTTTTAAATTCTATAATTTTAATTCGTATGATAATATTCCTTATTTTAATTTATTAAAATTTAATATATCATGTGGTGAGGTAATTGCTCACTATAGTATTATAAATATGAAAAAAGAATTTATAAAAATTACCCCAGATAATCCAAGATATAAATATATTCAAATAATGAATAAAATAATTAATGATATATTACCAACAGATGAAATAAAAAGTGATATTAACTACTATAAAATATATTACAATATATTAAGTAATTATTTACGCGAGATTGGTTTAACAATTAAAGGTAATTTAGAATATATTACTAAATATATATCAACATTAGATGAATGTATAATTAAATTTAACGTATATTCAATAGAAATTAAAATTGAAGATGATATGTATATATTATATTGTGCATTATATCGAGTATGGAATAAAGAAATATATCTAGGAGAATTCAATACAACAATTAATATTGTTAGATCTGATAATAAAATTTTACCTACTGGACAAAATAATTTTGTCATCAGTATGGGTAATTATATATGTAAAGTTATTAATTACAAAGAACATACAAATATTGGTGAAAATAGTAGTTTAAGTAATTTAACAAATAGTTGTGAAAAAGCATATTCAGATATTGATATTGATGGAAAAGAGGGTGAATATTTATTTACTGGACATTGTTCTCATAATGTATATCCATTAAATCTTATTTCATTTCCACTTTGGCAAGATATTAATTTAGATTTACAAGAATCATATGTATATTTTCCACCCGAATATTAAACTGATATAATTTATATATAAATTATAATTTATATATATATGGACAAATTTTTAGATATACAAAAAATAAAAGAATGTATATGTGATCTAGTAGATAAATCTCATAAATACGATGATTCTAAGATAGATTATTATATGGACCAATGCTTAGTTTTAAAAAGTCAAATAAATAATTTATTTAACTATCCATCAAATGTGTTAAAGTATTTATTTAAAAATAATAACACTAAAACAAAAAAAGATTTTACTACAGAAAGTAATTCTAACTGGTTTGTTAAATTATTTGGCATAGAAGAACAAGATTATGATACAACCAAAAATTTATTTTCATTAATTAAGTTCAAATCAGCAGAAAGGGATGGAACATTTACGAGTATTTTAATAGCGCCAAATGGAAATAAATTTAATGTTGGTCAATTTACAGCTCCAAGCCTCGGAGAAATTCGTGAATTAGCTTTAAGAAAAAAAATATATAGAGCGGCAGGATATGAAGATATGAGAGATCATAGTCTAACACGTAACTTACCTCCTATTGTAACGATTGAAGATTTTAAAACTGGAGATATATTGGAAAAACATCATAAATTTACTGGCTCTACTATTCAAGCAGCATCTCAATTAAATGCTTTAGAATTTGTATCACCCTCTATAACACCACGCAATGGTATTACAAATTATATGAATGATCCTACTCAAGGTCCTGCTTGTGCTTTAGCTTGTGCTGCTGGAACTTTTGTTCGTAATTATTATTATCAAACTCCTGAGGAACAAATAAATTACTTAGATGAATTTGAAAAAGAAATTAAAAATGATATAAAAAAATATTTTACAGTAACAAATGGATATTTATTTATTAATGGATCTACTCCAAAAGAAAAAAAAGCAAACTTAAAAAAATTAAATGATTATTTAATTAATTTATCTCAAGATGATTTAAATAAATTAAAGAATCTTATTAAAATTGGATTACATCAGAATGTTGAAATAATCTTCAAAGATAGATTTAATTTAGTTGATTTCAAAGGTATAAAGATAAATCAAGTATATGCTTCTGCCTTGTCAGTGTCTTATAATTCTGACATCGCAAATGATCCAAATTGGGAAAAATTTGCTACTTTAGTATTAGAAGCACAATATGAAGCTACACTATTAGCCGCGATAGATTCGTTTAATCACACCGTAATACTTACATTACTTGGTAGAGGAGCTTTTGGTAATGAACCAGAATGGATTTTTAATGCGATTGTTACAGCAATTCGGGAAGTAAAAAAAATAAAAAATCAAAATTTTCAAATAGAATTAAATATAAAAATAGCACATTATAGTAGTATAGATCCTAAAATAAATAAAGCAAAAATAGACGAAGAATTAGATAAATAAAAAATTTATTTATCTAATAACAAATGTTCATGTAATATAACTATTCTATATCTCTAAAAAATATAACTAATGAATATATAATTAATTATTATAATAATTTCATTAATTATTATGATAATTTAACCTTTAATAAAAATTAAAAAATTGAAAAATTATTTATAACCATTACTTCCATACATACATAAACAGCAACATGTGTGAGGTTTGTGAGGTTTGTCTTGAGAAAACTCCTAGCCTAATATCTTGCGTTTCTGCCCACAAGGCATGCTCTTCATGTTTAAATACGCACTTTATATTAAACCTTTCAGATTTACTTCGAGTTGGTACTATTGGTTGTGTAGAAGGTCCTGGATGTTCTCATAGATGGCTTCCAAAGGAATTAGATTTAACACCCGAGGCAATAGATGCCTGGAATAAAGCAATAGAAGCCAAAAAAGATTTAGAGGCTTTAAAAACAAAACAGGAACAAATAGAACGAGAACAACTATTAAACTCGGGATCGAATGATTTTGTTACTGCTATGTGTGATAAAATTCAAAATGAACTTCTTATAGATCGATGCCCGTATTGTAGCAGAGCTTTTTTGGATTATGATGCTTGTAATCATGTAACCTGTCATTGTGGTGGTAGGTTTTGTGGTTTGTGTCTTTCTTACAATTGGAGGATTTGCGGATGTAAAACATACGGTGGATTTAAAGAACACCAAAAAACACGGATGTTGGTAAGGATATCTTTGGTTTTGGAAATGTTTTACTTTGATTTAAAATTACAGTCTGATATAATAGATGAATTAGTAAAAAAAAAGTATTTAATGACAAAAAAAGCTAGAAGTTTTTTTGAGATAGATGATATTTATACTCGTGTGAGTTCTTTTAACATTGAAAAACAAGATATTGTTGTTTGTTTAAGAAATCTATGTTACGAAACAATATCTGATTTCTTACAAAAACCAAACTTTTTTGATTTAAAATTGATGTATGCTATTCAAAAGAACCGCGAGGATACAGTCAAATGGTTACTTAGTAAGAATACATTTAGTGTTTCAAAAGATACTATAAAATATATTTTGATTCGGTCTTTAAAAAACGGATATCTTAATATAGTTAATTTTTTAATAGAAAGAAACTTAAATATTTCTGAGATTGTTATGGATTTAGATATAACTGCTGGTGTTAATAATACATTTATATTGGCATGTGAAAATAACCAAAAAGGGATAATTCTTCTTCTAATTGAAAAAGGTGTTGATATAAATTGTGTAAAAAAGGATGGCGCAACTGCTTTGATGGTGTCCAGCTACAAGGGTCACCTAGAGATTGTCAAGCTTCTGATTGATAGGGGAGCAAATGTTGATGCTGCTATGACTACCAATGGCATGACTGCTTTCATGTGGGCTATCCAGGAGGGTCGCCTGGAGATAGCCCAGTTTCTTATTGAGAGGGGCGCAAATATTAATGCTGCTAGGACTACTGATGGCATGACTGCCTT
>Ga0214923_10004484_pt1 | contig 16818 bp, 13 predicted proteins | sample LL1510_MetaG_FD_177993 | JGI IMG/M metagenome (GOLD analysis project Ga0214923, IMG submission 177993) | Freshwater microbial communities from Lake Lanier, Atlanta, Georgia, United States - LL-1510 | ecosystem: Environmental > Aquatic > Freshwater > Lake | place: USA: Georgia | collected... | reverse complement strand
CGCCGCAGCCCCCGTCCCCCACTCCGTCGCCGCAGCCCCCGTCCCCCACTCCGTCGCTGTCGCCTGCGTGTCAGGCCTACTTGAAAGCAAAACACTTGGACACTCCCAACGATCTCAAAAATATGCTGACGCAGCTTTCGTTCCCTTGCACCGTCGACGATGACGCTCTGAAACTATTCGCACCCGACCCCAAACCCAATTTTCACGGGGTCACCGACACCACCATATTACAGGCCCTTTTCGGCAACCCCGGCATCTTCGGGACGGGCCAAGCAGGCGAGATGAACACCTGCTGTGGTTGGCGTCCGCACTTCAATTGGGTCATCGCGACGTGCGAGCCTTCGGGCGGAGGCACGGGGCAGTTTTGCGGCTGTCCTGACGGCAAGCTGCCCACCGAATGCCTCAACAACGCTGCGCAGCTGAACTACGTGGCCGCTTACCAGTACGACGGCAGCCAGTTTCAGCTGATGGACGACTCGACGTGCGGCGATATATCTGACAATGGAGTCCAAGGCAATTATTCGAAAAAGGAAGGCTTCGAGAGGCACAAGAAGGACTTCCTATGGCGAGGTGGGGACTGGACCACCAAGTACGCGCCATGGCGCCGCCAGGACAAGGAAGGCAAAGGCCCGAGAGGAGGCACGCCCCCCGGCATGCTCTTCGTGGTCAGCGCCGAAAACTTCTACTACGCGGCCTTCTACCTGCTGAACCAGCTGGGCCTCAACACGGAGCCGTATCAAGGTGACGAGAAGTACAAAGGGCTCACCAACTGCTGGGTCTGGGAGGACGACCCAGTGGAGGGCAGCCTCGGATGGATCGGCTGCTTCAAGCCAGACCAAAGCCACGCAGCGGCGGGGCGCATCAACCAGCTCGTGAACTCGAACGCGGCACAGACGTCCGGGGTCATGCCGATCGCCATGTACACGATGAGCCAGGTCAACAACAGACCCGACCTTGGCTACTTCCCAAGGCTCTTCTCCGATTACTGCGCTAACCACCCAAACGCTCAAGGCTGCGACCTCAACCAGAACATCTGGTGGAGCGGCGGCGCGGAGGGGAGCACCCGTTTCGACCAGGGCTGGAAGCAGCCCTACGTCTTCGTGCACGTCATCGACACCCACGGCTTCTGGACCTACCGCTTCATCCCAAAGGAGGACGGCAGCACGCCTTGGTCCGGCATCAACAGATACAGCGCCGCTCGAACCCTCGCGAGGAGACCTGCGAAGTTGACGGGAGACAGGGCTTTCGTGCAGCCGGCGCCGCCCGACGTGCCCGCCACCGTGCAGCTCCTGCCGGCTTTGCAGCCCGACGCCGCCTGTGCGAGATCCATACCGGAATTGCCTGACTGGAACTTCGCCAGCAACGCCTACGGCTCGATGCTCTGGGAGCTCTACGGCAAAGAAGTCCCCGAGGACCTGCGGGGCGCTTACAACTTCTGGACCTACTTCGACGACACGCAGCAGCTCCAGGGCTATCCTGCCTCCATCATGGGCGGTCCGAAGCCGCCCGTGCCCGACACGTGCCAGATCATCCAGAACGTGCACGACTGTCCCTGCACCGGCGCCCCGGCTCCTCCACCTTCTCCTTCCCCGTCGCCGGCGCCTCCGAAAGGCTGCTCCACGCTGGAGGGGATGGCAGACCCCCTTCCGTACTGCCCGAAAGACAACGGCGGTTACAAGTTCGCCTGCGCCGCGCCCAAGGACCCTGCTGCTCAGAAGCCATGGATCTGCAGCATCGACAAGAATTTTCCGACTCCCGACGCTCAGAGGTCGGTCTGCACGTCGCAGGGCCTGACGTACTGCGCCTGGGACCTGAAGTCGTGAGGCGGAAGCATCCGGAATCCGAGCCGCCGACTCAGGCTCCGAGCGTTAAGGGTTTAGGTCAGGCGCAGCGGCTCCTCTGCGACGCGTCTCCCCACGGCACAGGCGCCAGCCTCCCCCCGCCTCTCGTCCTCCTTGCGATGCAGTCCGGCTCCTCGCTGCCTCGCCTGACGCGCGCCTGCGCCGCCGTGTACCTGGACGCCTCGGACGTCGCCGCGGCCGCGGGGCGGCACCGCTACAAGCCGGCGGAGGCGGTGCTGGCCAAGGTCTTCCGCAGGAGCCGGCCCGCCACGGCCGCCGCCGTCGACTCAGAGCTGGAGGGCTCCGTCGCCGCGCTCGCGACGGCCGCGGCGGCCACCGCGGACCTCCGCGCCGCCATCGACGAGGACCGTCCCGAGAAGCGCGCGCGGCTCGTGGCCGAGGCCGCCGAGGCCGCCGCGGCCGCGCGGCCCGAGGAGGCCGCACGGCTGGCCCCGAGGCTGGCCGCCGAGCTGACCTCCGCGGTGAATACGGCCCGCGGCGTGCGCGACGAGGCCGCGGCCGTGACGGCCGTGCCGGGCTTTGTGCCGGGGGACGGGCGCATCAAGTACAAGCTCTTCCAGGTCGGCCAGCGGCTCTTCAAGTTCGGAGCCCGCGTCGACGGCCGCTGCGCGGCGACGGGCCAGCTGCTCGAGGTGAAGAACCGACAGCGGGGGCTCTTCGACCGCATCCCCCAGTACGAGCTCATCCAGGTGCTGGTCTACCTCTACGTCTTCGAGGAGCCCATCTGTCACTTCCGGCAGAAGTACCTGGACGAGCTGGCGCCGGACCAGCAGGTGCGGCGCGACGACGACTGGCTGCGGCGCCTCCTGGACGACGGCCTGGAGGCCTTCGCCCGGCAGCTGGACCGCATGGACGCCGACGAGGCCTTCCGCCGCGAGGTGCTGCGGGAGCACCCCCGCGGCGGCCGGTCGGCGTGAGGGGCGCGCGCGAGAAGGGCCGCCTCAGCTGCACTGGGAGGGCACGTAGCGGCACAGGAGCTGCTTCGCCGCTTCCTTGACCAACTCCTCGCCCTCGCTCTTGACGAGGTCCTGCAGGTCGGAAAGGGAGTTCCAGGGCTTGAGGTTGTGACGAGCGCAGACCTCGCTGCTGGTCTCGTAGAGGCAGTGCCCGAAGACCGTGTGCTCGCAGGGCATGCAGACGCTCTTGGGGTGCGCGGCGTCCGAGGCGTCGAGGCAGCACCACTCGCCCTTGCCGCAGGACTTGCCCCAGGGCGCAGCCTGGCAGGCGCCTTCGTCGATGGACATTTACCAGCAGGCTCCGACTTGCCGCTGGCTATGTGCGCGGAGGCGCCCATCGGAAGCCTTGAAGTGGCCTTCAAACACGCGCATGGACCAGCAGCAGCAGCAGCAGCACCTGCGCGTGCGGCTGCTGTCGGGCAAGCTGGTCTTCGAGGGGCCGGCGTCGACGAGCCTCGACTCGCTGCAGCAGCTGGTGGCGCTGAGGCTGGGTGTGCCCATGCTGGAGCTGCTCTTCTGCGGCCGCGCGGCGGGCGACGGCGGCCTCCTGACGACGCTGGAGGGCGCCGGTCATGAGCTGGTGGCGGTGCGCGACGCCGTCATGGGCTCGCTGCTGGACTTCGTGGGCTTCGTGCGCCACAACCAAGATCCGGACCGGGGCGTCCCCGTGCAGCTGCCGGAGGCGCTGCAGGCGGCCGGAGACCACCGACCGCTGATGCTGCACGCGGTGCAGCTCGAGGGCGACGCGCTGGCCTACGCGTCGCCCCGACTGCAGCGCGACCGGGAGCTCGTGCTGACGGCCGCGCGGCGCTTCGGCCGCGCGCTGCAGTACGCCGCAACGGAGCTGCGCGCCGACCGCGACGTGGTGCTGACAGCGGTGCGGCAGGACGGCTTCGCGCTGCAGTGGGCCTCCCCGGAGCTGCGCGCCGACCGCGACGTGGTCGAAGCGGCCGTGTGCAGGCACGGCGGCGCGCTGGAATACGCCTGCGCGGAGCTGCGCGACGACCGCGAGGTGGTCATGTGTGGCGACGGCTTCGCGCTGCAGTTCGCCTCCACTCGGCTCCAGGCCGACCGCGAGCTGGTGCTGCACGCCGTCTCGCGCGACGGCTTCGCGCTGGGCTACTGCGCACCCGAGCTGCGGCGGGACCGCGAGGTGGTGCTGGTGGCGGTGCGGCGCGACGGCTGGTCGCTGGCGTACGCGGCGCCGGAGCTGCGCGAGGACGTCGAGGTCGTGGAGACCGCCTGCGCTCGAGATCCTTCGGCGAGGTCGTACGCGCGCTCTAACAGGAGGCTTGCCCGAATGGCAGAAACAGAACGCGTGCGGTAGGTCTCATCTGCAGGCAGCTATGCGACAGGAACTGACGGAAAAAAAATGACCCGTGCGCTCGGCCTTCAGGGTTTTCAGACAGACTCTTATCGTGATGTGTCACCGGTTTTTTTTAGAGGTTACGAAACCGCACCATCGCATCCGCGCCGCTCAGGCTCAAACCATCAGCTCACCATGTCGGGTCTTGTGGAAGCAGGTGTGGTGTCACCCTCCGGAGACGATACGCTTCGCCTCGCATACTTCCTGCAGTCCGGGACGGTCTTGGTTTCCAAACGCGGCATAGGCCAGGCTTTGAAGGCGGCCAACACGAAGCGAGTCGCGGCGCAGGTGCTGCAGCTCGAGCCCAGCGAAGTGCCTGCGCGGATCGATGGCTCCGAGCGCTTCGTGATCGACGTGCTCTTCCCCAATCGCGGCTTCACCAAGCAGACGTTCGCCGAGCGCGAGGGACGCGCGGCGGCCGTGGCGGAAGCGTACGAGAAGACGCAGCGTCACGACGCGGCGCGCACCGTTCGCAGCTGGCTCCAGGATGTCAAGGCTGGGCTTCAGTCATGCGAAGAGGAAAAATCGCAGATCGCAGAGCGGACCGAGAGCGGACCGGTGCAGATCGCGGCGCTGGTGGAGAACTCCAAGCTGGTGCTCCGCAAGGACTCGGGCGGTCGACCTCGCATCCTCTTTCACCTCGCCGAAACGGCGTTGCGTCCGGACGCTGGGATCGTCAAGGAGGTCAGTGATCCTGGACATCGAGCTCGGCAACTATCGGGACTGCTGGATGCTTCGAAGGATCTTCGAGCTCGCTGGGACTCGACGGCACCTGGTCGGGAACTTGGTCACCATACTCCTGGGCTTGGCGAGGGCCGACCAGGGTTTGGTGAGGGCTGACCAGGTTTTGGTAGGTTTGTTGGGAACTTGGTCTTACGTCATTGCAGGGCCCGGTTTCCAGTTTTCAGTCCAATCACGGGTTGATGAGGGCTGACCAGGGTTTTGCGAGGGCTGACCGGGCGGGTTTGTGCAAGGCCTCGGTTACTCGAAGACGATGCTCGACGGACAGTACGGCTGCATCTTTACGCTGAACTTCTTGATGATCTCAGGCGACGGGCCGAAGGCGAGAGAGCTCATGGCACGGTCAAGTTCCTTGCATACCTTGGTAGGTCTCGGAGATCGTCAGGTTGCAGACATGGCTGCCGCCAGGGCAGACGCCGTCGACGCTGCTCCGGAATCGACGGTGCATGCTCTGCGCGCTGACGCGGCTCCGATGCAAGAAGTCGCAGACGACGCGATCGCGCGCACGAGGAAGCTAGATGCCGAGATGGCGAAGCTGGATGCCGAAGTCGCAGAGTATGAAGTGCGCCGCGAGCAGTGTGTGCTGCACCATGAAGAGATCGGCGTCCGTCGCAGAGAGTTGAGAGCTCGAGGTGTCGAAGCCGATGCCAAGATGGAGGCCGCGCAACAAGCTCTGGAGGAGGCACGACAGAAGAGGCGCCTGGCCGAAGCGGAAGCAAAGCAGAAGGCGCAGCTGCAGGAAGCGCGCCAGGACACGCAGCTGCGGGTCGACGTCGCGGCGGGAGTCATCTCTGAAGAAGCCGCCTCCCGGCTGCAACCTCGCCGCATAGAGGTGAGGATGGAGAGGTACGTCGAGAGCTGCTTGGAGGCGTCGCTTTCGCAATACAAGGCCCGGCTGTGCTCCATGAACAAGACCGTCTCGTCGCTGGCGCAGGAGCTCGGAAAGAGGGCCAAAACGGAGCTGTTGAACAAGACACGCTTCCTGGCCAAGCCTCGTGGAGATCGCGATGGGAATCGCATCCTTTGGTACGAAGAAGATTGTCCGGAGCTGTACGAGATCGCGGAGGAGATCCTCAAGGCGTGGTGCGCGCCTCCTCGCGGACAGACGACGCTGCGACTCCAGTAGTTCCGTACAGACCTGGCCGTGACGAAGGACAGTGCTCTCGGCCTTGCGACAACATGCGAACTGCAGCTGGAGCTAAAAAAAATGACGTTTGAAGCATTTCAATGCATCGAAACTCGCAACAAGCAGATATAACTGCGGGTGATGTCCCATCATACTCAAACCCAAGAATCTTGTTGCGTCACCCTCCAGCCCCCACCGCCAATCGCTTTCCTTGCTTGGCTTCGGATGGCGGCAGTGACCGACGACGAGGTCCGCTCGCTGCTGCGGGGCACGCGGCTGAACGAGGAGGCCCTCTTCGGCAACTCCGACTTCGGCGCCAGGACGCTGGCGGCCCTGGAGGTGCTGCCGCAGGACCTCTTCGACGCCAACGAGCGCGGCCGCCAGCAAGTGGGCGCGGGCGTCTTCTGGCTGGCCTTCGAGTCGCCCGACGACGCGGCGGACGCTCGCCCCCTCGTTTTCCCCGAACGTTGGCCGCAGCGAGACGACACCGCCATCTGCTTCCCTTTGGACGGCGAAGCGAGGTGGAGCATGCCGTTCGTCGCCCTGCGCGTGGCTCGGCAACTCCGGTGTTCCCGCGTGCCCAAGGACAAGCAGCGTCTCGCCGTCACGGTCTGCTTTCACGTCCAGATCACCAATGGCCCGAGCGCCGCCTGCGACGAGGCAATCTTTCGCAGCGTGCCCCTGTACGTGCTGCGTCCGGCTGAAACCCCGGCGCGGCCGAAGCATGCTCCCGCCCCCATGAGCGCCGAGCAGAAGCGGCTCTTCTGCGCCTCGCGCGTGTCCCAGTGGATGAACATGACCAGCCAGCAGCTGCTGCAGGAGATGCTGGGCGAGGCCGGCGTGCGGAACCTGCAGTCGCTGCGAGAGACCTGGAGGCAGGAAGGGCTGGGCCACTCCGACGCGGATCGCAGGCGCGAGGCGCTGGCGGGCTGGGGCTTCCCGGAGGAGACGCTGGAGCTCGACGCGGAGGCTCTGCCGCGATTCATGACGTGGCTGCTGTCGCGCGGCGACGAGGGCGAGGACGCCGTGATGCAGCTCCTGCGCGAGCTGAAGGCGCTGCAGCGGCCGGAGGCGAGGCAGCGCATGAAAGAGGCGAAGAAGGCCGCCCACCGCTACGCCGCCACGCGGCTGCGCGAGCTCGAGCAGGGCCTTGGCCTGAGCCTGTTGTGTTACAGATGCGCCGGACCCCGACCGTCGGGCGGGTACCGCTGCCCCTGCGAGAAGGAGGCGCGGCCCCCCGCCGCCTCGCCGTGGCCGGCCTCGCCCCCCGCCGCCTCGCCGCGGCCGGCCTCGCCCCCCGCCGCCTCGCCGCGGCCGGCCTCGCCCCCGCGCAGCGCGGCCGAGAAGGACGTGGCGCTGGCCAACGAGCGCGCCGCGCTGGAGCGCAAGTCCCGCCGCAGCGGCGGCCTGCTGCAGCCCTCGCTGCCGGGCGCGGAGCCGACGGCAGCGGCCGCGGGCGAGCGTCGTCGGGCCGAGGACGCGGCGGCAGCGGCGCCCGCCGGACCGGCGGTCGCCCCTGGGCCCGGTGGCGGCGGCGACGACGCGCGGGAGCGGCGGCGCCAGGGCTTCGCCCGCAAACGGGCCGCCAAGCAGGATCGCGCGGCGCTCGCCAAGGCCGCCATCGACCCGGGCCTCGCGAGGGCGGCGGCGCTGGCGCGCGAGGCCTGCCTCAAGGGCGAGTCCAAGATCGTCGGCGAGGCCTCGGTGGAGGGCGTCGAGAAGACCATGCTGCGGCTGCTGGGCAGCCACGAGCGGCGCCGCTCCCGTCACGGCAAGCAGCTGCTGCGGGAGAAGAGCCGCGTCCCGACGGCTGTGGTGAAGCAGCTGTTCTTCTCGGAGCCGTGAGTCGAAGAGTCCGCGGATCGGATCGACAAGCGAAGAAAATCCGATCGAGACATCGCTCAGGCAGATAAAAACAGTGATATGCCAGAGTAGTGTTGCATTTTTGAAAGCAAAACGTCGAAAAATCATGGATTCAATCGCAGTGGAAACCGATGTCTGCAACCGCAACCCTTCAAAAGACTCGAGGGATGGAGTAGAGTCCTGTCATTACGGCGCGATCGTCGGCCTACCCGACCTCATGTGGCGGGGGCTGGACGAGGAGCCGGCGGCGGTCTTCGCGTCGCGGGACGAGCAGCTGGCCTACCTGGCGGCGCGCCAGGGCAGCAGCCACCCGGGGCGGCCGGAGCTGCGGCAGCTGGTCTCGCTGCTGGTGACGCGGGAGGAGCTGCACGAGCAGCTGCTGGGCCGGCGCGCGGCGCTGCGGCGCGAGTTGGGCGAGGCCGAGTGGGCGCGCTGCGTCGAGTTCTTCGTGAACAAGCGCGACCACCCGCTGCAGCTCCCGCCGGGCAGCACCGCGGTCTTGAGCCAGTACGTGCTGCCCGGCTGCTGCGACGGCGGCGCCGGCGGCGACCTGCCGCTGCCGGCGGTGGAGGACTACGTGCGGTGCTTCCCGGGCCGCCGCTTCGGGCGGGACGCGGCGCCGGCGGCCGCGCTGCCGGCGCCGCCGCCGTGGGAGCAGCGGAGGCCGACGGCGGTGTTCCGGGGCGGCGCCACGGGCGCGGGCGTGACGCCGGAGACGAACCCCCGGCTGCGGCTGGCGCAGCTGAGCCGCCGCTGGCGCGGCCGCGACGAGCCGCCGCTGCTGGACTGCGAGCTCACGAGCTGGAACCTGCGCCAAAAGAAGGGCGCGGACGGCGTGCTGCGGCTGGCGGACCCCGAGGAGCTGCGGCGGCGCGGCCTCGGCAGCTGCGGCCGGCAGCACTTCCTCAGCTGGGCGCAGCAGGCCGAGTACAAGTTCGCCGTCTACCTGCCCGGCAACGTCGCCGCGGGCCGGCTGGGCGCGCTGCTGGGCCTGGGCTTCTGCATCCTGGCGCCCGGCGGCGCCGAGCCGGCGCTGGAGCTCTGGCGGCACCTGGAGCCGGGCGTGCACTACTGGCCGCTGCGCTCGGACCTCGGCGACCTGCGCGCGGCGCTGCTGCACCTGCGCGCCCACGACGCGGAGGCGCGGCGCCTGGCCGAGGCCGCGCGGGCGCTGTGGGTGCGCAGGTGCGGCACGGCCGCCGCCATGGAGGCGCAGCTGCGTGCGGTGCTGCGCTCGCTGCCGGCGCCGGACGACGGGCGGCTGCTGCGCTCGCTGGAGCACCTCTGGACGCAGTGCCGCGCAGCCGTCTACTGCCTGGTGGACGGCGGCGGCCGGCTGCGGCTCTTCGTGCCCTTCGCCAACGAGTTCTTCCACAACGGCGCGCCGGAGCCCGTGACGGAGCCGGCGCCGCTGGCGGCCTTCCTGCGGCGGGTACGGGCCGTGGCCGGCGAGGAGGTGCGACTGCCGTGGCAGCGCTGGTGGAGCAACGGCGCGCTGGTGTGCAACGTGATGCCCGCCGACGTCTGGGGCGAGTCCATGCTGCCCGCGCTGCGGCTGATGCTCCAGCGCGCCGCAGCGGAGGACTAGCGGAGCGCCGGCGCGGGGCGTCGACTTAATTTTCCTGGCGGCCGAGCAATTGCACAGGCTTCGGAGAGGCCACAAGCCCCAGCTTGGCTGTTCGGCCGTCGTCGTCCTCCGCGGCATCGATGTGGAGAGAACCGCGCAGAAAGCGTGCTGCTCCTCGACTACTCGGGACTTGTAGACTCTCGAAGAGGCTCAGCAGCAGGGTCGTGGCCCGCTCGGACGACGCCTTGATCGTCAGCTGCTGCGTTGCATGGTCGAAGGTTGCCGTCACCGTGTGTTCGTCGGCGGCACGACCGTCGTGCTCTTCTAGTTGCACCTTCAGGATGAGGGCTGGGGGTCCGCCTTGGGCAGGAGGGTCGCCTCGCCTCAAGGTCATCTTGAACTCGTCGAGATGCGGCGGCAGATAGCCTCGATCCCGATGGACTGAGCTGCCCTTCGCCTTGAAGACGACGACGTCGTCGACGGGGTGCAACACCTCTCGGAGCAGACTTGCGAGCTCCCGGCACAGCTTTCGAAGCGTGAGCTTCATGTGAGGACAACCCGGAGGCCGCACCTCCGTCGGCGTGACGCGCCGCGCTGACCCTGCGGAGGAGATAAATGAGACCGTGTCGTGGCGTCGATTTCGCACGCTGAGCAGCAGGCTGCAGTCGGGCCAGACGTAGCCTTGAATGTGGCGCCGGATGTTAACAGGGAGCTGCAGCATCCTGTTTTGTTTTTCTTGACAGCTCTTCTCGAAGAGACCGGCCGGTCTCCCTGCGCGCGGCTCCTTGGCGCCGACGCTCGCGCTCGCGCTGCCGTGGCTCAGCCGTGTCTCCATCCCTTCGATCCACCCCCCTCGCAGGCTGCACGTCGCGTCATGGAGCTGGTCGCGGTGGCGGGAGCCGGGGCTCGACTGAGCACCTGGGTGGTGCGCGTGCGCATGGCGCAGCCGCTGCCCCCGGAGAGCAAGGTGCACGTCTTCGAAGCGTGTCTGGCGAAGAAGTCGCTCTACGCCGGCTTCTTCTTGCTCGGGCCGAGCGACTGGCTGTGCGTCCTGCATCGGGACGATCCTGACACGGGGCCCAATCGCAAGAGCGGCCTGACTCACGCCTTCCAGTTTGCTCGGATCGACGCGGAGTGCGGGCCGGCGGGCGCCTTCTGCGGCTACCACGCCGAGCTCCTGGGGCTCAAGCCTGGGCCTGCCGTCGGGTCATCGGAGGAGTTCGAGCTGAGCCAAGAGGACGACGACGAGCTCGATCGGCAGCTCGACGACTTCATCTCCAACTTGCCCGGCGATGTCGACGAAGACGCCGACCTCGGAGCTGCCGCTAAGCCTTTGGGACCGGCTTGCCGGGTCCAGATGGAGCAGCTGCAGGATAGCTTCATAGCGCAGAAAAGGGCCGAGTGGCTGGCTCGGCGGTCGGCTCAGGCGCCGAGCCGCGACGGATCGACGCCTGAGTTTGTGCTGTGGGCGGGCGGCCAGGCGCCGAGGCGACTGGAGATGGTCACGCAGCGGCACCTGCCGGATGATACGAAGTTGGCATGGGTTCTGCTGCGCTCCGGCGAGCCTTCGATGAGGCTGACTCCGTCGCTCGAGCAGCACTGCGAGCGCTTCCTGGAGCTCTACGACGGCGTCAGCCTGGTGAGAGGAGGGCGCGCGCGGCTGACTTCGGGCTTTCGACTCTTCGCGGAGCACGTCAAGGCCGCCACAGGGGTCGTCGTGACGATGGCGATGCTGCCCGACGACGTAGCGGCGCGCGTCAGGCAGCTCTTCGACGAGGACGACGAGGTCGCAAATGGCACGACCGCCCGCTGTGCCGGATGCAGGAGGCGTCTGCGCTCGCAAGGCCTCAGGTTCGACGCATTGAACTCCCGCATGATCCCGCGCAATCCCTTCGGCGCCTTCTGCTCCGCCCCATGCTCCGCCGACAGATGCCTGGGCTGCGCCGCCAAGCTCTGCAAGGACACCCGCCGCTGCACGAAGGGCTGTGGCAACGAAGACGCCTGCGTCGGCTTGCCCGCGGCCACCTTGGGAGATGCACTCCGCTTCCTCGCTGAGATCGAAGGAGATGCCCTGAAGAAGCGAAACCTGGAGCTGCAGGCCCAGCATCATCCCGAACGGGATCGCCCAGTACCGATCCAACTCACCGCAGGCTACCATCACATCTGCGTCGACGATTTTCACGCCTTCTGACCAAAAGGACGACTAGCCATTCGCGGCACCGACCGAATGCCGCACGCTTTTCTGTCATATTTATTGATCCTCGGCGGCGACAGACGAATCGCCGTTCAAAGCATCTAAAAAACGACACATTGCTGAGAGCCTGATCGAAAACTCTTCGAATGCATCCGGAGTAATAACGGATGCTCCCGTCTTCCGAGAAAGCCCAGAAGCACTCAAGCCTTGAATCGACCCGGAAGCCCCGTAAATATTCTACTTGAGTATCCTCCTATTTTTTCCCTCCGAATGGGTGGAGGCTTCTGTTCGTCTGGTGAATGTCTGAACATCGGAAGACCTTCGTCGTCGTCATCGTCGCTCGAGTCTCTTACGCATCCGCGGGATCGTTTTCGTCGCCCCACGGCATCAACCATGACTTCAGGCCTTGGCCTTGGGTAGACCAGACCGCTCCCCGAAGAGCCTCCCTCGCGCTGCGCCGGGAACTCTTGCGCTGGCGCTGGCGCTGGCGACTCGTCTTCGGAGTCCGAGTCCTTCCGGATCGATCGCCGGCGATGCGTTTTTCCCAAATCTTGGTTGATTGATTGTTTTCGTCGGCGCTGCGCCGAAATCTCTTGCGCTGGTTGCGCTGGCAACTCGCCTTCGGAGCCCGAGTCCTTCCGGGTCGATCGCCGGCGGTGCGTTTTTCCCGAAGCTTGGTTGACTGATTGTTTTCGTCGGCGCTGCGCCGAAATCTCTTGCGCTGGTTGCGCTGGCGTATCTCCTTCGGAGCCCGAATCTTGTTGGACCGATCGCCTTCGCCGCAATGCATCGGTACTCGAAACCCGGCGGACCTCTTTTGTTTGATTCACGTTGTCACCATCTTCGTCTTCGTCTTCTGGCAGCTCCAGTGGATATGACGACTGCTGAGTAAGCCAGTAGGCTTCATTGCTGAGCATCCGGGGGTATACCATCCGTTTCTGTTCTTGGATAATGTTATCGTTTGAGAGTCCAGCATACATGGCGGGGTACACGTCACGCACGCCGAGGCGGACGTCGTCGCGTCCGACCAGCTCCGCCGGTTTCGAGGCGTCCCCTATGGACCAGTCTTTGACGGATCCTAGGGTGTCGCGGAGCACGATGGCCACTGGGAAGACGCTGATGTCGAGCCAGAGATTGCGATGCTCCGGCTCCACGTTCTTCAGAAAAAAGCCCAGCAGAAGCCACTCCAACACATGGCTTTTTTCAGAAGGGATTTTGTGTTTTTTTTCGTTAAATTGTCGTATATAAGGTTCAGCATGTGCTGGAAGTGGTCCCAATTGGTCTTTGCTCGTGATGTCTCGGTCCACAAAGATTTTGAAGTAATCTACGCGGGTGTAAGGTGAGAAAAGACCATCTTTGAAGGCTTTTTCGAGTATGGATTGATGGTTTTCATCTTCTCTACGATCCGGTGACTTTAGCAGCATATTATGAACCATTTGTTGTAGTCTATGTCGTTCCTGCCCCAGGTCGGTATCAGTCTCGGGGTGCAGCAGGAGCATCAGATCCTGGTGGGTGTCTTTCATGAGGCGCAGCTTATGTCTCCATGTTACATTTTCTGCGAAATTCCATAATTTTATATATTTTTCATACCGAGTCGGGTCCAATTTAGGCTTCTGCCAGGCGAGCGTGAACTTCCAAAGGGGGAAGTCAAATCTGCTCAAAGGACGATTATTCAAAATAGATCTATAGACGACAGGGAAAGTTGCAGCTTCGATATTTGGCGGCTGCTCGGGAGCTCTGTATTTTGCCACAGCTGTTGAGGCGCTGTCAAAGTTTGATACATCTGCATCTATCTTTGCATTGGCCGTTGAAAGTCGACTATTGAGTTCTGCCAGTTCCGCATTCCTTCGCAGCTTCGGCGTAATTATCGGGTCATGGGAAACGTTCTGTCGGCACTTTTGTTGATCGGGATCCCAGATGCAGTGAGGCAGTAGCAGTTCGCACGTTGATTCATCGAATGCATGGCTGTTGCATATCTTCGACCCGAAATCGGGATTTACTTTAGATTGTTCGTCCGTGAGCTCTCTGATTTTCGTAATATGCTGCTTGGCTTTTTTGGAAGTGCTACGACAATCATTTCCGATGGGCTGGCCTCCGTCACACTGGGCTGTTCTTTTGCAGATCTGATGCGCCATGTACAAAAGGGGGGTGTTGGATGGAGTCGTTTTCGTTTTGCATCGTGTATTCAGCTTCTGCAACTGCCTTAACAGCATGCCAATTTGGGTCATGGGATCCTGGAGGTGCGACGTTGCCGTCGGGCGTTCGGGTCTGGGAAGACCCATGATTGGTTTTTTTCTGTATTGGAAAATTGCACCGCCCTGCCGGCCCCTGTGCAGGTCCAGCAGCACGAAGTCGAGCTGCTGGGGGCTGCCGCGAGTTTTCTTTGCGCTTGGCCTTCAGAAGTTTTCAGACAGTCTCATGGAATCACGCTTCCCCTCAGCCTCCCCCGTCTTGCGTGAGCCCCGTCGACCAGGAGCGCCTGCGAGCGAGCCATGTACTCGTGACGCCGGGAAAAAGCGGCGCCTCGAAAGTCGCTCTGTACAAAGCATGAGCGACTGCGAAGCGGGGCAGAACTCCAACACCTGGTACTTCATGCGCGTCCCCGGCAAGGCCTTCGGACAGACGTACGCGCCAGGCGAGTGTACGATGGTGTGCCCCAGCGAGAGCCACCCGGAGCCCCGCATCATCTGCCAAAGCTGCTGCGCCGATCTCGTCTACGACGGCTTCAAGGACGGGACCGTGCCATGCGACGCCGCGTACGTGGGCCTAGGCTGTTGGCGTCCCTTCGATGGGGAGTGGAGGAAGGACCACACGCAGCTGGCCACGCATGCGCCGCAGCCCGACGGGGCCCTGCAGGAGCCGTTGTGGAGGTCGGGGCAGGCCGCGCCCGTGAGCTTCCAGGCTTTCGCCCAGAAGTTTCCGCCCAAGTGAGGCGGCAGCGCGCCAGCGGGCGCGGCGGTGCTGCAGGAGCGCGCGGGCGTGCTGGAGGCGTAGCTGCAGGAGCTCGGCGACGGGCTGCAGGCGCAGCAGGAGGCCGCGCAGGGCCAGCGGCTCTTCTCCTTGCGCGCGGGCCAGGCGCTGCGGAAGCCAAGAAGAAGACCGCGCCGCCGGCCGAGATGTCGGGAGCGGCGCAGCTGGCCACGGCCGTGCAGTCGGGGCCGGAGGCGCCGGGGGCATCGACGGTGGCGCTGGGGGCGTCGACGGTGGCGCTGGAGCGTTGGCCGGAGCGCGCCGAAGGCGGCGGGGTGGCGGCTACGGCTGCACGCACCGGGCGACGCGCTCGCGGCTTCGCGGGCCCACGGTGCAGGGCGGCGGCGCGAGCTTCGTTGGAGTCGCTGGGGGCGGCGGCGGAGTGCGCCAAAGGCGCCACGGGCGGAGCCTCCGGCTGCTGGGGGCGGCTGCCAGGTGGCTGGGTGCGGCAGCGGGGCTGCTGGGGCTCTGGGGGGCGGCGGCTGAGCTGGGGCGGCTGAGCTCAGCCCGCACGGTTCAGCTGCTCGACACTTGCCCGTGAAAAATAGAGTATTGGGCCAATAATCTTTTCTGTCTCGGGAGGCGTGAGGCCGAGCAGCAGGGCAGAGGCATCAGCCATGAGTTCAGGCCTTGGCGTCGGGTAGACCCGACCGCTCCCCGAAGAGCCGCCCTCGCGCTGCGCCCGGAACTCTTGCACTGGCGCTGGCGACTCATTTTCGGAGCTTTTTTGTCCTTTGAATTTTTATTTTTGGATGGTTGTGGTCTTGAGTCGAGATGAGGGCCGTGGTCGAGCTCTTAGAAGCGGCGGCCGCGCTCGTCGACCGAGAAGACCGAGTCGCGCGCCGACGCGAGCGAGATCATCGACAGAGGAAGTGGTTTCATGCAACAGGGGTGCGGAGGCTGGGGACGTCGGTGGCATTGGCATCTCGAATTTCAAGACATTTTGTGCAACGCTTCTGACTTTTCTTGCGAAACTTACAACGGTCTTGCCGTCAAGGTCGAAGCTTGGAACGGTCTGCAGCACCCTCCGGACCATTGCTTGCAGTTCAAACATGCAGAGCTCTGAAAATATTGTGCTGCTATGGGGTTGCAGTCCGAACAGGTTTTCTTTGATTTTGAGCAGCATGGCCTGCAGCACGATCCAGGTGAGCTTTGTCACTGTTTCTGATGCCTTAGACTCATCACTCGTCCACAGTTGGAGCTCTTTCAAGCCTGCGGCGCAGATTCGGTTGGCTCCCGGATCTCCGCTCGCCACCTGGCAGACGGTGATCAGATTGCAGAGCTGGTTCAAGGCTGGTTGGAGCAACGCTAGCACCAGCAGTTTATGTGGATCTTTCAACGTTGCTTTCATCAACATGGCCTTGAGACGTTTTCTCCGTTCTGAAAAGTCTGTGTGCTTCACAGCAAGGTCCATGTTCTTTACAGGCTGTGAATAAATCAAACTGCGTCATGGGGTCAGGCTCCCTGCCCAGGCCGCCCGATGCTGGCGCAGGCGGGCGGCCAAGCCCGAGGTCTTTTCCCCAACAGAGCCTTTGACTTCTTCCGACAACACAATGGACGGTCCCTTCTTCGTGTGGAAGGAGCTGCAGCTTGGCAGCAGCATCGGGCGCCGCGCCAAGGCGGAGAGGCTTCGTCGCGCCACGAGCTCAAGGCCGCGCACGCCGACTTCGTGGCCAAGCCGCTGCTGTGGTCCTTCGCCGGCGGGCCCGGCGGCGTGGAGGGAGGCGGCGGCAGGTACATCTACCTGCGGCGGGGCTATGCGATGCTGCGGCAGGTCTTTTGCAGGCCGATGGTCACGACGACCGAGCAGCGCCGAGCGGGCGCGCCCAAGCCCACGGAGTCTTTGGAGCAGCGGGCGCGCCGCCTGGCCGCGGGCCTCACCGCCGCTCAGCGGGCCGTGGACTGGCCGATCCACGTCGCGGAGATCGAGCCGTCCTGGGCTGAGCGGGGCGGCCGCCGAGCGCGCCGAAGGCGCTAGGGGCGAAGCCCCGGCTGCTGGGGGCGTTGGGGGCGGCCGTCGGGCGCGCCGAAAGCGCTAGGGGCGAAGCCCCGGCTGCTGGGGGCGCTGGGGGCGGCCGCCAAGCTGCTGGGGGCGCTGGGGGCGGTCGTCGAGCTGCTGGGGGCGCTGGGGGCGGCCGTCGAGATGCAGGGGGCGGCCATCGAGCTGCTGGGG
>Ga0214923_10004483_pt1 | contig 16820 bp, 16 predicted proteins | sample LL1510_MetaG_FD_177993 | JGI IMG/M metagenome (GOLD analysis project Ga0214923, IMG submission 177993) | Freshwater microbial communities from Lake Lanier, Atlanta, Georgia, United States - LL-1510 | ecosystem: Environmental > Aquatic > Freshwater > Lake | place: USA: Georgia | collected... | reverse complement strand
TTGCTTGTCGAGCCGGGCCCGCTGGTTGAACTGCTCGTCCTCCCGCTCGATGAACCGGTAGAGCTCGATCGGGAGGAGCAGCTTGAAGCCCATGCCCGGCGACTTGAGGAACTTGTTGTCGAGGATCGGCCAGATCACCTGCTTCATCCGCTCGGCCGAGCCGTTGATGAGGTGCGGCTCGTCGAGCCGGTCGACGATCACCACCATGCCGGCGTAGCCCTGGGCAGCGAGGATCGCCTGGAACTTCGCCAGCAGCTCGTAGCGGTCGTCGCTCCGCGGCATCCGCGGCAGCGGCTGCCCGGCGAGGTCGACCTCCGGCATCCGGGCGAGGGCCCGGGCGAGCTGGCCCACCGTGCGGTTGCCCGTGCGCATGCCGCGCACGATCCGCAAGGCGGTCCAGGTGGCCCGGGCCCGGCGCACCGCCCAGGGGCCCCACGCGGCGGCGAGCAGGAGCCACGGCCACCACGCCCCGAGCCAGGCCGTCGTGCCGCGATTCACGCCGATCGCCACCGCGGCGGCGAACACGAGCGTGCCGAAGAGGCCGACCGCGAGCGGCCAGAGGCCGAGCCAGGCCGGATAGCCCGCCCGGCTCCGCAGCCTGCGCCACCGCGCGGGAAACGTCTCGCCGGTCGACTGGTCGTAGCAGGCGGCCAGGAGCGCGAGATCCCGGGCCTGCGGCGGCGTGAGCTTCACCGGCCGCTTCGGCCCGGCCGCGGTCAGCGTCGTCACGAACTGCGTGACGGCGAGCGCGAGGATCGCGTCCATGTGGTCCCAGAGCTTCCACTGGGCGAGCGTCCGCTCCACGGGCCGATTGGGGCCCGCGCGGCTCACGAACCGGTCGAGGAACGGATTGAAGTCGTCATACAGCACGACGAACGTGCGCCGGTCGGGATCCGCGTCGTTGTGGAGGTCGAACTGCCGCACCATCTGCAGCTTGAGCGCGGTCTTCCCGCTTCCCTTCTCGCCAAACACGATCGCCGTGCTCGGGTCGGCCGGGTCGCCGTAGATCTTGTCCCAGGCCGGGTGGAACGTCGTCTCCAGGCAGGTCCGCTTGAAGACGGTGTCGTTCTGCGCGTCCTCCTCGGCGAACGGATTGCCCGCGATCCCGTGGTGTTCGAGGAATTCCTGGATCTTCATGGCACGGTGCTCATGCGTCGTGTGCCGGCCTCACTTGGCCGCGGCCACGAGCCCCTCCACCATCCTGCGGAATCCGTCGGCGTGCTTGGCGACGGTGGCGGCCGGGCCGTAAAACTTGAGGAAGTAGCTGCCGCGCTCGTTTCCGGGCGTCTCCACGATCGCAGCGAGCATCCGGTAGTCCGGCCGTTCCACCGCCTGGCCGCCGGCGAACGGTCCGCCGGGCATGTCCTTGTAGGTGCCCGCCACGTCGACGAGGGTGACGGTGCAACCGGCGAGTTTGAGAGTCTTGGTCGTGGCCTTGTCCTTCGTGGCGCCGCCGTCGGGCTGGGAGAACTGGCCGTACCAGCGGTCGACGTTGGCCTGCACGCTTCCGCCGGCCCCCATCACGGTCATCCTTCCGGGTGGAAGCTCGCCCTCCGACGGGATCGCGAATTCGGTCTCCACGATCGCCGATTTCGGGGCCACGCGATTCCAGCCGGCCGGCGCCTCGAGCGAGAACCCGCCGTCGGCGAGCGTGAACCCGCGGGCATCATCGGCGGCGACGGCCCGTGCGGAGGCCGCCGAAGACAGGGCGACGAGGGCGATCACGGTCAGGGAAATCGACGCGCGGCGAAGCATGGCATGGCTCCGAAGGGCAGGGAAACGAACCGGCGGCACCGGCCTTGAGTCTACACCACGGGGCGGGCCGGGAATCCTCGGGGTCAACCGACTTCTTCCGGCAGCAGTTGCGGAAGTGGCTGCAGCGTGGCCATTTCCGCCAGGCCCGCCTTCGCCATTTCGGGGCCGGTGACGTAGCGGTGGGTCTTGATCCACTGGCCGATCAGATCGATCGCCGAGCCGAAAAGTTCGCCGAGGAGCACGTCCATGTCGCGCTCGAGCTCGGCAAAGTGCCGCGACCACTCCGCCGCTTCGGTGATCCCGATGTGCTCCTCGCTCTGCCACTTCATCGGATGGAAAAGGAACACGCTGTAGGGCGTGACGATTCGCCGCGTGCAGGTGGCGAACGGCCACAGGGCGGCCGATGAGCACTCGCCGGTGACGATGCCCGTGGCCCGGATTCCGCGCAGCCGCAGGAGCGTGACGAGCGACATCGCGCAGTAGGGGCTGCCGCCGGGGGAGTCGAAGTAGATCGTGCACTCGCCGCCGGGCTCGACGCCCAGCAGGCGGTCGGTCATGTCGGCCTCGTTGTCGGTGAGGTCGCCGACGACGGCGATCTCGACCGGCCCGCGCCGCTCCTCCTGCTCGGGCCCTGGATGGCTGCTGCCCTGTCGTGCCATGATGGACCGCAAGATTAGGTTCACTCCCTGGAAACGACAAGTTGGGTCGTTGAAAGCAATGGGCATCGTGGCATTCTGCCCGCGCGGGCACCGGATCAACGTCAAGGAGTCTCTGGCCGGGAAGACGGGCGTCTGCCCGGCCTGCGGAGAGAAGTTTTCCATCCCGGCCACGGCCGCAGGCGTCCCGGCCACGGCCGCCGGCGAGTTGCCCCCCGCGGCCCGGGCACTGCCAACCGCCCGCCTGCTCGACATCGCGGCGGATGTCGTGGCCGGGCTTCCCCGCGTCCTGCCGTTCGAGGTCCCGAGCCCCGAGCCGGCGTTCACGCCCCCGCCCGAGCCGGCCGCACCGCCGCCGCCGACACTCCATCCCGCGCTCGCCGAGCGGCCCGAGCTCGAGTGGTGCATCGCGTTCCCCGGGGGCGAACCCACGGAGCCGTTGTCGGCCGAGTCGATGCAGGCGTGGCTCGAATCGGGCCAGGCGGCCGGGACGGAAGTCGTGTGGCGATCCGACTGGCCCGAATGGCGTCCGGCCCGCGATGTCTTCCCCACGCCGGCTATCCGTGGACAAAAACATCCATGACTTTTGTCCACCCGGTCGACCGTGGGAAACGCCGAGGGTTTCCTGGGTCGACAGTCGCCGCATCCTGCGGCGGCAGACGTGCTCCACAGTCTGCCAGCTCAGCCGCGGTAGTCGCCGTGGCAGGAGTCGCACGACTTCTTCAGCGCTCCCACCGCCGTGCGGGCGGCGTCGTAGTCGTTCTTGACCGCCGCCTCGCGGGCCCGCACCGCTGCGTCGCGCATCGCTGCAGCATGGCCGCGGTAGGTCTCGTCGTCGTGGTACTCGTAGTCGGGCCGCTGGATCACCTCGCCGATCGTGGCGATCATCTCCACTTCGTGCAGGAGTTTCTCCACCTGCTTCGTGAAGTCGGCCTTCGAGGCGACGGCTGCCGCCGTCAGGGTGTCGGCAGCCTCGAGCCGCGCCATGAGTGCAGGCCGGCCAGCCACCTGGCTCCACTTGAAGTCCCCGTCGCGTTCGGCGGTCGCTTCGATCGCAGCGCCGTCGAGGAGCGTGCCGAGATCGTCGACGCGAGCCTTCGCCTCCGCGAACGACTGGGTCGTGCCGACCTTGCAGTTGGCACCCACACGGGCGAACAGGTCGCGGGCCTGCGCGGCGTCTTTCCTCCACCGCACGTCGCCATCGTGGGCGGCGATCACGGCGAAGGCCAGGGCGATCGTGCCGAAGCCCACCCGCGCGTCATCGTAGCCCCCGCCCTTGAAGTCGGACGCAGACGCCACGGCCGCCGTGACCCGACGATTCATGTCCTTGATCTCGTCGGCGAGCGTGTCGGGCGAGACGAGCGTCGACCAGCGAAACGTCGCCTCCTCCCGGGCACCGGAAGCTTCCGCCACCGTGGGCGGCGCGGCTGGCGAGCCCTGTTGAGGCGGCGCCGCCGTGGTCGTGAAATCGGGGCGGGACCCCTTGAGCGTGGCGAAGGCGTCGGCAAAGAACGCGGATTCCGTGGTCTTGTCCCAGACCACAGGCGGCCGAGCCCGCACGATCTCGTTCGGCGGCCTCCGCTCGATGCGGGCGGGAGCAGCCGGCGCCCGAGCGACGAGGCAGAGCACTCCCGCGGCAACCAAGAGGGTGATACGGATCATCGGCAACACGGTGGTCGATACGGGGCCCGAGGGGCATCCAAACCCTCCCCGGCATGATAGCCGGTGCCGACCCCGCGGGGAATCAGCCGGCGGCCTGCCATTTTTACCCTTGACCGTATCGCCCGCTCCCGTCACCTTCCCCGGCCCGACCCGTTGCCAGTCAACCGGTCTTCACCCCCGGGAGCCCGCGCCGCCATGACCGCCCCCGCCCCGCTTTCCACCACCCTTCCGCCACCGCGTGCCTGGACGCTGTGGCTCGCCTGCTTCGCCGCCGGGTGCGGCCTGCTGGCCGTTCTCGGAGTCGCGGGCTGTTCCGCCAGTGGTGGCGGGGGAGCCGCATCCGAGGCGGCGAAGACGGCCGTCGCGGTCTTTTTGGACGCAATCAAGCGCGGCGACGACGCAGCCGCGAGCGGGATGCTCACGAAGGTGGCCCGGGCCAAGACGCGGGAGCTCGGTCTTTCGGTCGCCCCGCCGGTGAATCCTGCCGCCACCTATGCGATCCGCGACTGCGAAGTGGTCGGCGAGGCCGGCGATCTCGTGCACGTGGGCACGACGTGGACCGACACCGATGCCGACGGCTTCACGAGCACCGACAACGTGGTGTGGGTGGTGCGGCTCGATCCGGAAGGCTGGCGCGTGGTGGGCATGGCGATGCGAATCTTCGACGACCTGCCGCCGCTGCTCCTCAATTTCGAGGACCCCGAAGACATGCTCGCCAAGCAGGAGCTCGTCGCGGCTGAACTGCAGAAACGGGCCCAGCACGCGGCCGCCCGGGATCAGGCCGAACCCCGGACGGCCCAGGGCGAAACGCCCGCCACAAGGTAAACCCCCGCCGGCCGCTGTGGCCGGATAACAGCCCGGGCCCCCCTTGCGGGAGGCCCGGGCGTGTCAAACTGGCTTCTCCGCGGCCTCAGGGCGGGCCGGGCCGGTGAAGTTGCCGATCAGGTGCCGGCGGCCGGGGCAGCGGGAGCTTGCGGAGCGGCCGCTTCGGTCGGCACGCCTTCCGAGATCACCGCCTCGCCACCGCAGCCGCCGCCAGCACAATCGCCGGACACAACTTCGCCGCCGCAGGAGCCGCCAGCACAACCGCCGGACACAACTTCGCCGCCGCAGGAGCCGCAGTCGGCAGGAGCCGCTTCACACTCCCCGCACTCGGCGGCCGGGGCAGCCTCGCCATGGCAGCGGGCGGCCTTCTTGGCGTGGAGTTTGGCGAGCAAACCGCCGTGGCAACGCGCACGGTGGCGACCGTGGCAGCCGTGGCCGGCCACGGCACCGGAGTCACCGCCTACGAGGGCGATCGCCACGAGGGCGAAAAACATTGCAACCGCAAATCCGAGAAAACGCTTCATCTTATTGCTCCTGGTGAAGAATCCCGCGCGTCAGCACGCGAATGTCGAACAAAAAACCCAGCCCGCCACCTCTACGGCAACCGGCGGCACTCCCCTGGAAGCGCTGCCGGTTGAGGAAAGATTGCGAGTTAGGGAATCTGGGTAAAAAGGCTACCTAGTGGCCTGGACGTGTCAAGCAGCGGCCAGCGGGCGGCGAAAATCGGCCTATCGAGCCGATTCCGCGGGTTTGGGAGGGGGCGGGATGATCCGCCGCCAGGGCCGCCCGCGTCGCGGCGGTCCCGGCGGGGGCGGAGCCTCCGGATTGGCCGCGGTCGCGGCGGCCCGTTCCGCGCGGCGCTTGGCAACCTCGTCGATTACCCCACCCACGAGGTCGATGATGGCGTTGGCCGCTGGATCGCCGCGGGCGTCAGCCGGCAATTTCGACGTCAGATCCTCGAGCTGCTGGACTCCCCTGGTCGGCGCCGGCTTTGCCGTCGGGTCCGTCGTGGCTCCGGCGTCGGCAGGGGCCGGCGCGGGGCCGCGGTCAGCCGGGGTGGCATCCGCCTGCGGCGGCACCCACTTCGGCGCCCGCGGCGGCGACGGCCGCGGCGGGAGGGCCTGACCCCGATTCCGCAGGCGGTCGACGAGGTCGGTCACCACATCGCCCGCCGCAGCCCGAATCGAGCCGTCAAAATTCAGCTTCGGCTCGCCGAGCACGCCGCCCACCTCGATCGAGATCGACTTTCCGGCGAGCGCTGCGAGCAGCGGCCGGTCGGCGGGCAGGTCGACCGGCACGGGCAGGGCCAGCTTCAGGTCGAGCGACCTGTCGTCGAGACCCACCGAGCCGCTCGACTCGATGTCGAGCCGCTGCCCGGGCTTGGCGAGCGGAATGCCAAACTGGAGGCCCTTGTGCCAGACCCGCCGGTTGGCAAGGTGAAACTCGACGGTGGAGGCGTCGGCCACGCGGATCGACCGCGGCAGATCGAGCCGCCCGGGAAGCGAATCGAGGATCCTCGTCGTGAGCGGGCCCGGGCCCACGTCGACGGCGTGCATCGAGAGCACGCCCGCCAGCCGGGCCGCCTCCGGCGCGCCCACGGGAAACGTGGCGTTGTCGAGCTGCAGGGAGAAGCGGCCGCTCGTGCGGGTGGCGTCGGCGAGCACCGGCGCGATGTACGCGAGCACGCCCTGGGCCACGTTGGCCTCCAGCTTGGCCTCGCGCAGGAGCTGCACCTTCTCGATCGTCCACGCACTGGCGGACCCATCGGCGAGCGGGGCGAGGCCGCCCTTGATGTCGGTGGGATCGCTCTCCCACGGCTCGGCCGCCCACGGTCCCGCAACCCGCGCGATGGCGTCGTCGATCTCAAACCGCATCCGCACCAGGCTGCGCCGCGGGCCGGAGGTGCCTCCCCCGCCGGATCTTTCGGCCGGAAGCAGCAGGCCGGTTAGATTCGACGTGCGGTCGGTGTCGAACACGATGTCGGCCTCGAGCCCTTCCAGGCGGAACCGGCCGAGATCTCCCCCCGACAGCAGCATCGCCGCCAGGCCGTGGCTCCCCTCGATCCGCTTGATCGCCAGCGGCGGCCGGGCGCCGTTTCGAGGCACGATCTTCACGTCGTCGATGACGATCGGCCCGGACCAGGCGATCCGAACGCGGCCGATCGCGACGTCGGCCTCGAGCCCGGGGACGGCGCGGGCAATGAACCGCGAGATCCGTGTTGGATCGGAGAGCAGCCAGGGCGCCGCCGCGGCCCCGAGAAGCACGAGGGCCAGCAGCGTCCAGAGCGTGGTCCACGCGAGCGGGCCGAAGAACCGCCGCGGTGGAACGGCCACCTGAGTGTTGCGACCCGACTCCAGGGGGCGAATGGGCTCTGGCATGTGAGTTCTCCCTCGGCTGAGGCGAAGTGTCTGCGGCGTCGTGAGTGCCGACGGCCGATCTTCCCAGCCACCATCTTACCGACGCTCTCCAAGCGGGGCCGCCGGGGGGAACCCGCCCCGTAGATACAGATCGGGAACAATGTGGTAGTGTGGCATGGAAACGCGGGCGTAGCTCAGTTGGTAGAGCGCTAGCTTCCCAAGCTGGATGTCGAGGGTTCGAGTCCCTTCGCCCGCTATTTCACGGCTGCACGGCCATCCATGGCCCGTGCAGCCTGGAGTCTCGGCCGGCTTCCTGCCGGCCTGCCATCCTGCGTCATGCACGGCCATCCATGGCCCGTGCAGCCTGGAGTCTCGGCCGGCTTCCTGCCGTCAGACTTGCGGAAGTGTCCGCCGAGCCACTACCATCCGCGATCGGGTCGGGCGCGGAGCCATGACGAAATTCCGCGGGAATCGCAGGTTTCCCGTGGCCGTTCGAGCATGCACCGCCTCTAATACACCGCCGCCGCACCGTGAGGCGTCGGCCACGTTTTCATCACATCCAAACAGGTGATCCGATGATCGATGGTCTGTTTTTGTTCGGATCGGCGATGCCGAGTCTGTCAGTCTTTCAGTACAACGCGGTCGACAACATCTTTTCGATGACGGTCGCGACGATGGGGGCGGCGGCCCTCTTTCTGTTCATGTCCCGCGCCCATGTCGACCCGGAATACCGGCCCGCCCTGCTCGTGTCGGGCCTGGTGGTTTCGATCGCCTGTTACCACTATTTCATGATTCGTCACAGCTGGCACGACGCCTATGCGCTGGCGGACGGCGGATACCGGGCCACCGGGGCCGCGTTCAACGATTTCTATCGCTACGCCGACTGGATCCTCACCGTGCCGCTGCTGATGGTCGAACTCGTGGCAGTGCTCAGACTGCCGGCGGAGAAGGCGACGAACCTGCTGACCCGGCTCGTGATCGCGGCTGCCTTGATGATCGCACTCGGGTATCCGGGTGAGGTGATCGCCGACCCGGCGAAGTGGGGCGAGCGGGTCATGTGGGGAGCGCTGTCTTCGGTTCCCTTCTTCTACATCCTCTACGTGCTGTGGACGGAACTGACGAAGTCACTCGACAGCCAGCCGCCTGCGGCTCGCAAACTCCTCGAGATCGCCCGGCTGGTCATCCTGATCACATGGGCCGTGTACCCGATCGCGTACGCGCTCGGCGGGACGCCCGATGCGTTGGCGGCGAAGGCCGGCACGGCGAACGCGGCCAGCGGCATCCTGGGTGCCAACGGCGTCGTCGGTCTGCAGATCGGATATGCCATCGCCGACATGACCGCCAAGGCGGGTTTTGGCGTGCTCATCTATCTGATCGCGAAGGCCAAAAGCCGGCACACCCACTCGGGTGACGCCTATGCGACGGCCTGATCCTGTCGGCTTCCGCACCGAAGAACAGTGATGACATGCACGCGGCCTCGGTAATCATGCTCTCGTGGGCGATGATCGGGGCCGCGTGCTTTTTTTCCGACGTGCCGGCCGGGCTCACGGCGGGATTGCTGGCGCTGCTCGTCGCGGTGATCGGTCTTCCCCATGGCGCCGCCGACCACCGCTTCGCGCGGCCGCGGCTCGAGCGACTCCTGGGCACGGCATGGCTGCCGGTGTTCCTGGCCGGGTATGTGGCGGTGGCCGGCGCGGTCGTCTGCGGCTGGTTCGTCGCGCCGGCGGTCACGATCGTCGTGTTCTTTCTGGCTTCCGCGTGGCACTTCGGCGCGGAAGAGCCGCAGGGCGTCCTCGGCCCGCCGTGGCTGCGGCCGGTGTGCCAGTTCGCCCGCGGCGGGCTCGTGATCTGGGTGCCGCTCGTGACCCACGGCGGCGAAGTCGGCGAGATTCTCGCGCGGACCGCGCCGCCGGGCTCGGGGCCCGCAATCTCCCAGGCCCTCGCCGTGCTGACGGCCTGCTCATGGATCATGCTCCCGATCGCGGCGACCGCCTGGATTCTCCAGGCCCTGGCGGCCGGTGCGCGGCCCGGCTGGACGCGATGGCGCTCGCTCGTCGACACCGCCCTGGTCGGCTCGCTCGTCGTGCTGTTCGCGGTCGCGAGCCCGCTGGTGGGCTTTCTCGTCTACTTCTGCGGCTGGCACTCCGCCCGCGGACTCGGGCGGCTGCGGATCGAACTCGGTGAAAACTGGCCCGAACTGGCCGCAAGCCTGTTCCCGTTGACCGCAGGGGCGATCGCCTTGATCGGGCTGGTGGCCTGGCTCGCGCTCGGCGGGGCCGGCTGGAACGACACGCTCATCCGCACGACCTTCGTCGGCTTGAGCGCCGTGGCGATCCCGCATCTTCTCCTGCACGGTTGTGCGCCGCTGTTCGACGCGGCAGCCCGGCGGCGATCGACGCGGCCGCTCGCCATCGGGAGCCCGGCATGATACGCGCCGCGGAGTTCGACTACTGCATCGTGGGCGGGGGCCTCCAGGGCTGCCTCCTCGCCCATGCGTTGGCCTGGCATCGGCCGGAGGCCCACGTCCTGCTCGTCGAACGGTCCGGCGAGTTGTGCGGCAATCACACCTGGTCGTTCCATGAGACGGATGTCGACGAGCCGGCGCGGGGCTGGCTCGACCCGCTCGTCGCCCACCGCTGGCCGAGTTATCGAGTCAGGTTTCCCGCGTGGTCGCGGCGGGTGAGGATTCCGTACGCGACGATCACGTCCGACCGTCTCCGCGAGGCGACGCTCCACCTGGCGGCCGCAGGAGCAACGGCCGCTCGCACGGGCCGGCTCGTGGTGCGCCGCGGTGAGCCGTGCGAAATCGTCTCGCCCACCGCCGTGAGGCTCGGTGACGCGGTCGAGGTGTCCTGCCGCGCGGTGCTCGACTGCCGCGGGCGGTTCGCGGCCGCGGGCAGCGTGGGCGGCGCGGGCTACCAGACGTTCGTGGGGCACGAATACGTGACGGCAGGGCGGTGGCCGGCGGCGGAACCGACGGTCATGGACGTCCGGGCGGACCAGGCCCACGGCTTCGAGTTTCTCTACGAGCTGCCGCTCGGACCGGATCGCGTGCTGCTCGAATACACACGCTTCCACGAGGAGCCGACCTGTGATGAGCCGCGGGCCGCCGGGCTGATCGCGACACGGCTGGCCGAGGCGGCCGCGGGGTCGGCGACGCTCGTCCGCACCGAGCGGGGATGCCTCCCGATGCCCTACGCGCGGAAGCCCGGCCGCGAGGCCGTGTCGCCGGCCGGCGGCTACGCCGGCGGCTGGTATCACGCGGCCACCGGCTACTCGATGCCGCTGGCGGTGCGGTTTGCGGAACTGGTCGCCCGGGCGGGGCCGGGCGAGGTCGCGGCCGAGATCGCGACAGCCGCTGCCCGCGAGGGATTCCGCCACGGTTTCTCGCGGTTTCTCAACCGGTTGCTGTTTTGCATGGTCAGGCCAGAAGACCGGTGGAAGATTTTCCAGCGGTTCTACCGCGTGCTGCCGGAAGAGCGGATCGCCCGATTTTATGCGCATCGCTTCACGGTGACCGACGCCGTCCGGATCGTCGTCGGCAGGCCGCCCGCCGGACTGGCCCCGATTCGATTCGCCAGATCATTCTTCCCACCCCCGGGGCCGGTGCCGACATGACAGCCCAGCCCCTCGGTTTCGCCGGCCCGATGCACCAGACCGCCGGCGCGCGGCATGGGTGGTCCAAGGCCCTTCAACTCGCCGCCGACCTCTATCCCGGCGTCGGCGGCAAGCGGCTGCGCGCCACCCTGCTCGAGCGGGCCTACGCGTTTGCCGGCGGCTGCTCCCGTCCGCCGGCGCCGATGGTCGACGCGATCGAGATGCTCCACGCCGGTTCGCTCGTGATCGACGACTTCGAGGACGACTCGCAGACCCGCCGCGGACAGCCCGCGCTCCACCGGGTGATCGGGCCGGCCCGGGCGGTGAACGCCGGGAACTGGATGTATTTCCGGGCGCTCGAATTGGCGGCGGCGGCCCTGGAGGATCCCATCCGGTCAGCCGCACTCGTCGGCCGGTTCATCACCGTGGCCCGGCAGTGTCACGAGGGTCAGGCGCTCGATCTGGCGACGCCGGTCGACGAGGTCACGCCGCGGCAGGCGGAGGTGACAGCGCTGGCTATCTCGCGGTGGAAGACCGGGCGGCTCACGTCGCTCGCGGCCTGGTGCGGCGCGCACGCCGCCGCGGGAGACGCCGAGACGCTGCGAGCCGTGGCCGCGTTTGGCTGCCGGGTGGGCGTCTGCCTGCAGATGAAAAACGACCTCGACGAACTCCGGGAATTTATCGACGGGGCGGATCGGTGTGACGACCTGCGCAACCGTCGTGTCACCTGGCCCTGGGCCTGGGCCGCCGGTGAATTGTCGGCCGGTCAGTTCGCGGCCTGGCAGCGCCGGCTGTGGCAGTCCGCGGACAAGCCGGCCGCCTTCCGCGGGCTCGCCAGGGATCTGCTCGACGCGACCCAGGGGCGGGCGGCGGCCGCGATCAGGGGCCGGCTCGACCGGGCGGTCGACAGGCTCGTCGCCGTGACCGGCGGTGCCCGCGAAGCCGATCCGCTGGCCGCGGTCTGCGACGCCCTGCGGATCGCGAGTGAGCCGACGCGGGCAGAGGCCCTTTCATGAGCGTGGCCACCGTCGCAGGGCGGCAGAGGCCCCGCTCAGACGCCGGCCCAAGGCGGCGGGCTGCCGTGATCGGCAGCGGCTTCGGCGGCCTGGCTGCGGCCATCCGCCTGCAATCGATGGGATTCGAGACGGTCTGTTACGAGGCCCACGACCAGCCGGGTGGCCGGGCAGCCGTCTACGAGGATCGCGGCTACATCTTCGATGCCGGGCCGACCGTGATCACCGCTCCCCACTGCCTGGAGGAGCTGTTCGATCTCTCCGGCCGGCGGATGGCCGACTATGTCCGCCTGCTGCCCGTGACCCCGCTCTATAGGCTGCGGTGGGGCGACGGCGTCGCCTTCGACTACGTGGCCGACGAGGCGGGGCTCGTCGAGCAGGTCCGGCGGGTGAATCCTGCCGACGTGGACGGCTATCGTCGCTTCGCCGACTATGCCCGCCAGGTGTTCGCGAAGGGCTACGAGGAACTTGGCGCGGTGCCCTTCCTCCATTTCACCGACATGATCCGCGCGGCGCCGCATTTGGCCCGCCTCCGGGCCGACCGGAGCGTCTACGCGACCGTCTCCCGGTTCGTGAAGGACGAGCATCTGCGGCAGGCGTTCAGCTTTCATCCCCTGCTCGTGGGCGGCAATCCGCTGGAGACGAGCGCGATCTACACGCTGATCCACTGGATCGAGCGGAAGTGGGGCGTGTTCTTTCCCGAAGGTGGCACCGGCGCGCTTGTCCGCAGCCTCGTGCGGCTGTTCCAGGACCTCGGCGGCACGCTCCGGCTGCATGCTCCGGTCGATCGCGTCGCGCTCGAGGCTGCCGGCGCCGCGACCCGGCACGTCGTCCACGCCGCCGGCGGGCCTCCCGCGGCGTTCGATGTGGTCGTCTCGAACGCCGACGTCCACCACACCTACGCCACGCTGTATCGCGGGATCGCCGCGGCCGGCCGGCGGCAGCGGCGGCTGGAGCGCATGGCCTGGTCGATGTCGTTGTTCGTGCTCTCCTTCGGCACCAATCGGCGGTATCCAAACCTGGCCCACCACACGATCCTGTTCGGGCCGCGGTTCCAGGGGCTGTTGCGGGACATCTTCCACGGCCATCGCCTGCCGGAGGATTTCAGCCTCTACCTTCACGCCCCCACGATCACCGACCCGGGCATGGCCCCGCCCGGAGGTGAGGCGTTTTACGTGCTCAGCCCGGTGCCGCACCTCGGCAACGCGGCGATCGACTGGGAGACCGTGGCCCCCCGCTATGGCGACGCCATTCTCGATTTCCTCGAGCCGCACCTGCCGGGCGTCCGGGCGGCGCTCGTGACCCGGCGGCACTGCACGCCCGCCGACTTCGCGAGCCGGTTCCACGCCCATCACGGCTCCGCCTTCTCCGTCGCGCCGACGCTCATGCAGTCGGCGTACTTCCGGCCGCACAACCGCGACCCCGACATCCCCGGGCTGTACATCGTCGGGGCGGGCACCCATCCGGGGGCCGGCGTGCCGGGCGTCGTCAACTCGGCCAAGGCCACCTGCGACACGATCGCGGCGGACTACCCTCTCGTCAGCCGTGATTGAAGATTGAACATCCAGGTCATGCGGCGGATCCAGGAAGCCCGGAGCGGAAGCGACGGGACATGCATGACGGACTCTTCCATGCTCGATAAAGACGCGGAAGCGGGAGCGTCGATCCGGCGGCACAGCCGCTCGTTTTCATTCGCCAGCCGGCTGCTCCCCAGGGACAAACGGGCCGACGTCGAGCGGCTCTACGCGTGGTGCCGGTGGTGCGACGACGGCGTCGACGCCGCCGCCTCGCCTCGCGAGGCGGTCGAGTTCGTCGACCGGGCGACGAGCGACGTGCGCCGAATCGCCGTCGGCCAGAGTCCGATCGCCGTGGAGAGCCGCTGGCTCGCAGAGCTCGTGGGCCGGCACGACATGCCGCTCGCGGCGGCCCTGGCCCTGCTCGACGGGATGCGGTCGGACCTCGTGCCGGCGGCCGGCTTTCACGAGCCCGATCTCCTCCGGTATTGCTTTCGTGTCGCCGGGACGGTCGGCGTGCTCATGGGTCCGATCCTCGGCCTCGACGACCGCCGCTATCTGCCCCACGCCGCGGCGCTCGGCATGGGCATGCAGTTGACGAACATCGCCCGCGATATCGCCGAGGACTGGCGGCGGTCGCGGTGCTACCTGCCGGTGGAATGGACCGCAGGCCTGCGGCCGGATCACGCCCCGCCGGATCCGGAGCGGGTGCGCCAGGGCGTGCGGACGATCCTCGCAGCCGCAGACGGTTTCTACACGGCAGGCGAGGCGGGCATCGGCGGGCTCGCCCCCGATTGCCGTCTGGCCGTCCGGGCTGCGGCGCGGATCTATCAGGCGATCGGGACGACGATCAGGCGGAACGATTTTCAGGTGCTCGACGAGCGGGCCCGGGTCTCGACGCTCGGAAAGCTGAGGCTCTTCGCCCTCGCGTTGCTCGTCCCTCCGGGCGGAGGCGGACGGATCCTGCTCGACGACCAGGCGACACGGGCGCTCGCGGTGGCGGAGCGACTTGTGGCGGAATGCGGGGTATCGTAAGGCGGCCGTGCAGCGGCCGTTACCCACACCCGGAGTCTCGTCATGAAGTGGAGTGCCTGGAGCGTCGTCTTCACCGGTCTGTCGCTCACGAGCGTCATGGCGGTCGTCCTGTTCTTCCTGGTGTGGATGAATCCAAAGGACGCCGTGTATGGCTCGACGCCGCTCGTCTATGCGGCCGGCTCCGCCATCTCGGCGTTGGCCTTCAATCGGGCCTCGGCCTGGGCGGCCGGTCGCGCGCAGCGGCTCGATCCGTAAGCGGATCCTCGCCGGGAGCGCTCGGCACGATTGGCCTCCTCCGGCGATGTGGTACAACTCGCAATCCTGGTTCGCACCCACTCCCGGAGTCTTCGCCCTCATGGCCAAGTCCACCAAGCCCGTCGGCATCGCCGCCGAGATCGTTCCCGCCCACGTCGTCGAATCCGCGCGGAAACTGCTGAGCCGTGCCGAGAAGCAGTTTTTCGATTCGAGCTTCGGCGCCGCGCTCGCGAAACACACGCACGCGCAGGTGCAGGCCGCCATGAAGCAGGCACGCATCCTGCGCGACAAGTGGCGCGACCTCCTCGAGGAGCAATCGCGGTCGGCGAAGCGGTCGGGCCGAGCCACCGAGGCGGCCAACGCCCGCACCCGCGACAAGCACGACATCCTCGCCGGCGTCGTCGCACGGTTCGAGAGGCGGATCGCGGAACTCGAGAAGTTCGTCACGCAGGCGACCGCTCCGACGAAGGCCGGACCGGCCAAGCCGGCCACCGTGGCCGCGGCCAAGTCCAAGGCCAAGCGGACGACGCAGCCGGCGACCGTGGCGTCGAAGAAGGCCTCGCGACGCGTGACGAACGGCCTCGGCGCCGCGCCGGCGGCGCAGCTCGTGACGTTCGACCGCTCGAAGCAGCGATCAGCGCTCACCGCCGCCAAGGCCAGCCGCATCAAGCGGGGCGGCCAGGGCACGCAGCGGCTCGGTCATGCCGTGGCGAGCGCCAAGCGCGCCCAGAAGCGGCGCGACATCCGCTCGCGCGGTTAGGAACTCTTCTCGTTGGCCCGGAACTGCCAGGGGGCGACGGGGCTCGGCTGCGCCCAGAGGCCGATCTGCCTGCCGCGGGCGTCCGCCTGGAGCTGCGCGAGTGACGTGTCCTTCGAGTAGGCGGCGTAGTGCCAGGCATTGCCGGTGGCGACCATTTCGCGGTTCACGTCGGTGCCGTTGACGAGCACGTGGCCGATCCAGCGGCCGTACCGGTCTTTGCCCTCGTCGACCACCTCGACGGTCTTGCCGAACACCATGCTCGCGAGCGCCTCACGCGAGACCTTGCCGAAGTCCTGCCCGAGTTCCGGGGCGTCGATCTCGGCGAGCCGCACCTTCTGCTGCTGATTGTTTTCATCGAGGCAGGTGAGCGTGTCGCCGTCGTGCACGCCCACGACGCGCCACATGTGCGAGTTTGCCGCGGGGCCGGTCGGCGCGGGCTGCTGCCAGGGCGCGGTCGTGATCGGGCTCGAGCTCACCGGCTGCAGCGGCTGTGAGGCCGGCTGAGAAGACGGCTGGGCAGCGGCGGCCGCGATGGCGGCCGGTGCGGCAGCGGCGGCGAATTGACCCGCAGCATTTGGCGGTGGCGTGGCCGGAGCCGACGGCACCCACTGCGCCGGCGGCGGCTGCAGCGGCTGAGACTGCCATGGCGCGGCCACTGGTGGCGGCGCGAATGCCTGCTGCGGCGTGCTCGGCGGCACGAGCGGCTGGCCCGTGAGCTGGGGTGCCGCCGGCGGAAACTGGTAGGGCGGCGGCTGGTAGCGGGCCACGGTGGGCGGCGGCAGCGCGTAGGTGGGCGGCGCGGCGCCCTGCGTGCGGTAGTTCCAGCCGTTGCCGGGGGAGGCGGGAGAGGGAACCGGCTGGGCGGCCTGCCGCCGGTTCACCGGCGCCAGCATCGGCACCGGCGGGCCCACGGGATAGGTAAACGTGTACGTCGGAGCGTAGTAATGCGTCACCGCGCGGCCGTCGGGGCCGATCATCTCGTAGGGCACCGCCTGCGGCTGCCAGCCCTGCGGGATCGCGCCCCCTTGGATCACATAGCCGGGCCACGGCGTGGCCTGGGCGATCGGCACGCCCGCAGGCTGCGTCGCTCCCGGCTTGCCGTCGCTCGATGCGGCGTCGACCTTCGTGCCCCCGGTGGCCCACGGGCTCACGGTCGCGGCATCGGCCCCGCCGGCGATGCGTGCGTGATCCGCGAACATGAAGGCGCACAGCAGCAGCGCGACACCCGCGCGCGGCAACCGGCCCATGCCCAAGCGACGTTCCTGCCGCACCCTGTTTCGCCCTCCCGGCGAATCGACGCGGTGATGACGGCGGCTTGTACCGCGCAGCCCGCCCCTGAACGATCGGAATTCGGCCGTTTCCGTGGCGAGTCGACTTCGCCCGGAAACGGC
>Ga0214923_10004482_pt1 | contig 16821 bp, 12 predicted proteins | sample LL1510_MetaG_FD_177993 | JGI IMG/M metagenome (GOLD analysis project Ga0214923, IMG submission 177993) | Freshwater microbial communities from Lake Lanier, Atlanta, Georgia, United States - LL-1510 | ecosystem: Environmental > Aquatic > Freshwater > Lake | place: USA: Georgia | collected... | reverse complement strand
AGGGAATATCAGGAGCATCTGGACCAACAGGGCCAACAGGAGCCCAGGGAATATCAGGAGCATCTGGACCAACAGGGCCAACAGGAGCCCAGGGAATATCAGGAGCATCTGGACCAACAGGGCCAACGGGTCCAACAGGAGCCCAAGGAATATCAGGAGCATCTGGACCGACAGGTCCAACGGGTCCAACAGGGGCCCAGGGAATATCTGGAGCATCTGGACCAACAGGTCCAACAGGTCCAACAGGAGCACAAGGAATATCTGGTGCTACAGGTCCAACAGGTGTTATTGGCGCAGTAGGTTTGAATTATTCTAACTACATATTCTGGAACAATACTACATCAACTTGGCAGGCTGAAACAGGTACAACAGTTCATATAGGCTCATATGCTGGTTCGACAAGCCAGGGCACCAATTCTGTAGCAATAGGTAACTTAGCAGGAGTTAATAGTCAATCCATCAATTCTATTGCCATAGGATCTTCAGCTGGTTCTACATTACAATACGCAAGCTCAATCGCAATAGGCTTTCAGACTGGTATATCAAATCAGTCAACTGCGGCGATTGCCATTGGAGCACGAGCAGGTTTTACTAGTCAAGGTGAAACATCAATAGCAATAGGTAATTCAGCAGGTTATAATCGTCAATCTACCAATGCGATCGCAATAGGAGATTTAGCTGGGTCTACCTTACAATACGCAAGCTCAATTGCGATAGGCCTTCAGGCTGGTATATCAAATCAGTCAACTGCTGCTGTTGCCATTGGTGTTAATGCTGGATTTACTAATCAAGGTGAAAGTGCAATAGCTATAGGAAATTTAGCGGGACAAACTAGGCAATCTACCAATGCGATCGCAATAGGTAACTTAGCTGGAATTACTAATCAAGGTGAGGGCTCGGTAGCAATAGGGAGTGAATCTGGCGCGAGTCAAGCCATAGGTACAGTGGCAATAGGAGATAGAGCAGGTGATATAAGTCAAAATCAATATTCAATTGCGATAGGTTTTCGAACAGGCAGAACTCAAGCACTACAGGGAATAGCAATAGGATATCAAACTGGAACAAATCAAAAAGATCAGGCAGTAGCAATAGGCAGTTCAGCAGGAAATAATAATCAATCTTCAAGTGCAGTCGCAATAGGATCAGGCGCAGCAACGTCTAGTCAAGGTGAGTCGGCAATAGCAATAGGCACTTCAGCAGCAGCGACAAATCAATCAACAAACGCAATTGCGATAGGTAATTCTGCCGCAGGAAATAATAGTCAAGGTCAAAGCGCGATAGCTATTGGTCTTCAAGCAGCAAGATATAGTCAATCTACAAGCGCAGTCGCAATAGGAGAGGAGGCAGGACTTAGAAATCAAGATATATACTCGATTGCAATGGGATATCAAGCAGGACAAAGTACTCAACAAAAATATTCGGTCGCAATGGGATATCAAGCAGGACAAATAGCTCAAAAATCTAGTTCAATTGCCATAGGAGTAAACGCAGGAAATACTACTCAATCTACCAATTCTATCGCAATAGGAGCAGCAGCAGGTTCTACATTACAGTTCGCAAGCACAATTGCGATAGGTTTACAAGCTGGTATATCAAATCAGTCAACTGCTGCAGTGGCAATTGGCATCCAAGCTGGATTTACTAGTCAAGGTGAACAGACAGTAGCTATAGGACAAGAAGCAGGAAATATATCACAAGGTCAGAGATCAGTCGCAATAGGATATCAAGCAGGGCAAACTAGTCAAAATGTATGGTCTGTAGCAATAGGATATAGAGCAGGATTAGGTAGTCAGGGTGCGGGCGGAATAGCTATAGGATATAATGCAGGTGCTACAACACAAGGATCAGATACAATAGCAATAGGAAGTGTTTCAGGTGGCACTAATCAACAATCTTATGGTATATCTATTGGATACCAAGCAGGGTCAAAATCACAACAAACAAACGCAGTATCTATAGGGGCAAGTGCTGGATATAGTACTCAACAAGCAAGCGCAGTAGCTATAGGAAATGCGGCTGGATATAACCTTCAATCAACTAATTCAATTGCGATAGGATCATCAGCAGGTTCTACATTACAGTTCGCAAGCACAATTGCGATAGGTTTACAAGCTGGTATATCAAATCAGTCAACTGCTGCAGTGGCAATAGGAGCACAGGCTGGATTTACTAACCAAGGCCAAAATTCCATAGCGATAGGATATCTAGCAGGACAAACTAATCAATCTACAAATACAATCATCTTAAATGCGTCTGGATCTGCTCTAAATACAGTCTCACCAAGTGCTCTATATATAAATCCTATTAGAAATACCACTGGAACACATCTAATAACGTATAATATATCAACATTTGAAGTGGGTTATTCATCAGCCGCAGCAACAGGTCCAACAGGAGCTGCAGGAGTTACAGGAGCTCAGGGTATATCTGGTGCTACAGGTCCAACAGGTACAACAGGACCAACAGGTCCAACAGGATCTCAAGGTATATCTGGAGCTACAGGACCGACAGGTACAACAGGACCAACAGGTCCTCAAGGAATATCTGGAGCTACAGGACCGACAGGTACAACAGGACCAACAGGTCCTCAAGGAATATCTGGAGCATCTGGTCCAACAGGAGCAGCAGGCTCAGCAGGATCTCAAGGTATATCAGGAGCTACAGGGCCGACAGGCTCAGCAGGCTCAGCAGGATCTCAGGGTATATCTGGTGCGACAGGACCGACAGGAGCAGTAGGATCGGCAGGATCTCAAGGAATATCAGGAGCTACAGGCCCAACAGGTGTTATTGGTGCAGTAGGTTTGAATTACTCTAACTACTTATTCTGGAGCACTGGCACAACAAGTTGGCAAGCTGAGACAGGAGACAGAGTTCATATAGGACAAAACGCAGGGTCAACTCTTCAGTCAACCGCAGCCATTGCGATAGGACTACAAGCTGGATTTAATACTCAAGGTACTAGTACAATAGCTATTGGAGTTCAGGCAGGATCAACGCTTCAGTCAACAGTTGCGATAGCGATAGGATGGCAAGCAGGACAGAGTAGTCAAGGATCTAACACTGTCGCGATTGGATTTCAAGCAGGACAAAATAACCAATTGACTAGTGCTATTGCGATAGGAACTATGGCAGGAGATACTAATCAAGGCAGTAGCACAATAGCTATTGGAGTTCAGGCAGGATCAACGCTTCAGTCAAATGCAGGAATTGCAATAGGATGGCAAGCGGGACAAAGTAATCAATCGACTAATACTATTGCGATCGGATACCAAGCAGGACAAACTAGTCAATCAACTAATGCTATTGCGATGGGATATCAAGCAGCATTTCAGAATCAAGGTCCTAGTACTATCGCAATAGGACAATTTGCTGGAAGCTATGGACAGGGAGCAGCAGGAATTGCATTAGGATTTCAGGCAGGAAATGCTACTCAGGGTAATTTAGCGATAGCTATAGGTCATAGCGCAGGTAATCAGTCACAACAAGCTAATGCCATAGCGATAGGATACCAGGCAGGGCAAGGAACATTTAGTGCCCCTGCTACATATCAAGGTGCACATGCCATTGCGATAGGAACTCAGGCAGGTAATCAAACTCAAGCTGGGGGTGCTATTGCTATAGGACAAGAAGCAGGAAAAAATAATCAAGGTATAGGTATCGCAATAGGATTCCAATCTGGATCAACTAATCAATTATTTGGTGGAGTAGGTCTAGGCATCGCAGCAGGTCAATTTAATCAGTCAACAGGAGCAGTAACAATAGGAAGTTACGCAGGGCGAAATAATCAAGGACAATATTCAGTAGCACTTGGATATGCAGCAGGACAAGAAACTCAACTACAGGAATCGGTCGCAATTGGTTATGAAGCTGGACTTACAGGACAGGGTACAACAGCAGGCGGTCAAATAGGACATTCTGTTGCAGTTGGTTCATCTGCTGGAAGAATTAATCAAAGAGCAGGAGCTATAGCTATTGGATGGAATAGTGCAAATAACGGACAAGGACAACGTGCTATTGCGATTGGTGAATCAGTAGCAGGAGGATCAGGCGTATCACAAGGAGACTTTTCTATTGCACTTGGTTTTGTTGCAGGGTATGCTGGTTGTGCTGCTAATAGTATTATTCTAAACGCTCAATCTGGAATAGCATTAAATTCAGCAACTTCTGGTTTTTTTGTTGCGCCAATAAGAAATGATACTACAACTACATCTTCTTCCACGGATACTTTAAATAATTTTATGTATAATACTGGAACAAAAGAAATAATACAGATGGATACTCCTTACTGGTCTCTATATACTACACCATTTATGGGTATTTCACCTTATTATGGTCTTATAAGTACTTCACAGCTTCCAACAACAGGATATTTAGGAGATCTTAGTACAATAAATTATTCAGCTAATGTTACATGTTCGCGTGGATTAGGAACTTCTGTATGGAATACTACAACAACTGCTTCAGCTAATACACTTATAGATGTAGAAATACCATATAATGGTATATATCAAATAAATGTTGTAGGTGCCCCAAATGATGGTTCTCGTTGTATTGTTCAACTAGTTCAATCTACTACAACAGGTATTGGTAAAACTACAGAAATGATTGATATTTCAGGTACTTTAACCCAGGCATCTTACGCAGGATCATTTTATTTCCCTAAAAGTATGCGATTATTACTTAAAAGTGATCAAGGCGCGAATTATATAGGATTTTCTGGATTTTTAATAAAACGAATATAAAATTAACATATTACTATACTAATTTCTATACTATATTAGAATGCCACTAAATACAACCAGAAAAAGAGGAGGTGCTTGCCCTTGTATGATGACGGCTACACCTATAACAGGCGGCTACAAACCCACCAAACGCAATATAAAATATCTTAAAAAATGGAAAAAAGGCGAATCCATCGGATTTACAATGCGTTCATCCCTCAAAGCCAAAGGGTTAATTCCGAGAGCAAACGGAACTAAAAGAGTTAGCTCTAAATATCGCAAATAATCGTAAATCAATTATAAAATCTAATATAATACTTTGTTATAAATTATAACAAAGTATTATAGTAAATATAAAGGAATTATAAGTAGTATTTATAATAATGGAGCTAGATGACGCATTAGAATCCGAGCAGGAAATAAAATCCCGCAGAGGTTATCTCCTAAAAGATCTAGCAAGGTCATTCATACAATGCCTAGGAGAAGCAGGACCCGTCGCATCTGGAAAACTAATACATTATACCGCAGACATGGTAACATCTGGCGGCCTACAACTTTGGCAAAAACTCTGTTGGGATTACACATACGACCATATTGGCGTAGCCAGCCCCAGAATCTTCCACTTTCTTTTTAGAAAATTCAAGGAACTTAATGAAATATCCCTCAAAGCCACATTTGATAGTTTCTGTAAAAACAAGGACGTCCAAGAGACTCTAACAGAAATAGTACTCATCCTTCAAGACTGTCCGAAGAAAACAAAACCTAAGCTGCCGAGTGTCGCATCAGATACTCACGAAAATGAAACATGGTTACGATCTGTACTTAGAACAACTGACAAAAAGGCGGTAAGAAATGTATACAACCCCAGTGGAGATTTAGAGCAAATGTTACACGCAGGTAATGAGATGGTCTATGCTATTCAGGAGGGTGCGACTGAGAGAGCCCTCTTTTGGATTAAATGGCTATTGGAGGAGGACGCGATTTACAGGAAGAAGCTAGGTGGCGGTCTAACAACACTTGAAAGAGGCCCAGCGCAATTAAAACCGCAACAGAAGTCGTCGGTTGGATACTATCTAATTGCGGTTTTAGCAGAGGTCTATAAAGAGTTCGCGGGTAAAGGAATGATACGAATGCATGAGGAATTTCAGACGCTACTGGATATCTATCGCTCACCAGATCAAAGAAATAGTCAACGAAGAAAAATGGATACAATAGCGTTAATGGTACAAATTCTTACGGATGTTCCAAAATGGAAAGTCCCAGCCGCGCCGAGTCTAGTTCCAGATGTGGCTAAACTTCAAAGAGCAGTCTCACAGTCGGATGGATTCTTTAGAGAAGTATTAATGGCGCCGCTACCGAAGAAGTTGCTACCAGCAACGGTTACGGGGCTCGTTAAAAAGAAGGTGAAGGATCTAACAAAGCAAGAACAACTGGAGAAACAGCTTGCAGCGATTGATGAGGTAACGATGAATTTTTATAAGATAGGTAAATAATATGAGTAAATGATTTAACCAATTAATGCCCTAAAAATTGAATAATTAATAGCACATAAAGCCCTTATTAGTCTAATATTTAGACCCGTGTCTATACCAAATAAAACTATTTTCTATTTGTATACTATATGCTAAAAGCGAACTTCGGTATGAGCGAATGCGACTCTGCTCCTCAAAATGATTCCGAGAATACGGATAAACTAAAATATCGTGGGTCGCATACTATGCATGATTTTTCAAAATGTTTTATTAAAGAGAAGGATACGGAGACTGTATTCCTAGCACTTTTCAATGGTTTTAAAGAAATTTGTGGTAATAACAATTTACGCATAGTTGGTGAGAAAATGGTGGTCTTTGACGGATCTGTCTCGCCTCCTGGTGGTACAATAATATTGATGCTTGACGAGTCACACATTTCCCTTCATAGTTATGGAGAAGAGGGGATTTTGGCGACCGATACCTTCACCTGCTCAAAAAACCCTGAAAATCATATTAACGCAGTAAATGATATTAAAAAACTAATATCATATCACTTTCCTGAGGGTGAACTAATGAAACAGCATTCAGTTGGCCGCTTTGTAACTCTGTAACTATGCGACTTTGTAGATGTATGCGACTATATAATTATGATATTTATAATCTAAATTTTGATTATATTCATTATACTCCTTATCATCACACTTAATACTATAACACTCATCATATTAATTCAAATATATCCACTAATATATTCGAATCAATATATTTTAGTCTATAATAAAAATATGTCAATCTCCTTCGTAATTTCACTCTATATCATAAAATAACTGAATTACTTCAATAGTTTTTTCTGTTTTATTTAACGGATCTGTCCAATATTTTATTTGCTCTTCCAATGCTTTTAGTCGTTCATCCCATTCATTCTTTTTTGATTTCTTTACACCACAAATGCCTTTTGTATCTAATCCCCAACATGATCTAATATTTTTAGTTTTAAGCATATAATCATCTGGATTAAAACGAATAAATACAATAGGTCTATGTCTTAAATCTTGTGACAATTCCATAATGCGCATATTTTCACAACTACAGTCGTAATCTATATGCTGATTTTCATCTATTTCAACTATAATAATTTGATATCCTAAATCTAATAATAAATCTGGACGCCTTCTTGAACAGCCATCTTGAACTTTTTTATCAGTAATCCAATCAAATTCTGAAAAGGTAGTTTTTACATATTCTACTACAGAATATTCTTTGGTTTTATAATTGCGTGCGACTGGTTTATCTGGAAACATATTCATGTAGCAATAGAGGCAATATCCGTCGTATTTTTTTGTAACATGTGTTGAACACCATTCACTTTTACATAGTTTATTTTTAACATCTACCATTTCAACTTTCTTATGTGTCACGCAATATAATCCAGATGTTTCACCTTCTACATTATAATTTGGTATTTTTTTACATCCTTCTTGAATACATGTTTTATCTCTCACATTTATCATCCCATCTTTTTTGTGTGTTGTACAATACAATCCAGTTATTTCACCTTCTATATTATATCCTGGCTGCTTTTTACATCCTTCTTGAATACATGTTTTAGATTTTACATTTATCATTCCATCTTTTTTGTGTGTTGTACAATATAATCCAGTTATTTCACCTTCTATATTATAGCTTGGTTGTTTTTTACAACCCTCTTGAATACACTTTTTAGATGCTATATTTACCATTCCATCTTTTTTGTGTGTCGTACAATACAATCTAGTTGTTTCACCTTCTACATTATATGATGCTCTAATTTTACATCCATCTTCTTTACAATTGGTATTATTTACATCTACCATCTCACATTTCTTATGTTTCGCACAGTATAGTCCTTTTGTTTCAGATTCTAGATTATAATTGGGTATAATTTTACATCCCTTTTCTTTACATTTTTTATGTTGTATATCTACCATTCCATCTTTTTTATGTGTTGTACAATACAATCCAGATGTTTCACCTTCTACATTATAATTTGGTATTTTTTTACATCCTTCTTGAATACACTTTTTAGATGCTACATTTATCATCCCATCCTTTTTATGTATAGCACAATATAATCTTTTTTTTTCACCTTCTATATTATAAATTGGTTCTTTTTTACATTCCTTTTCTTTACATCTTCTAGTCATCCTACTTCTAAATTAAAAATTATTTAAAATCTCATTCAAATTTAAGCACAAATAATAGTTACATTAAATAAATAATATTAAGCTTATCCTATTTTTAATCTTAATCTTAATACAAATCCTCTTTGCGCCGCCCATCCCATCCAGCATTTGGATTATATTCATCCTCTTCCCCGTCTTCATTACCCTCCTCACGCTCCGCAAACTCGTCGTCTTCACCTTCAAATGATTCCTCCTCCTCATATTCATAATTTGATCCACCACCCAGAGATGACTGTTCGTCTGGATTAATATATACATTTTCCTCTTCCTCATCATCACCATCACTTTTAATAACGCCGCGACGGCCAATAGACCCAAGAACAGGCACCTTCTTCATAAGTCTAGCAGCTTGGCGCATCTTCTCCTCTTCAAGCTCTTTTCTACGCTCAATCTCCGCCTTTTCCCTGTCTTCCTCCTCTTTCTTCTTAGCCCACAGACTAGCCATCTCCGCAAACGATGGTGCTGAACTAGTAGAAGTCTTTAGCTCAGTTAGCTTTGGCTTTTCCGTTGGTTGCCGCCTTTCCATTGGTTGTGGCTTAAAAGGGGGAATAACGACATTGTTTTTCTTAACAGCACCCAGTGCTGGAAAATCATCAGCCGAGCTAAGATCAACAGGTTTTTGGTAATTAGGATCCTCTGAAATACGAACCTGCTCTGCGAATTTGGAGGCAAATGACCCACCGCCTTTACTAGACTCACCATTTAGCGGACTATGTGATGTAATAGAGGCAAGAGTAGCGGGGGCCAATTTAGGTACTTCAACAGTAATTGGTTTCTCCTTTTTATGATCGTGCGAAACTTTGCTAAAAGGATTTGAGATATTACGTTCTTGGGAGAAATTTCTAGAAGGCGGTTCTACAACCTCTTTTATACCCTCCCCTTTTAAGACGCCTTCCTTTAAGGCGCCTTCCCTTAAAGCACCCTCTCTTAGGAAAGATGGAACATACTTTTTAGACATCTTGGAAATATCACTATTATATTAATATACACATCGTTTTAAGTCAGTTTTAAATCCATCCCCATATTTCAAATTTTACTCATGAATAATTACTAATCATATAAAGAATCTCAACAACTTTCTTATTTCTATCCCCAAGATTTCTAGACCCATGATATGTGTCATATTCTTTTTGGTACATTTTAACTTCACATCTCAACTCTAAAAATATCCTGTCCCAGTCATCACTAGTAACAAGCCCCTCATTATTATACGATACTAAAGTGTACCGTGCCTTTTTTAAACAATTTCTTAGTAGGTCCAGCATCGTATCATATGCAGTTCCACGCCCATTAAACGCCGATTTATTCCAGAATTTGGGAATACCAGATACTTTTGAGTATTCAGTTGGTGCCTGACCACGGGCGATTAAATTTAACATAAAATAGTTTGAGCCATATGGATGTTCGTTATATGGCGGATCCAAATAAATCAAATCTAATTCACCATCTTTAAACGTTGTTATTAGATTATTAATATCCGAATGATGACACTTGCTCGTGCAGCTACTGCTAGACCAGATAGGTCGAACTAATTCAATTGGTGCGAGTATACGCTCTAAAGCATTTTCAGCCGCGCCTCCAAAGTGGCCGATACCGTCTTTTTTATAGAAACCTCTAAAGACTCCAGCGGTATTAACATTAATGCTGGCTTTAATAAGTAAGGGACCGAGTAAGTAACACTTTATATCCTCTTCAACACCACTAATATACTTTAACAAAGTATCAATTATCATGGCATTTTCGCGAGTGTAGAAACAGCGCTCCTCTGCTAAAGGTGTTTCAGTATTTTTAGGCGAATAAAGCTCTGATACAAATCCAATTTCTGTCGCATCACCGCATAGTCTATCCATCTCATCAAAATGCCCTAAAATCCGTGCCTTTTGTAAAGCCGTTGGTGTTTCAAGAAAACATCTAAGTAGAATATATGAATAATACTCCATATCATTACTGTGAAGTGTAGAACAAAGTGGCATTAAAGCGCGACTAACTACCCCACTGCCTGCAAAGCCGTCAAATGCGACAAGTTTTTTAGCAAGTTTAGAGCTAATCTCTTCAACAATTTCCATAATCCAGGGGACTAGTTTCCGTTTATTTCCAATATATGTAATCATAGGCTGTAAAACAAACTCACTTTCAACAATTGCTTTTGCGGATGTGCTATTCAGAATCTGAATAAGTCGCGCTTTTTTGAGTCCACTACATCCTTTAAGGCCTCTATCTTTACAAAGCTGAAGCAATTCAGGTAGCTTTAGCTTTGTATAATCTTGTGTATCACCCTTATCCATTTATTCATTCTAGTATATTATTCCTTAGACTATTATCTCGGCTTTTTGAGAGATTTTGGCTTTCTGCGCATACTAGCCTTTGAATTATGTTTTTGATTTTTTATAGTCCTCTGTTTCTTAGCAGATCTTACAGCATTATTTAATGAATTACGAATATTCTTCACATTAAACATTGTACTTATTGTCTCAAAGTTATTAGGAGATATTCTAATATTGGCGGCTTCAATAATCTTTCTGCCACTAATTAGTTCTTCTTCTGAACAGGTCGCATCAGAGCATTCTAAAAAAATTGGCTCAACTCCCACGCCAAGAGATTTCAATTTTTTCTCAACCGTTTCAACTACTTCGTTTCTGAGTTCTATTTTGCCCGCATTTCTAAATTTCTTAGCCATAAACGTCCCTGACGATAAATTAAACTTAATAACAGGGAGATCAATTTCAAATTCACCTGCGGCATATATATCACTATCATCAATCTTATCAGTGAGCTCTTTTAGATTAATGTGTAGAGTTCCAATTTCCTGTTTTGATATTGTACGCGCCGCAAATAAGTTTCCTGATTCACGAAGAATCCATGTATATAATCCTGGAGCTGCTTCAAGTAATTGTTCGTTAAAAAGTATTCTCTTTGAAAAATAATTTAATGTTTTCTGTATATTGTCTTGTGTTCTATTAGATTTCTTTACAAATAAACAATGTCTTCCATTAACCGTACAAGTAGTTTCTCTAGTCTTAATAGGAAATAGAAACGCCATCCTCTTAATATTACCGCACTTTTTATAATTTAGTCAAATACCGTCAATTTAGGCGGCTCCTTACATTTTATAACTTCCTCAGAAAGTTTACCCATTTCTTTATACAAATCTGTGATCCTACTTTCATACGTTTTAATACTTCTTTCTACTTTTTCCATCTGATAGTGAAGTCTTTGAGTGGTATATTTACTATTAATCTCATGTTGTTTTAGCTCCATATATGAAATCACAACGCGTTTAATCAAATCAAATAAAGGGGTATAGAACTTCTCAAACTCTACACGAAATTCTTGTCTCTTTCTTACAATTTCATTACGGTTAGGAATAGTAAAATCATTATCATATATCCATCTAAACGGATGACAGTGGAATATTTCAATACCTCTTTTCAAAAGGTCAATTCCACTATTATATTTAGAATATCTTGATGGGATATATGATTCTAGTAAGCCGTCATATTCACGTAGGCATTCTACCAAATTATTATATGCGGTACGAACATCCTCTCTTTGAAGAAGTTCTGGCTGAGCCTCTTTAATCATATCATACACATGAATCGTCCATCTGGTAGATGGTATCTTCTTATCTGGAACTTTAAAACCATTGTATTTATCTACTTTGGTTTTAACGGTCTTTTTTTTAGTTGCGGCATCTGGCTTTTCATTTACCTCTGGTTTTTCAGTGGTCTCTGGCTTTTCAGTCGCTTTTGGCTTTGTCGCCCTAGTCTTCTTGGATTTTACCTCGGTTATTACTTCAGTTACCTCAGACATTCTCACAATATAATGCGCATCTAACCCCCAATCAATTTTTCCTAATCAAATACCGTAAATTTAGGAGGCTTTTGAAGTTCATCATATTGTTTAGAATATTCTACCATTTTCTCTCGTGTCTTTACAATCTTATCCTCAGCTGTTTTAATAACACTTTCTAACCTTTTCATTCTAGAGCAATAATATTTAGATCTATCGCTTTTAATCCGCTCATATGTTTTCATTTCCATATATGGAATAACATCGCGTTTAATTAGCTCATATAATGGACCATAGGTATTCATAATATCTGTGCGACATGCCTCAATCTTGATTAATCCTTCATCTGTATTAAAGTCTTCTTCTATAGTCCACGATCCAGTCTTCTCATCCCATCCACCATCATCATCATATAAATTATGATATAAATTATGAGTTATAACTAAAGGATCTGAAGGTTTAATTCTAATATATGATGTATATTTCATATAGGGCCAAACTCTTACTGATTCATATGAACCTTTATATTTATTTAAACAATCAACCAGATTATTATATGCGGTACGAACATCATCTCTTTGAAGAAGTTCTTGCCGAGCCTCTTTAATCAGAGTATAAATATGAATACACCATCTGGCAGTTCTATCAAACTTAGAGGGTACTTTGAATCCATTATATTTGTCTGTATTTATAGACATTACATATAAATACAATAAAAATATTTAAGTTCCTATATAATAGACCTATTCATAATCCCTAATCGCAATCCCTACTGGAAAGCGCGGGACATTTGAATCCGTCATCTCTTGATATCGCACAGTCAGCTTCTTACCAACATACTTATCGCCATCCGAATACAGTTCTATACGCGCTTCGCGTGTTCCACGGGGACGGCACGCGAACTGTTGGCCGTTTTCAGCCTCACATATCCAAATAACACATCCAGTCTCTAATCCTTCACCCTCCTTATACGCTACTATCTTAAATTCACCATCAAAGAATTCCTTATATTTTTGGAGATCAACCGCCCGTGAATTCTTATAAAGACCTGTCTTATTTCTAAGCATCAGACCTTCATAGCCCTCTTGTACGTAGCGTGCGTGAAGTTCCTTAATTGCCTCTTCAGACTCACATATGTCAGACTTTACAAGAACAAGATGCTGAAACTTGTATTTGTTGAATAGTATTTGAAGATTAGCATAACGCTCTTCATAAGGCGCTTTATTAATGATGTCATAAACATGAAGCTTGATTTGAAGCTGTTTCTCTTCGTCACCCTCTTTTAAAGTCTCGCGCTTTACAATGCCGACAATCTCCTGAAATGTCAGAGTATCAGAGTATAACTCACCATCCAGAATAATCGTAGAAGGTAGCTTATTAATCTCAGCTACAATGTGATCAAGATGGGGATAGCGCTTTTTGTTGCGGCTAAAGAGCCCCTTGCCGCTTATTGCTACACAGCGAGTACCGTCATATTTTCGCTGAGTGTAGCATGGAAACTTAATAGACTTGCCGCGTTTCAAGAAGTCATGCGCGAGCATTGGACTGGGAACATCCTTGTCAATTCCCTTACCCCTGCCACTATCATCCTCGTTATCATCAGATTCATCCGCATCCACATTTACTGTGGCAACTCCCTTAGTAATGTCTGAAACAGTAATAGGAGTAGTAGTAACGCCAAGAGGCGAATATCCAGACTCCTTCTTTTTAATCCACGATGCTTTTGCCTCACTAACAGCCTGCTGAAGAGGCGTAGTCTCATTTTTCTTACCAATATTTTTACCAACGGAGATAACTTTTTCATTAACTTGCTTTTTACCATCAACATATCCATGTGTAGTCTCAATTACACCAGCATTATCTCGTTCCAAAACACGAATCGCCCACATCTTAGTCTTCCCTGTAGTTGCCTCACCTTGGAGTTCAGGAAATGATGCCATTATAACTGGAATACTGTATACACTCTTTAAAGTCCTGGTATTTAAAATCCTGGCGGCAATTCAATTTTTATTACAAATTCTAGAATATAATTCACGAGTTCACATGGAAGATTTACACCATTTCCCACTACTATTTCACTACGCAGTTGATTTAAAGAGACATTATAACGACAAGCAGCCTTGAGTGTTTTATTATAAAGCTGCTGACTTAGTAATAAATTGCCATATCTCATAGCATATGTTCCTATAGATATACCGTCAATATTACTTGATATAAGAGGATTAATATCCCTTTTTAGTAGTATATCAATTGCCTTCAAATTCTTGCATTTTACCATATAACCCAAAAGTGTCAAGCCATTTTTATCTCGAATTCTAGAAAGAGTTTCTGAACTTACACCTTGATTATATGCGGTAATAATTGATGTATTAAGTAATAATAGATCTTGTAAATGTATAGATTCCCATACAGCCTGACTTAAATGCCAATGGGTGAATGCCTGTTGTACTATATTAGTACGTTCTATAGGATCATAATCAGGTGAGTATTGATAGGAGTATGCACCAGCACCAATTCTTGCTTCAGCAGTAGGAACAGAATCATGAATATTAGGATGTGCTAAGAGTAATAATACAGCATCATGAATAGAATATATCGCAGCATATTGTAGAGCTGTCAAATTATGTATAGGATCTGAGATATTAACATCTGCTCCCTTTTTTAATAATAATTTAATGGTTGACGACTTATTACGTACAACAGCATAAAACAAAGACCCACCTAATCCATCTGCGCCAATCGTATTTATATTCGCCCCCACTTCTAGTAGTTTTTTTACAATATATGTATGACCGCCATGTGCGGCTTTAATAAGTGCGGTCCATCCATAAGAGTTAGCATAATTTATTTGAGCTCCTAAATGTAACCATAACTGTATTTCACTTAAAATGCCATTTTTTGCCGAATTTATTAATAAAGTATTTAGTATAAGTTGCTTTAATGCCATGATATTTTAATATGTACTATATATTAAAAATATAAACTCAAATTTTATTAATCTAAAATCCTGGTGGCAATTCAATTTTTATTACAAATTCTAGAATATAATTCACGAGTTCCCGTGGAAGATTTACACGGTTTCCAACTACTATTTCACTACGCATCCACTTAAACGCAGGGCTATTACGACAAAAGGCCTTGAGTATTTTATAATAGAGTTGCTCGCTCAAAAGTGAATAACCATGGCGCATAGCATATGTACCAACGGATGTTCCTTGAAGATCACCTGCTACTAGTAAACTTGCCCCAGCTTCTAAAAGTTTCTTCAATCCTTTCAAATTACCAGACTTTATAGTATTAGTTAAAGATGTATAACCATTCCAGTCGCGTGTAAGAGATATTTCTTCTTGGCTTAAATTTCCAATTACCAATGCTGTTTCAATAGACATATTTCTACTATGTGTACCTGCCGCCGCATAACATAGCGATTGTTTTAAATGCCATCGATTAATTAATAGTTGAATTAAACTTCTATTAGGAGATTGGCTAATTTCATCTTCGCTTAATGCTACAACAGATGAATGAATACAGGGATGTTCTAATAATGCTTCAACTGTAGAAATATGTCCGTTGTAAATACTCATTGCCAGTGCACTACGTCTATATAATATATCTACTGCATTAACATTAATACCAGGAACTGCTAACAATCGTTTAACACTCGCTGTATGACCGTTTCTAGCTGCCAACATTAGTGCGCGACGCATATCATAATCATAGGAATTTACATTTGCTCCTGCTATTAATAGTATATCTATAATATTAATATCATCTAAAATACCTGCCGCAATTATGAGTGCGCTTGAACTACCTGGAGTTGTATGATTTACATTTGCTCCAGCGGCTATTAACATAATAATAATAGGAATATTTGCGGCGGCTGTTGCGAATATTAGAGGTGACCATTTATCATTATTTATATGATTAATATTAGCCCCTGCTTTTATTAAATATTCAACATTGGCTATTTTACCATAATATGAAGCCCACATTAGTACAGATGTTTTTTCTGAATCAACGGCATTAATATCAGCTCCTAGAGATATCCACCGTTGTATATTGCGGTAAATATCCTTCTTGACCGCATTTATAAGAATGTAATTTAGGACGATTTTTCTAAAGGATTTCATTTTATCAGGACACCTTTCCAATTATAATAAAATTATTATCAATTTTATTATAATTATCAAAAATAAGGTTTTTATAGTTTATAGTTTTATAGTTTTATAGTTTTTATAGATTTTATAATATAATAATGGTCTAAGCAGACGCCTTCAGACTCTCACTATGGTCGGAGCGCACCTCCTCCAGAGTCATAGTTTTACCGTCACGCTCCACAGAGCACAGCTTCCAGGGTGCGATAGTAAAGGTACGCTTGATATGACCGCTGCTCTTTAGCTCATCAATGAACTTGTAGAGAATCTCGCCAGGCTTACTAGACTTCATCCCAACAAGAGATGCTACAAGCGGGCACTCAGTCACAACCAGGTCAGAGCCATCAAAGATTGCTAGAGCAGATGTATATACAAACTTGCCGTCAGTGTCCTTGCCAGTACCTACCTGAATGGTAACGCGCTCATCCTTTGAAAGAACATCGGACAGACTTACCGAGGGATA
>Ga0214923_10004481_pt1 | contig 16826 bp, 11 predicted proteins | sample LL1510_MetaG_FD_177993 | JGI IMG/M metagenome (GOLD analysis project Ga0214923, IMG submission 177993) | Freshwater microbial communities from Lake Lanier, Atlanta, Georgia, United States - LL-1510 | ecosystem: Environmental > Aquatic > Freshwater > Lake | place: USA: Georgia | collected... | reverse complement strand
GTTGTTTTCAAAACTATCAATTCCATTATATTTATTGTCTTGTTCTCCATAAGCTTGATTAAAATCAGTTCCAACATCGTCGTTTGTATAATTAAATGAATAACCTAAATCTCCGCCATTACCGCCACCATTATTACCGCCTCCACCATTACCACCTCCACCATTACCACCTCCACCATTACCGCCTCCACCATTATTACCGCCTCCACTGCCTCTATTACCCATATTATCATTTTTATTATTATTACTTTGCATACTTTGAGGTAAAATCATACCTGCAGGAATTTGTGCTCCAGTATTATTAAGATTTAATAATTTAGCAGTTAATTCATCCAATTGTGGCCCACCTTGATTATTTCCACCTCTATATTCTGTTTGTAAAACATTCATTCTTTTTTCTAATTCATCAGAAAAATTTTTACGACCTTCTAATCTTCCTGATGATTCAAATCTTCCAGATGATTCATTATTTTGATTTAAACCTCCATTTTGATTTGAATTCTCGTTCTGCATTTCTAATGGTAAACCATATTCACCGGTTGCTGTTATAAATGGTCCATTGCTATCATTTAATGTACTAAAAGAAGCATATGCACCACCGCCGTCATTATAAGATGTATATTCTTTTGGTTTATTATTATTGTTATTATTATTATTATTTGACATCCTATTCATCATATCATCTGGTCTTATAAAATTATTAGGTATACCTAACATATTATTTTGATTTTGTTGATTTTGTTTATTTTGTTGATTTTGTTGATTTTGTTGATTTTGATTATTATATCTTGGTAAATTATTATTTATATTATTATTCGGATTAAAAGCTATATTATTTCTTGAATTATTATTTATTGAATTATTATTTATTGAATTATTATTTATTGAATTATTATTTTTTTGATTATTATTTCTACCAGATTGTTTTTTTTCTTCAAACATTCTAATACAATCACTTAAACTTTTTTTATTTAATTTTTCAAGGAATTCTCTAGTAGATATATTTTGTGGTTTTCTATTACCATATTTATCAAAAATAGCATACATATAATTAGAAATAATTTTTTTACATTTCATAATAACTTCTTTATTAATTTGCGATTCATCTAATTCAAGATATAAGATTAATTTTTTAGTTAAATTTATAATATTTTCTTGACATAAAAATATTTGTTCCATTTATAATTATATATTAATATATAATTATCTAATTTTTAAACATATTAAACACAAAATATTATATTTATATATTATAAATGAATAACAAATTTAATTCAGAACAACAACAGTTTATTAAAAATTATAATAGTTATGAACCAAATAGCACTTTTTATAGAAATGAAACTAATAGCGCTAGAAATGAATCTCTTAATGATATGAGACAATTTAATTATCAACAAAATTTTACAGAAAATAAACCTATAAATATAAAACCTGATTTTACTTATAATAATAATACTTTAGATGAAAATATCGGTAATCCTGTTAATAAAGATACAATTACTGAATACAGATTAAATATTGATTCTATAGATAGAGATATAGAATTATATCCAGATCCCTTTCAATATAAAGTTACTTTTGGTCCTATTGTAAATAGTGGTATTAATACGATGTCGTTAAAAGAAGAATTAAAAGCAGAACTTAAAAAAAATTCTAAAACTAAAATAAGTAATAATCCTAATATTAGATCTAAAATTGATGATAATGTAGAAGATGATATTTTACTATTTGGAACTTCTCCTAATTTTATTATTAATTATGAAAATAGACAAAAAAAAATTTATAATCCTTATATCTCAAGAGATTTTATTAATATTAAATTTATTAGACTTGATAATATAGTCTTACCTAGATTTAGCTCTGTTATTATAAACTGTGATTGGAAATATTGTGACGATTCTTGTAATGATGAATGTCCTCCCTCTTGTAGTATGAATATAAAAGATGATCTTGATAGACATTTTCAAAATAATTTAGCATGTTATAGATATATACCAAATGTTAATGATACTACGTTATTATTCACCGATAGATTTGTTATGGTAAATATTCCAGAATTATCTAATAGACAAAATTTAGCAACTAATCCAATTAATGATAATTCTTTTACCGTTTTCCCCGATAGAGTTACTGGAATTCTCTATTATAGAGGTAATCCATATTATGCTGTTAAAATTTATCAAGATAATGCTCTCGGTAATATTACAACTCTTACTTTTACTTTTTTTGATAGCTGGGGCAATCAAATAAAATTAAATACTAATTGTATTAATTATGAATACCTACTCATAAAAAATACTACACTCATTAATCCTTCAAATATTATATATTCTGATATGATTGAAACTCTACCTAAACTTAAATACTTTTTTAATAAATTTACTGAATATATTAAATGTATTGTAACAATTAATTATAATATTAATAAAAAAATCGTGTTTTATTGTAATTCTACCGATTTTATTATAAATTCTGATTCTAGTTCTAGTTCTATTACTAGTTATAATTTTTTTAATTTAAACTCTAGTACGAATGATAAATCAAGCTCAAGTACGAATGATAATTCAAGCTCAAGTACTAATGATAAATCAAGCTCAAGCTCAAGTACTAATGATAAATCAAGCTCAAGTTCGGCAGAAACAACTTCTAGTTCATCTAGTGATTGTAATCCTCCAAATAAAAATATAAAATATAATGAAGCGTATTTTGTATTTACTAATATATTTAAGGAACTAAAAGAGTTTGTTACATCAAAAGGTTTTATAAATAGAAAAAAGCTAACAAGAAATGGTGATATTGTTACAGTGTCAATAGATCAATATATTAACAATATATATTGGTATGATTTAGATGATAATAGTAATTCAAGATATAATTTAGAATTACTATTTAATAGATACAAATATAGTATTTTTAATATATTAGACAAATTAAAAAATGAAGTTATGAATTTACCACTAAATAAAATTTTTCAAAACCATTTAATGTTTGTTATGGGTGTTTATGAAACTAAATTAAATACTCTTATTAATTTTAGACCATAATAAATTTTACTAATACCACAATAAAAAATTGATTTTAATTTATAATATTTATTACTATATATAATTATTAACATATATAAAAAAGAATGGTTAAAAAATGGTTTTCAGTTGAAGGTAATATTGGCTCTGGTAAATCTACATTTTGTAAATTATTTGCTGAAAAATATAATAATATAGATATTTGTTTAGAACCGGTTAATGATTGGATTAATCTTAAAGATGATTCTTCTAATAAAAATATTTTACAAAATTTTTATGATGATCCACAAAGATGGTCTTATACTTTTCAAAATTATGCTGCTATAACCAGAGTAAATAATTTAACTAAACTAACAATTAAAGATATTAAAATTACTGAAAGATCTATCTATACTGATAGAAATGTTTTTGCTAAATCACTATATGAAACAGGACAAATGTCTTCTCTTGAATGGAAAATTTATAATGAATGGTATATTTGGCTCGAAAACATTCTAATTGAAAAAATGGGTAAACCATCTGGTTTTATCTATCTTCGTTGTTTACCTGAAGTAAGTTTTAAAAGATTAAAAATTAGATCTAGAAATGAAGAATCATCCGTTTCTCTTGAATATTTAGAAATGCTTCATAAGTCTCATGATGATTGGTTAGCAAATAAAAATAATAAAAAAAGTTTTAATTCAATTGTTATTGATGTTAATGAAGATTTTGAAAATAATGAGTCAATTAGAAATTATATTTTTAATCAAATTGATACATTTATAAATAAAGATGATAAATTTTCTTACGAATACTAAAACTATATTTTTTTATATACATATAAAAATATCTGTAAATTTATAAAAAATTGAAATATTATTTATTTGTTTATTCTTATTCAAGATGCCTCCAAAAAAACGTGTACGATTTGTGAATCCGGTTCAAGCAGTTCCAAATCCGGTTCAAGCAGTTCCAAATCCGGTTCAAGCAGTTCAAGATCCGGTTCAAGCAGTTCCAAATCCGGATGAATTAGCAAACCTTATATTGCTAGCAACTGCAGGAGCTTTGGAATTGCAGAAAAATCTTTTTTTGTCTAGGTCTACACTGCAACGATCCTACACAATACGTAACACTTACAGTGTTGGATCAAATGCGGATGCTTTCTCAACAAAGAGACAGCATGTGGAACCACCGGTTATTACCGTCCCAGCTCCACAGAAAAAATCAAATTTTGAAGTGCTCTGTGCTCTAGTAGCACAACTTCCACCGTTTAAGACACTGAATTTCATCAAGATGGATGACGGTAGTATCATCATGCAGGTGATTGCCAAAATGTTGGATGGTAGAAGTGTGGATGCTGTTATCACAATTAAGAACGGCAATTTCAGCGAGTGCTTGGTGGAAACAAAACCAGAGCAAATTAAGCTCAGTGTCCCTTGGGTTCCAACAACACAAAATCCAAAATTGGGAGCTCAACTCCTTATGATAGCACACGACGCTATGACCGTTGATGTTACCATTAAACCTGCTACATCCGGTGATGGTTATATTGGTATCCACAGATATCATGGAGTTGGAGGAATTGTTTGCTTTACATCAGCATCAGTGATGGAAAAAATTTCCTTCCAACCTACATTGCACCCAAGTCTTGACGTACCAAATCCGACTTTGGCAATCATCAAAACACCAAATTCTCCCTTTGAGGGATTTTTGAAACCTATCAAAGAAGTTGCTGGTGGTTTTGAAATTGATGGAAGAGTGATTCCTTCTGGAGAGGTTCTGCTATTGGATAAGGCTATCTCTGCCTTTTAGAAAAGCAAGCTCTAATACAGAGCAATTTATTTTTATATATAAAAAGTTATAATTTTAACATTCTCTCTTTCCTAAGGATTGGAGAATATAAAAAATTATATGTAATATATGCGCAGAATATCAACAGGAACATTCTTTCCGGTGGTGTATCTGTACTCGCAAGCATCTATGCGGATTGTTTCTGCGCCACTGTAAATGAATTGAGCGGCTGTACGCATGTCCGCTGGTTTGTGTGGACCGTAGTTGACCGTGATGTGCGCTCTGGTGCCGAGCTCTCCTTCAAACAAACCAGGTAAACCGGGTAAACCAGAAAGACCAGGAAAAACAATGAATTGGATCATTTGACCCTTTGTTTCAACTTTGATACATTTTTGTCTCTCCAACTCTTCGAGCATCGCAGTCAGCTCATTTGATAGAGCGTTCTTTCTTGAGATTTCAAGGATGATTTTGAATGTTTTCCCGATGAGGGAATTGATCCTCTTCACAAACGCTTCATCAGACAGACAACAGTAATCACCCATCAAGAGCTCAATAGAACTTGAGAGTTCCTCCAATGCTTCTAGAATTAGTGGAGGAGCTAATTGACCGGGAATCAACGCGTGAAGTGAAGCATTTGCTTTGATTGTAGAGGCCGCGCGGTGTAGTGCTGTAAATTGTCCTAGAAGAGTTGTTGAAGGACAAGTCATGAGCTTGCCAGTGACAGTAGCTCCAACGTGACCTTGCAGTGGATCACTCAGTGGTGGTGTGTAAGGAACACCTGCAGAATTGAAATCTACAGTGATGTGATGAACTTTTCTTCCTTCACCTGCGCCATGCTCTGTAAGAAACCTCTTCTGGACAAAGTGAAGTTTTTCCTCTATTCTAGGTGGCGCCAATGAATGTAACGACTCAAGCAAGCTCACTGTATGTGGCTCGGAAATTTCCTCAACTGCTGTTGTAAAAAATACAATTTTGCTACAAACATCCGCAAAAGACTTTATAAGCTTCTGTAGCACAGCGTGCATCTCTAATCTCTTTTTTTCCTCGGCAGGATTTTCTGCTTTGGATAAGTACAAAGCACGTAAATCAGCGCAAAGGGGAGAGGCACCGCTCATATATCTATCTTTCTCATCCCCTTCTAAAACCAGCAAAGGTTCAGATGAACCATACACCTTTGGGAGAAAAAGGGCAATGTTGAACTCCGTTCTAGGACCAAAAACGGTCTGCATGTAGGATAGTAAAGCTGGATTGCTTTTCCTATCTAACATGACTCCAGAGCCCATGGAGACGAGAGGAATTTTTCCCGGTTGTGTCAACAATGTAGAGACCAAGTGAGACATGCTGAACTCATTTCTATGATCTCCAAGATTGTCTGCTGTAGCAGGAGCTAAATTTAGTTTCCCATCTACATGATGGGTAGTATGAGGAAGAGCACTGGTAAGGATTTTAGCAATTCTGCTATATCCTGAATCGTAGGGGCCAAAAACTAGGCCAAGGGTCAACGAGGAATTCATTGGAGAGTCCTTGAGTATAATAAATATAAAATAATTCAAAATTCAATTTTTATTATATAATAAAAATTATATATATAATCACCACATTTGGACTGGATTTTCTCTATACATATCGCCAGAATCAATACCAAATGCTTCATGAAATTCTGGTATATTTTTAAGAGTACAGTTTATTCTTAGATTATTAGGTGAATGTGGATCGGTTAATAATCGTTTATCTACTTCTTCATCTGTTATATTACATCTCCAAACTATCGCCCAAGATATAAAAAATTCCTGTAAAGGAGTAAATTTTGTTTTTTCTAATAAAGGGGTAAATTTTGATTTTTCTAATATGCTTTTATCACCTAATTTCTTTTTTAAAGCATAAAAAGCAATTTTAACACCACCATGATCTGCTAAATTTTCACCAAGTGTTAATTCTCCATTAACTTTTTTACCATTAATAGTACAACTACCATATTCATTAACAAAATAATTTGCTTTTTTCATAAATTTTTTTCTATCTTTTTCAGACCACCAATTATTTAATTGTCCTTCATGATCGAATTGAGAACCTTTATCATCGTATGAATGTGTCATTTCATGTCCTATAACCGTACCGATTGCGCCATAATTAAGTGCATCATCACCATCAGGATAGAAAAAAGGAGGTTGAAGAATACCAGCAGGAAAAACAATTTCATTTCTTATAGGATGAAAATAAGCATTTACATCATGTGGATTCATTTCCCATTTATGAGGATCAGTTGGTTTAAATAGTTGAGAAATATCATATTCGTGATTAAAAAAATTACAATCCATTATAACTTTAAGTAAACTTTTAGTATCTGTACTACTAGTACCTAATATTAGAGTAGAAAAATCTCTCCATTTATCAGGATATCCAATTTTAGCTTTAAATACTTTTTGTTTTTTAAAAGCTTTTTCTTTAGTTTCTTCGCTCATCCATGTAATATTCTTTAATCTTTCTGCTAATTCATTATTCAGTGATTCAACCATTGTAATCATTTTATCTTTTGAAGAACTATTAAAATATAGTTCACAATACTTTCTACCAAGTAATTCTCCCATAGTCATATCAACCATAGATATTGCTCTTTCCCATCTTGGTTTATTTTCTTTTTGTCCTGATAAGAATTTACCATAAAAATTAAATTTAAGATTAACAAGTTTATTGTTTAAATAATAAGCAGAATTAGATAATGATTTGAATAATAAATATAATTTTAGTAAATTAATATCTGTAGTAGCCCACAAATTACCTAAATTTTCAAAGAAATCTAAATTATCAATAATCATATAAGGAATATCTATTAAAATATCTAATCGTTTAAAATATTGATTCCAATCTAGCATGCTTAATTTACTAAATTTTTCTAAATCTACTTTATTATAATTTTTTTCAGGATCTCTTTTTTCTACACTAGTAAAAGTATGAGTTGCTAGTTTAAGTTCAATATTAAATATTAGTTCAGCAATTTTATTTATATGCTTATGAGAATTAAGAGGATGTAAACATAATAAAATATCTGCAATATATTTTTTATACATTTTTCTTATATCTTCTTTATCTTCTAAAAAATAATAATCTCTATCAGGAAGTCCTAATCCATTCGCTGATACATATAGAACAACTAGTGAACTATTTTTAGCATCTTCTTGAGAATATGTGCTAAACATTTCAACAATTCCATATTTACCTAAAATTGCCATAATTTCCCATAATTCATTTTTATCAACTGCATCTAAAATTAATTTTTTAATAGGTTGAAAAGGTTTAATACCTTCTTTTTCTAATCTTTCTTTATCCAATGCTAAATTATAAAGTATACTTAAATTTTTATATATTCCTTCACAATTAGAACTTGTTATATCTTTTAATTTTTTTAAATTTTCTTCATGTAATAATTCAAAAGTTCCCCATTTTGTATATTTATCAGGAATTGGATTATTTTTTTTCCATTTACCATTAACATAACTTTCGAAATCATCACATGGATTTACAGATAAATCAAAATCTTCAATATTAATCGCCATTTTTATATTCTATTAATATATTATATATTTATATTTTATTCTACAAATTATTCTTCATTTTTCATTATATTTATTCTTAATTATATTTTATTATTCACTATATTCATTATAATTTATAAACAATTCTTCGCCTTTTTTTATTTTTCTATTTGTTAAAAAACTATAATAGTTATTTTCATTATCTTCAACAACATCTATATTTGGTTTATTACTATGATTTAGATAAAATGATATATTTATATAATTTGGTCCATAAGCATATACATCATAATCATCACTTTTTTTATCTCCAAAAAAATCTTTTAAGATTTTACTAACATTCGGATGTATATCTTTTATATCATCGCTAGTTAAATTTATTATTTTATCTTTTTCTTTAGATAGTGTAGTAAAAGGCATAGTTCCTTTAGGAATATCTTTTATAGCAATAACACCAACACCATGAACTTTAGAAACTCCTATTCTACAAAATATATCATTCTTAAGATGCTTTAGTAATCTATTTTTAGTTATCATATTATATATATAATACTAATAAAAAATTGATAAATAAATAATTATATTATAATAATTATGGAAAACAAAAAAGAAGAAGAATATATATATGGTGAATTTACAAACGGTGAAGATTTGGAAACAGAAAACAAAACTTGCTCTCTAAATTCTTCTGATTTAAAATTTACGTTGGACGCTGCTGAAAATTACTGTAGAACAAATTCTTTTGAAGATTTTAATATATTAGTGCATAAAAATTTAAAGAAAAAATTAAAACACTATTGTCCTAAATATTGGGCTGGATTTATAAATGGCGGCGTAATAAACGGTAAATTAACACTTGGAGTAGATGATTGGGGAATAATTAGAGGAATTCCATATATTGGTGAGTTACCTTATGAAGATCTAAAAGATAAAATTAAAAAATATTTAAATTTATATTTACAAAATGAAAAAAATATTAAAATAAATTATGAAGAATATGTAGAAATTAAATTTATAAAATTAAAATATAATGAATCAGAACCAGAAATAAAAAAATATAATAAGCAACAGCATCCAGAATTTTTAAGATATTTAGAGAAAAAGAAAGAATATGATGAAAAAATTAGAGTTGTTCGTGAAGAGTTTGAAAATTGGAAAGTTAGATATTCATTTATTCAACAAAAATTAGTAAATCTATTAAATAATTCTGAATCAAGAATACTAATATTAGATTTTATGAGAACTTTTGTTCCTGAAGAGCATCTATTAACTTTTTCAGAATATAATTATAAAATAACCGTTTCAGAATATAATTATAAAATAACCGTTTCAGGATATAATTATAAAAATTTAGAGGAAGATAGAAATTTTGTTGTTAAACTTTTAGAATCAGAACATAAATTCCAACCTTTAACTGGAAACGAGTCACGAGAATTTTTTGTTGATAGACAAAATCCATATTGTTGGGCGTATGAATGGAAAGAACATAAATGTAAAGAATTAATGTTAGATAGACCAAGTCCAAGTAAAATATTATTTCCAGAAGTAAATACACCTTTTAATCTTATAAATTCTGTTGTAAATATGATACCATATTGGATGGCTAATAATGAAAATATGAATTTATATCTAATTCAAATAGTTTTTAGATTTGATAAATTAGAAATAGATAAATCTATAAAATGGAGTTATTATAATAAAAAATGGGTTTATAGTAGAAGAATACTTTTACCAAATGGCGAACCAGCAAATATGCCATATGATGTATAATTTGTATAAAAAATATACAATTAATTTAATCTATTATATTTATTTTCTTTCTTTTATGTGTATCTAAAACTGTTTTTTTATTATCATGTAATAAAATTATTATTTCATTATATACCATTTGTCTAAACTCTTTACATCGTTGTATTCGTTCTTTATTTTCTATAGGATCATCTTCCAAGTCTTCTAAATAATCTATATCACACAATTGGACGTATTGAATCTTATTTGATATATTTTTTTTTAATTTTTCATACTTGTCATTATCTTTTTTTATTTCTTCTATTGATAAATTGAAATGTTCTACAACTCTGTCTATTATTTGGTCTATTATCAACATATTTTTAGATTGCCATATTCCATCATTCCATATCTTTACTATACCTCTTGCTTTATCTGCAACATATATATTGTGATTTTCTGGTTTTTTATTATTCAAATACACATTTTTAACTGTATTGATGTAAATTGATTTACCAATGTATTTTAACAAATTATCTATATTCCCTTCATAATTCGTATCATTAAAGTTGTTTATTTGTAATATGTAATTGTGATTGGTTGTTCTATTATCATTATATGTTATTACCTGTTGTTTTAGATTTTCATTTTCTTGTTTTAATTTTTCATTTTTTTCTTTTAATTTTATATTTTCTTGTTTTAATTGTAAAATTTCATTCTTTTCATTTTCTTTTTTCATTTCTTCTATTTTTTTAATTTCATAACCACAACCAAATTTAGTATTTATATGATTTAGATAATTACTTTTTTTTATAATTTCCTTTGAACAAATCGGACAAGAATATTTTATTTTATTTTCTCCATTTTTTATATTTACCATTTGTATATTATATCAATATATACTTAAACAATAAAATAAAAATTTTTATAATTCAAAAAAGCTTAAAAAAGCTTTAAAAACTTCAAAAAAGCTTAAAAAAGCTTAATTTTTATTTTTAATAATTGTCCTATATATTAACTTTTTTGTTTTTCAAAAATATTTTTTAAGATTTTTAAAAAATTTGTGTGTGTTGGACTGCAAAAAAAACCTTAAAAAAATCAAAAAATATTTTTTGTCCTTTTTATGAAAATTTAAAAAATTCATATCTAAATTATAAAATGCTTAAATTAAGTACAATATATATTTTGATTTTAGTATCCATATTAACTTTTACATTTTTCACAATAAAATTACAAAAAATTTGTGTGTTGGACTGCCAAAAAACCTTAAAAAATCAAAATATTTTTTTTTGATTTATTTTATAAAAATCTATTTTATTACATAAAATATATTTAATCTTCTAAAATTAAATTTTTCTTATTCACAGCCTTAACCACTTTAATTTTTTCTTTAGTTTTTTTAGCTTCTTTAGTATAAACAATTTCATTTAGATAACAATCTGAAATAAGAGATTTTTCTTTTTGTAAATCTTCAAAGTTTTTATATTTATTTTTTAGTAAATTAATTAATTTTAATCCTTTAGTTGTTAAACACAATGTAGAACCAAAAAATCCTGTTACTTGATTTTCTTTAATAAGATCTTCGTTAATTAATGTTCTAGTAAAGATTTTCCACCATTCTAAATTTCCAAAGATAAGACCTTCACCAAATTCTACATTTGTTTTAAGAATATCTTTAATACTTCCTTTTCCTAATAAGATATTAATTATAGTTGTTATTCCAAATTTATCATTAATTCTTTTTAATAATCCTAAAAATAAGTATAATTGATGACTATATTCGCTTTTGACGATGTCCTTCTTATTCTTTAAACAATTATCACAATTAGTACAATTTTCTATTTCTTGATTGAAATTTTGTAAAATAATTTTTCTACGACATTCGGGGGTATAGATATATTTTTCAATAAATCTAACTTGTTCTTCTTGATAGTTTTTATATACAGGATTTTGAATACTCTTTAAAAAATATCTATTAACTACAAAATCTTTATTAGAATAAAATAGATAACATTCTGAAGGCTTTCCATCTCTACCTGCTCTACCTATTTCTTGATAATAACTTTCAATATTTTTAGGACAATTGTAATGAATAACTAATCTTACATTTGGTATATTAATTCCCATACCAAATGCTATAGTTGCTACAATACATTTATATGTACCATCGTTAAAATTTTGTTGTGTATCGTTTCTTATATTAGAATTTAAACCAGCGTGATAAGCAAAACATTCAATTCCGCTCTTGTTTATTAGTTCAGCTATTTTTTCAGTTTCATCTCTGGTTTTACAATAGATAATAATATATTCATTCTTATACTTTTTTAATAGTTCTCCAATATCTTCAACAATATTATTTTTCTTTGGTAGAATTTTAATGAATAGGTTAGGTCTGTCAAAATTACCAATCAATTCTAAGGGATTATCCATATTTAAAATATTTTGTATATCGTCTCTCACTTTTGATGATGCTGTGGCTGTTAGTGTAAGAATCGGAACATTTACCCATTCTTTAATTATATCTAGTTTTGTATAACTTGGTCTAAAATCTAATCCCCATGTTGATACAGCATGTGCTTCATCAATACATACCATACACAAATTTTCTACCTTCTCTAATTTTTTAATTAATTTTTTGGATTTAATAAAATATTCTGGTGTCATGTATATAACTTTGTATTCTCCAGCATATAATTGTTCTTCATACATTTCTATTTCTTTTTTTTCTGTATCACCGTTAAATACACAAACTGGAATACCTTTCTTTTCCATTTCATCACATTGCTCTTTCATTAAAGCAATTAAAGGACATATAACAACAACTGATTTTTTACTAATTAAAACAGGTAATTGATAACAAATTGATTTACCAAAACCTGTTGCCAAGATAGCACAAACATCTCTCTTTTTATCTAAAATAGTTTCTATAATTTTATATTGTTCTGTCTTTAATGAATCATAACCATAATATTTTTTTAAAATAGCATTGTAATCATCCATTATATTTATGTATATATATGTATATATATTAATATATAATCAAATTTTATTATAAAAATTGAATAATTAAATTATTTTATACTATCCCTTCATTCCAAAGCATTCCTCAATTTGTCCTGCTTCTAGTGTGGATGTAGATCCAACTAGTCATGAAAAAAACGTGGAAGCAATGCGCTTACTAAGTCAGGAGTAGCTTCTCAGTGTGAAGCATGTAAACATAAATGGAAGGATATTATGGAAGCACCTCGTGCTCTCAAACCACCAAAACCGCCAAAACCTCAAAAAACGCCAAAATCTCCAAAACCTCTAAAAAGTTACAAAGCTGTATATGCAGGTGTGGGAGTAGCGGTTTTACTGCTAGTGTGCTTCTGTGTTGCTCAAAAAATAAAAAATAAATAATAATGAGTGGCTTAATTTATTCATATTTTGTTTAATACTTTGTTTTATATTTATAAAAATAATTAGAAGATTTTTTACTCTTGTCTCCTTTTTTTGGAACTACTATCTATTTCAGTTTGCGGTGATACTATACACTCGTTTTTGGCTCTTTTAGATTCAGATTCTGTTGGCAGTCCAGTGCGTGCATGTTTTATACCATCTGTTCCTAGTAGAGAATTGTAAATTGGCGAATGCGATGCTCTCTGTAAAGCCAGTTCATCAGTAATGCCAGGTGGGACCCATAATATAGCAATCCCTGTAGGAGGATGTGGAAGTGAGTGTGGATTTTCAGAAACACTACACCTCATGATTTCAAGATTAGTAGTTCTAAGGTTGTATACCACCCATAAACCACCAATATTATTTTGCCAAGCGTATTTCTTTGAAGATTCCATATAAATGTAACTGATATATTTATAATTTTAAATTTCAATTTTTATTATATAAAACTTAATGATGAATATACATCACAAAATTAAAGAAAAATCTTAATCTAGTTTCATATGTTTCAAATGATGATTGTGTAAAAGCGTAATTATAAGCTCCGCTATATTTCCAATTTTTTATAAATTTTTTTATAATGATGATTATGTAATTTTTCAATATCAGTCCATATAGCGTTATATAATTCTATTGAGTTTATATTCAAGCACAAATATTATCTCTTTCCATATATTTTTCTATTCTTCTAAGAATTCCTTTAATTCCTTCTCTAAATTCTAATTTTAGTACTTCTTTTTGGACTTTAATAGTTTTTTTAATATGTATAATTAAATTAATAATGAAAATATTTTATGAATAAATTATATATATGGATAAAATATTTTTATCAGTATTGGGTTTAACAATTACAAATATTATTAATAATAATAGAAATAATAATAAATCCATACAAAATGAATATGATATTAAAAATTCTTCTATTAAATTATATACAAAAAATAAAAGTATTGATATTACTTCACCTAATTCATTTATTAAAATTAATATGGATGATATACAAAGTAAAGTTTATTGTTTACCATGTTATACAGAAGGTATTTTAACTTATAATATTAAATTATTTGATATTAAAAATAATTATAATCCTATAATTGGCTTATTTAATAAAAATAATAAAAAATCATGTAAAACGAATTATTGTTTTTTATATGATTTTATAGAAAAAAAGATATTTGTTGTAATTGATAATGTAAAAACTATTGCTATTGATGATATTGATAATTATAATTCAAAAACATATTCAATATTATTAACAAAAAATAACGTATTTTTTTATATTGATGGTAAAATTAAATATGAATGTAAGAAAAAAGATAATTATAATCTTTATTTTCCTAAATTTGAAGTTTATGCTATTGGCGATAAAGTATATAATATTTTTTGGAATTCTATTATTGAAAAAAAAATGTATTGTAAAGGTTCAACAGGTCCAACAGGTCCAACAGGTCCAACAGGGATAAAAGGAAAAAAAGGAAATGATGGTTTAACTGGACCAACTGGACCAACTGGTAAAAAAGGAAATGATGGTTTAACTGGACCAACTGGTAAAAAAGGAAATGATGGTTTAACTGGACCAACTGGTCCAAGCAATAATTTTAATAGCATACAACAATATACAATTGCTTTTAATAATAATGGTATAACGGGAAGTAATTTATTAACCTTTAATCCAAATAGTGGTCCTAATGGTGAATTATACGTAGCAGGTAAATTATCTGTTGATGGTATTATAGATCCAATAGCTCTAGAGCTTACAAGACAAATTGGTGTAACAAGTGGTATAACAGGTATATGGATAGATAATAATTATGATTTACATTATAATAATAAATTTATAGTTATAAGTTCAAGTAATACTGGTGTATTTGGATCTACAGGACCAACAGGTGCAATAGGTGAAACAGGACCTACTGGTTCAACTGGACCCGCAGGAACAAATGGAGCATCCGGTTCAACTGGACCCGCTGGCCCTCAATTAGATATAACTAAATTTGCTTCTTCATCAATAGTTATATCTAATAATGAAATAACAATATCAAAATCATATCATAAATTAATTATAGATAATAGTGGTTTAACAACAGATTTAAATACAATTAATGGTGGTGCCGAAGGAGATTTATTATTATTGGATTCAATGATACCATTAAATACAATTAATGTAAATAGCATTATCGGAAATATTTATTTAAGTAATAATCAATCATTTCAATTGACTGGTAATAATAAATTATTTTTAGTTTATAGAATTAATTCATGGTATGAAATTAGTAGTTCAATAATACCTCTAATTCGTTTAGATTCAAATAATATAACAATAAAATATATTGGTCAAAATTTTACTGAAAATGCTCCATACTTTATAAAAGCTAATATAAGAGGTTCTGGATTAGAATGGTTTGCAGTAGTTAATCAGTCATTAAAACAAACAATTACAGATTATGCGAAAAATAATTCATCTGCGATTGCAACATTCACACCACAGGGTCAATCATCACCGGTTCCATTTAATAATATAGTAACAACTTCTATGACAGCTATGAATTCTTTATTTTCTGCGGTAGCTGGTTTCAACCAAAATATCGGTTCATGGGATACATCTAATGTAACTTTAATGAATAATATGTTTACTAATAGTACTATATTCAATCAAAATATTGGTTCATGGAATACATCGAATGTCACTAGTATGGCGAGTATGTTTAGTGGTTCTATATCATTCAACCAAAACATTGGTTCATGGAATACATCGAATGTCACTAATATGAGTTCTATGTTTCAAAGTGCGTCAGTATTCAACCAAAACATTGGTTCATGGAATACATCTAATGTCACTAATATGACTGCTATGTTTCAAAATGCGTTGGTATTCAACCAAAATATCGGTTCATGGAATACATCTAATGTCACTAGTATGTCTACTATGTTTAATGGTGCGTTAGCATTCAACCAAAATATCGGTTCATGGAATACATCTAATGTCACTAATATGTTTGGTATGTTTAGTAGTGCCAGAGCATTCAACCAAAATATCGGTTCATGGAATACATCTAATGTCACTGGTATGGCGAGTATGTTTAGTAGTGCGTTAGTATTCAACCAAAATATTGGTTCATGGAATACATCGAATGTCACTAGTATGGCGAGTATGTTTAGTGGTGCGTTAGTATTCAACCAAAATATTGGTTACAACTCAACCACGGGTTCTTGGGATACATCTAAGGTAACATTAATGACTAATATGTTTAATGGTGCTTCAGTATTCAATAATAATGGAAGTGAAACTATTGGAAACTGGAATACATCAAATGTCACTAGTATGTCTGGT
>Ga0214923_10004480_pt1 | contig 16828 bp, 10 predicted proteins | sample LL1510_MetaG_FD_177993 | JGI IMG/M metagenome (GOLD analysis project Ga0214923, IMG submission 177993) | Freshwater microbial communities from Lake Lanier, Atlanta, Georgia, United States - LL-1510 | ecosystem: Environmental > Aquatic > Freshwater > Lake | place: USA: Georgia | collected... | reverse complement strand
GGACCTTGATGCTTCCAGGAAACCACACCTACACCAATGTTTTACGTTACCATTTGATGGATTCTGCGAATGCGTCCGTCTTCGGAAGTTCTGTTACCTTCATTCGTGATGTGTATGAATATTACGATTTCACCGTGGGAAATTTACCGATTTTTCTAACCATGACAATCACGGTAAATTCACCTTTGTTCGCCAACAGTGTCAGCTTAATTCTCAGTAAAGACCAGCCTACCTCGTTTGTTGGTTTAAACGAAAATAGTGTCAATGCATTCACCGTTTATCCCAACCCAGCGCAAAACACCCTACAAGTATCCGGACTTGCAACAGAAGTTCCTTATGCCATCAGCAACGGTCAAGGTCAGATTGTCAAATCAGGGATGTACGCTGAATCCATCGATGTAACCAATCTAGCATCTGGACTTTATTTCTTGAATATCGACGGTCAGGTCGTAACCTTCAAAAAATAAGTTGATTTTGTGCTGAAAATTCTATGGGGTATTCTTGCGGTCGTTTGGCTACAAATTGCTTGGGCTCAGGCAGACCGCGAGTTGACTCCAGAACTTAAGGCATATCTTTTCCATACGGTACGAAAAAGCCCAATCCTGGAGCGAAATATTGGAAAAGCTTTTGAATATAGTGGGCCGCTCATCAAGCTGGAAGATGGTCAAATTAATTACGATTCGATCGATAAAATTCTAATAATTGAACCGAATTATTTGGTAATTAGAAATGAAGTTTTATCGCGATCCTCCAAAGGAATTCTTACGGAAGCATGCAATAAAACGGCGCTCTACGAGATGTGTCGGCAGATTTCTATGTTCAAGGAAGGATCATCCTTGAAGTCGCTACCCCAACTTTCCAGTTATTTTACCTTTTTATTCAAAGAATTACCGGAAGAATTTCAGCGAGGAAAAACCTATGATTTTTTGCTTAATAATGAACTCAGCCCTTTAGTTCAAACCAATGTTTCTTTCAATGAACGATTGTATCTGGCACAAAACGTCGGATCGTTAAAGGCGGCTGATTGCAAGAAACTGTTTGACGCGCAACAAAAAGCGATCAATCAATCCATTAACGATCGCACACAGCAGTTATTCAAGCTATTAGGAGGTAGATCCAACCGTTTTGAGAGCTTTTTAATGGCTGCCGGAGACGGCAGCTATACCGAAGGATTATTACGAGAAAGGGATCGTGATGAAAACGGAGAATGGAACAAAGGATTGCCCAAAGCCATTGGACTTTTTCCTTATGAAATAAAATTGGATGGCGTTAAAAAAAATGAGGTTAAAACCCTACGATTCACCGAAAAATCAATGTATACCTTAGGAAAAAATCAAACGGCCGAAGTTCATTTTGATGTTTGGGGATACAACAGCAACAATCAGACAACCGTAATTGTGGAGAAAGGAAATAAACAATACCCCTTGTTCGGTTCTGAATCTACACGCTTTCTAACGCCCGATTCCTCCTTTTCCAAAGGAAACACCTTTATGAAAATTCTCAACGATCTTTATCAAGTAACCTTTTTGGACCTCAATAAGCAACTTTTTATTGAAAACGGTTTATACGATCAGCTCATAGCCTCAGAAAAACTCCTTGGAGAAATAGAGGTAGCCATCAACCAAAAAGAAGGGGAATTAGGTGAATTATATAAAGAAGATTACCGAACAAGTAGTCGCATGAGCCGCGAGGAAAAAAAACGATTAAAGGAAACAAGGTATGTGGATGAGAAAAAGGTACAACCAACCACCAAAGCCCGGAAGAAAGCCAAGAACAAAAAACAATGGGACTTGGTTGATTTGTACGGAGCCTACGATGAGACCTTCAATACTACCGAAGCGCTTCGCAAGGAATACAATGCCGTAGCCGATGTGTACAACGCGCATTTAGATCTTTACAATAAATACAAAATAATTTTGGGAGACCATTGGTTACCTTTCACCGTTAAGGACGGACTATATACATTTTCCGATGGAACAACTTTCGATATTTATACTCAAAACCTTACCTTTCCTCCCAATGACAGTACCGAATTAGTTCAGGTTCGATTAATTTCCATTCCTGAAGACTTCGAAGGAATAAAGTCGGATGAAATCATGATGCATATTTCCATGGTTGATGCTGAACCATTTTACGATGCCGATTTAGAAGTACGGTTTCAAGATGTATTTGAGCCTGATGCCTACGAATACCATGGAACTATTTTTTCCTCCAAGGATAGTATCTTTTTTAAAACCTTGTTTTCAGAGTATCTTAAAAACAAACTTGCCATTGCCTTTTCGCTTCAAGGAAATGGAATAGGTTTTTGGTATGATAGCACCATAATCCGAGATGCTGCACAAAAAGAACTTGATGGCTATCCAGGAAATACTGCCGAGGAAAAAAATATCGCTCGTCAATCCTACGATTTCAAATCCTTACGCCAGTCGCGTCTCAGAATTAAAATTAATCGTTCCCTTCAGATTCAAATAATGAGCACCACGGATCCGGTGGTTTCCAAGGTTCAATCTCCTTACTTTTCCGTAGATGCCCTCATGAAAAACAATCAATTAAACCGAAATGAAGTGCTTTCCATTTTACGTACACGTTCCTTGGTGAATCAGTTAAAAAAAGAACTCGTAACGCAGGCCTCCCTGTACCTTGATCCTACCGAGGCGAAACGCTTTATCGATGCCATGGATGGCGCACTCAATAACACGAAATACACGGTTGGTGATCGCTTTATTAAATTACCGAAGATCAAAGATTAACCAAAAAAATGGTCGGGGAAATTCACTAAATACACCTTTTTACTGGCCCGCGTCAAGCAGGTATAAAGCCATTGCAGATAGCCTTTTTTATCCATGGTTTCCGGGATAAAGCTGTAATCGACAAATACGTAATCCCATTGTCCACCTTGTGCTTTATGGGCCGTAACGGCATAGGCATACTTAATCTGAAGAGCATTGAAATAGGGGTTTTTCATGATGAGTTGGTAGCGTTTACGCTTATTTTTCTCCGATAAATAATCTTTTTCGATCTCAAAAAACAACCGTTTTTGGTGGTCTCTCGGTAAATTAGGAAGACCGGAATCCACCGTTTCCGTGAAGCATATCACTGATAATTCTTCCTCCTGTAGGTTATCTACCCTTAAGTGAATGAAAGGTACTCCATAACAGATTTCTTCTTTAATCACTTGCTTTACCTTGAGCATTTCGCCGTTCGCGATAAGTCCCATCGTTCGGTCTGCTGCCCAAAAATAATTGTTTCTTACCACCATCAACAATTCGCCGCGCTGGATCATTTCTTCATACGAAAACAGCCTATTTCGAATTTCTTGATTCCATAAATCCGCGCGTTTATTCGATAAGGTGAGAAGTACAAAGGAATTCATTTCCTCAAAGGGAATGGACTGTAAATGATCCATCAATTCTAAGCCGTTGGAACGTATAACATCCACACCGCATGCATAGAAATACGGCGCTTCAAGGGTGGTAGCTTGTCGTACGTAGGTAGCATTTTGAATAATTTGGGAATCGGCTGCTTGGCGTACTACCTCCTGTAAGGTGTAGGAAAATACGCGTAAGGATGGATAGGTTACGCTCAAATACTCGGGGTTAAGTGCCGGAGATTCGGTTTGCCCGACAGGAGGCAACTGACCTGGATCCCCAACAAACATGAGGGAACAGTCCTGACCACAAAAAACGTATTCCATCAAATCATCCAGTAAATTCCCTTCTTTTCCAAGGGATTCAACACCCACCATCGAGGCCTCATCTACAACGAACAAGGTGTCATGAAATAGATTTTTAGCTCGAATCAAGCCATTGCCTTCTAAGGTATCACTGAGAAAATAAATTTGTTTATGAATCGTGGAAGCAGGCGCTTGTGCGTAATTGGCTACCACCTTGGCTGCACGACCGGTAGGTGCCAATAATTTAATTTTCTTTCGTTGAGTACGGTATCTTTGAACAAGGTAAGAAACCAGGGTAGTTTTTCCGGTTCCCGCGTATCCTTTGAGAATGAAACACTTATTGGGATGATCCAAGGATTCAAAAGATTCCAAACTGCGAATAGCTTCGCTTTGACTTTCGGTAAATTTCACCAACAAAGATGCTAAAAATAAGGCGATTCCCGAATAAAAGCCTTTTCCTATAAAAAATGGTAGTTTTGTACTATGTTCGCGGTGAATCAAGTCTATTATTTTAAGCAAGAGGTTTTTTTAATGCTCGCAGGAGAAGAAAAACCAACGGTAGTTCCTTATCGACTCAAGTCTACCACCTCTTCGTTGATATCCGAAGAAATTTCTGCTTTTATTAAACAAAGTACACAACTTTCCTTTCTTCATTCAAACGACTTTGACCATTGGACGATCAGCGATAAATTCATGCTACTTCCTACAACTGTGTACGAACCTCAACTGAAAACATCTTACTGGGAGCGGATGTTTGGAGCGCTTCCGCAGGACCAAAAATTGGAAGAATACTGCCATAAATCGCTGAAAATTCAATTTTTATACACGGTTCCTGAGTGGTTAACTGGTTTCTTGAAAATGCAATTTAATAAGCCGCGTCCCTCCTGCTTTTTCAGTGAAATGCTTCGCCATTCGCCAAATCAAGGAAAAAAAATGGCCTTGTTGATTACCTCGGATTCGTTCGTTTTTGCCCTTTATTCCGAAAAGGAAATGCATTATTTCGATATCAGTTCTTACCAGGCGGTGGATGATATTTTATATACGATGCTGCACGTATTGCATCGGCAACCGTGGGCTCTTGAACATCCTGAGCTTACGGTTTATGGATTTTGTGCTGCTTCATTGCTCCAAGAGCTTCAAACTGGACTAAGAAAAGTACAAGCATTTGAACCCATGATAGCCAAAGAATTGATCCATTTCTACCCATGAGAATCATTGCTGGAAGTCTTAAAGGCCGCACCTTCCGAGTGCCCCCAGGATTCCCTTCACGCCCAACGACCGACTACGCGAAGGAGGGATTGTTTAATATGCTCAACAATACGTACGAATTCGAGGGTATGAAAATCTTGGATTTATGTTCAGGAACCGGAAACATTTCATTTGAATTTTTATCGCGCGGAGCTGCCTTGGTGACCTCGGTTGATCACCATGGAAAAGCCTGCACTTGGCTCCACAAAAATGCCCAGCAACTTCAATTAGATACGAAAATTAGCGTCGTGAATTCCGATGTACTCCAATTTTTGGAACGAACCGATCAACAATTCGATATCATCTTCGCCGACCCACCCTTCGATCTTAAAATCCATTCCTCCTTGGTTTCCTTGGTGTTCCAGCGTTCCGTTCTTCAACAAGAGGGGCTCCTGATCGTTGAACATGGAAAAGACACCTCGCTTGACAATTCGCCCTATTTTAAGAATATGCGTAATTTCGGGAATGTAAATTTTAGTTTTTTCGTATGGCCCTAAAACGCGTTTTTTTTCCGGGATCCTTCGACCCTTTTACCAAGGGACATGAAGCTATTGTAACAAAAGCCTTAGGTATTGTGGACGAAATCGTTATAGGCATTGGGGTTCATTCCACTAAAACTCCTTTTTTCAGCCTGGAAACTCGCAAGCACCACATTCAACACTTGTTCCCCTCGGAAAGGATAAAGGTGGTTTCGTTCACAGGATTAACTGTTGATGCATGTATTCAGCACCAATGCTCCCATTTACTGCGAGGACTTCGCGATTCCAAAGACTTCCAATATGAACGATCCATTGCGCATATGAATCAGCGTTTGAGCGGCATTGAAACCCTATTTCTATTAACCGACCTCTCCTTGTCCGCTATCAACTCAACCATCGTACGCGAGATATACCAAAACCAAGGAGACATCACCGCTTTTGTAACGAATTCAGAACTACTAATTAAAGGTTTATGAAAAATCGCCGATTGTGGTTAATTTTCTTCGCAGTGTATTATGGCACATATTGGGGTCAATCCACCATCGTAGGGTTTGCACCGCAATTTAAACAACAGCGGTTTTATTTATGGACCGAAGAAGACTTTTTATCCGGAAAAAAGAGAATGATTTCGGATACGCTGGTTGATGAACGCGGGATGTTTAGGTTCTCCCTTCCAAAGGGGCCAATTCTTAAATACCATTTAGGAACCGAGAATTTCAATGGCTATTTGTTTGCTGAGAATGGTGGGCAATATCGTTTGGAATTCTTCAGCGACTCCCCCTTGAGTCAAAGCTATAATTTACATGAGGAAATAGAATTCGTTTTTATTGATTTGGATAGTAACGACATCAATTTTAAAATACTGGGATTTGAAGCATGGTTGGATAATCAACTATCAGACATCCATTTTGAAAATAACAGTGAGGGGGAACTATTCCGTAAGATATCTTTATTAAAATATAATGCATTACAAGATGTTCGGAGGGATAGTAGCGTATATTTCCGGGAGTTCATTGGTTATTCGATGGCGGAAAACATCGAAAGCATGTCCTACAGAGGTTCACCCACCAAAGAAGAGAAATTTAACACCTATTTTAACCAACGTCCCATACGCTACGATGCTCCTTATTACACCAATTACTTTTTGAGGTATTACGACCAATATATTTCCCAAATAAGCCATGAATCGGCCATTGAATTATTTAAAGCTTATGCATCGCAGGACTTAGCCGCACAAGACCGCATATTGGCGGCGAATGCTTGCACCGGGGACACCATCCTACGTAATTTAATCAATCTGTATATTTTAAAACAAGCAATCAACGGCAATTTCATTCCTAAATCGGTTGTCAAATCCAACTTACTTCTTCAACAGAAGCTGGCTCCCTGTGAACTGCATCGCAAAATCGCCGCTAATTTGTTGCAGAAATTTTCCGGATTAGAAACAGGAGATTCCTTCCCCTTTGAATCCCTTCAAATCCTTCCCTTCGATCAAAAATATGTGTATGTTCATGCATACAACCCGTCCAACACCCAATGTATTCAAGAACTTAACGCGCTAAAGAAACTTAAAGCAAGTTATGGAAGCACGGTTGAATTTCTCACCCTTTATCTTGATAAACCATTAAGCAATGAAGCAGAACGAAAAGCACTGAGCCAGATAACTTGGAAGAAAATTGGACTTCAACCCGAGGATCCCGCTTGGAACATATTAGGAATTTCTACCTATCCCTATTATATCCTGGTGGACAAAGATTCAACCGTCCTCAAGGCCCCTGCCCTTACTCCCACTCCGAATGGAAAATACGAAACCATTGAAAAGACCTTTTTCGAATTAACCAAACCTTAATATTCAGCCCTTGAGGTTATCTCAGGTAGAAAATTCATGTATATTTGAAAAAAACGTCCCATGAAGCCTACCCGATTATTTGATATTTTAACCGAATTATCCCTCCATAAAAAACCCGATTTATTAAACGCTAAGGAACATAAACAATGGAAAAACTACGGCACGGATGACTTTCTTCAAGCGGTTGAAACGGTTAGTTTTGGCCTAATTCATTTGGGGCTGAATCCTGGAGATAAAGTTGCTATCCTATCCAACAATCGACCGGAATGGAATTTTGTGGATTACGGATCACAACAAGCCGGAATAATCACGGTGCCTATTTACCCCACCATCAGTGTTTCGGATTTGACCTATATCCTTCAAAACTCGGAAGTTAAAGCCGTATTTCTATCCAGTAGCGACCTCCATAAAAAAATCGAGGCCGTGAAGACCAACCTTGCGTTCGAACCCATGGTTTTTAGTTTCAACGAAATCGAAGGAGTAAATTCCTTTGCTTCATTCTTATCCTTAGGCGCTTCGAATCCACAACGTGACGAATTGCAACGTCGAAAAGATGAGGTAAATCCGAACGAAATGTTTACCATGCTCTACACCAGCGGTACAACGGGCGTTCCGAAAGGGGTGATGCTTTCACACCAAAATATCCTCAGCAACGTAGAGGCATGTTTTCCACTTGCCCCGTTCCAGTCCCATTGGAGAGCTTTGAGTTTTCTTCCTTTAAATCATATCTACGAACGCATGGTAACTACCCTGTATCTTAGGATGAATATTTCAATTTATTATGCCGAAGGATTTGAAACCATTGCCGATAACCTCAAAGAAATTAAACCCCAGATATTTGTATCCGTTCCAAGACTCATTGAACGCGTTTATGATAAACTGTTGAGTGCCGGTGAAAAACTGCAAGGATGGAAACGAAAACTCTTTTTCTCTGCGGTTGATTTTGCCTTAGCCTATGACCCGCAAAAAACCTCCCTTAAATCCAACATACAACGCGCTTTTTTTGACCGCTTGATTTACGCCAAATGGCGCGCAGCGCTTGGAGGTAATGTCGTCTGCATTGCTTCTGGAGGCGCCGCCCTTCAACCGCGCTTGGGAAAGGTTTTTTATTGTGCGAAAATTCCCATTTTGGAAGGGTATGGTTTAACGGAAACGTCCCCAGTGATTGCGGTGAATTGTTATAAACCTAACGATACAAGGATTGGAACAGTGGGTCCGGTAATCCAAAACACGCAAGTAAAAATTGCGCAAGACGGAGAAATCCTGGTAAAAGGCCCGGGCGTAATGCTTGGATATTACAAAAACCCGGAGGCTACGAACGAAATGATAAACGAAGACGGTTGGTTACATACCGGCGATATTGGAACCTTCGTGGAGGAACGATTCTTAAAAATTACCGACCGTAAAAAGGAAATATTTAAAACATCTGCAGGAAAGTACATTGCCCCGCTGATGATTGAAAACAAAATAAAAGCGTGCCGTTTTGTAGAACAATGTTGCGTTATTGGAGAAAGCCAAAAATTCGCAAGTGCACTCATTGTTCTTTCCAAAGATTACATCCGGGAATGGTCTAAGAAAGAAGGGTTAACTATTCCATTTGACGAGCATCTTGTAAATCATCCAAGTATAAAAAAAGAAATCAACGGATTCATTCGCGAATTGAACAAGACCCTTGCTCCGTATGAGCAAATTAAACGACCTGAGTTAATCCTAGAACCCTGGACTATCGACGGGGGGGAACTTACACCAAAATTGAGCATGAAACGAAAGGTTATTTTGCAAAAACATGCCGATCTTTTCGCTAAAATTTTCTCCGAAGGAGAATAATTACATTTCAATTACGGCCGACAATCCCTGATCCAATAAAGCGACGCATCGAGGCTCTAAATCCTCATACGTTCCGTGCTTAACCGCACATTTGCCTCGGTAATGCACAATGAACGCGCATTGTTCTGCCGCTTCCGGAGTATGTTTACAGATTTTTATTAAGCAATTGATTACATGGTCAAACGTGTTAAAATCGTCGTTATAAAGTACTAACGAAGACTCATTTTGCACATCAACCGTTTCTTCGGTACTTACTTGTTCCTTTTTTTTCATAACTATTGCCTATGGATATCTAATTTCAATTTCTGCGCTAAAGCGGTCAATCGTTGGGTATCGTCCGTTCGCTGACAAAAAAACAAAAATTCAGTACGTTGGTTCTCGGATGAAATAACGTCGAACGGAATATTATTTTTTAGTGCAAAATCATGAAGAATACTTAGCGAGAGGTCTTGTTGAGCAATGACAGCCAAGCGTTCGCTTGAATCTTGAAGTATTTTCACTTCGAAGTCCGCATAATAAATGCATTCGAATGGCGATAGGTCCTCCACAACAATCGGAGCACTCTCGAGCGTTTTTGGGTCGCGAGCGACGATAAATCGAGAAGCATTAAAAGATCCTAAGCGCACTTTATTCAAGGGATTTTCCAGCTTTACAAGTTGTACATAGGTAGGTTGTTTTTTCCTAACTTCACTTCCCTCGAGGCTCAAATTTTCGGGATTTCCTGGAATTATTGACGGTTCCTTTAAATACTTGAAGGCCATTTCCGCCTCGGCAAAGGTAACGGGTATGCCGTCGCGGTATGCGACAATGTAGGCATCGTTATAACCTGCATTTTGCATGGCGCGTTTTCGTTCTTTCGCCGATTCGAGTTCATTGAATTTCCCACTAGAATATTTATACTTACCCGTGGGCGAAAGACGGTAAAACAATTCAGGAACGTTCGCTAATTTCCCACGATCCTCTTGCGCTAAACTGGCTACTTGGACGGTGTAAAATACTTCCTTGGGCTTCGCGGTGTTGGAGGTATCCGAGGTAGCCTCTTGTTGCAGTATGGCAAAGGATTCGTTCAATAATTCGTCGCGATTTCTAACTTGACACATTCCATTTTTCTCGTAGGCCACCGCCTGTGCAAAAGGTATCCTTGCGCCATCACAATACGCTACTACAAACGCGTCCTTGTAACCCAATTGGCGTATGCTGTTACGTGCGTCTATGGCTTTCATGGATGCCTCAAAAAATCCGGCTAAATAAGCCGTTAATCCATTGGTTAGCACTTCCCCACTTACCGGAGAAAATTCGCGAAAAAAATAATCCGGTACCGTCTTTTTAAATGCTCCCACTTGAACTCTAAAAACCAATCCTTTTGGCATACTGGTAAGCACGGGATATTGATTGTTTTGGGTTGCTGAAGCTTGGGAAATTGTAAAATCGAGATCTTGTGCCGAGCTAATTTTCTTCGTTGGGATCGTTTCCCCCTGCAGCGGAAGTGCCCCTTCGCGTACCATCCGAGCATAAGCTTCATGATCTTGCATTCGCTGCATAGCCTCCCAAGAACCGTTGCGCTGATTTTGTTTCAACAACACTTGATTCGCTAACGATGCGAACTCCTCCCCTTTCTTGCGTTTTTGGACGGAATCTTTTTCACGAAAATAGTCCATCTTCGTAAGGGCTAACTGTTCCTCGAGTTCCTGAAGTTCCCGATCCTGTCGAACAAATTCTTTTCTCAACGTAAGGTAGCGGTCGTATTCCGAATTTCCTGCGAATAACCGAACTTCCTCCGAAGTTACCGTTCGCTCGGTAAAATCGGTTTTTGGGGGATTACCCGCTGTTCCTACCGAGGCCGTTACCGTTCGAAGCAGTGGTATGATCTTCAGGTTAATGGAATCGCTTGGGTAGGATTTGTTGAATTCCTCTTGATTTTCCTCAAGGCGTTGCGCTGTTGCTACCAGCTCCTGTTGATTGAAAATCAGGTCAAACACCCCCGGTTCCATGACCTCCTTTAATTTCAGTACTTCCGAAATCAGGGAAATTTCGGACACTAATTCCCGGTATACCTTTTCCTTGACGGAATTGGGTTCTGAAGACTTAAGTGTTTGCAGTTGCTGTACATCATGCGCCACCTCTGTCGAAAGCTTTTCGCTCGCTTTTTGTTGGGATAATCCCTCTTCCCCTATCTCCTTCATTCCATTCACCGCTGTTTCATTCTTCGGCTGCTCATTGGTTCCGTTTGTCGCTATTTCGTTTTTAGGCTGCTCGTTGGTTCCGTTTGTCGCTATTTCGTTCTTCGGCTGCTCGTTGGTTCCGTTTGTCGCTGTTTCGTTTTTGGGCTGCTCGTTGGTTCCGTTCACCGCTGTTTCGTTCTTGGGCTGCTCGTTGGTTCCGTTCACCGCTGTTTCGTTCTTGGGCTGTTCGTTGGTTCCGTTCGACGCTGTTTCGTTCTTGGGCTGTTCGTTGGTTCCGTTCGACGCTGTTTCGTTTTTGGGTTCTTCGTTGGTACCGTTCTGCGCTATTTCGTTCTTCGGCTGCTCGTTGGTTCCGTTTGTCGCTTTTTCGTTTTTGGGCTGCTCGTTGGTTCCGTTCTGCGCCGTTGCGTTCTTGGGCTGCTCATTGGTGCCGTTCACCGCCGTTGCGTTCTTGGGCTGCTCATTGGTGCCGTTCACCGCCGTTGCGTTCTTGGGCTGCTCATTGGTTCCGTTCGACGCTGTTTCGTTTTTGGGCTGTTCGTTGGTTTCGTTCGACGCTGTTGCGTTTTTGGGCTGCTCGTTGGTTCCGTTTGTCGCAGTTTCGTCTTTGGGCTGCTCATTGGTTCCGTTCGACGCTGTTTCGTTTTTGGGTTGTTCGTTGGTTCCGTTCTGCGCTGTTTCGTTTTTGGGTTGTTCGTTGGTTCCGTTCACCGCTGTTTCGTTCTTGGGTTGTTCGTTGGTTCCGTTCACCGCTGTTTCGTTCTTGGGTTGTTCGTTGGTTCCGTTCTGCGCTGTTTCGTTTTTGGGTTGTTCGTTGGTTCCGTTCTGCGCTATTTCGTTCTTGGGTTGTTCGTTGGTTCCGTTTGTCGCTGTTGCGTTCTTGGGTTGTTCGTTGGTTCCGTTTGTCGCAGTTTCGTTTTTGGACTGCTCGTTGGTTCCGTTCACCGCTGTTGCGTTCTTGGGCTGTTCGTTGGTACCGTTCTGCGCTGTTTCGTTTTTGGGCTGTTCGTTGGTTCCGTTCTGCGCTGTTTCGTTTTTGGGCTGTTCGTTGGTTCCGTTTGTCGCTGTTGCGTTCTTAGGCTGCTCGTTGGTTCCGTTCGACGCTGTTTCGTTTTTGGGCTGTTCGTTGGTTCCGTTCTGCGCTGTTTCGTTTTTGGGTTGTTCGTTGGTTCCGTTTGTCGCTGTTGCGTTCTTGAATTGTTCGTTGGTTCCGTTCGACGCTGTTTCGTTTTTGGGTTCCACAATCGTAGTAGTTTGCAGGGATTGGCGTTGTGCTAAATAAGATTCCTTGGCAGACTCCAATGCGGCTTCCAACCGTTGAGATTCATTGGATAAATTCTCTGCGTTCGCCCCCGTGGCGGTCTCCATTTTCATTTTCACCACTTGCCATTGCGCATTTAACGAATCCAAACGGTAGTTCACTGGATCTTGTTTTGTTTTTTCAGTAGCGGCAATTTGTTTCTTGAGTTGTGTTTGCGCCATGGTAAGGTCGTTTACTTCACGAAAATCAGGTTGAATATCGGGGGTTAACGAAGGTGTAAACCCTGTATTTTTTAAGAAACTCATTTTCTTCTGCAAGGAAGCCTCTTCCATTTGAAGGGTGCTGTATTCGGATTCTTTAATTTCCTTCAACCGTTGTAGTCGCATAATCGCATCTTGTTGGTCTTGGATGGATTGGTCAAGCGTTGTTTTCTCTTTTTTAGATGCCGATGGGTATTGGTTTTGGAATTCTTGCAACTTCATGGTTGCTTGCTGCAACCGAATTTCCAACGAGGAAAGATCTTCGTTCAGCGATTTTTTTTCTTGCTGTTGTGCAACGATTCTTAGTGAATCATTGTTGGAATTTTTGGCCAATTTCAGCAATCGGTTCAGGGTATCTTGATTCGCTTGAATTATGGAACGAATACCGGCTTCATTGTTCGTCAATAGTTTCAATCGAAGGCTGTCACTTAAGTCAATGGCTTGCTGTTCCATTTTTTTTTGATTCCATTGTCTACGATTGTTTTCCGTTTGTTGGGTCAGGGAATTATTCGTGGCCAAGGCGTTAGTGGCAATAATTAATGAATCATATACTTCGGATAAATACCGTTGATAAACCCGCTTTGCGGCTACACTCGTATCCGATTGTATGCGTTGTTTTAGCGATTCAACCGCCGAATTCAAGTTACGTATTTGGGCAATCGTCGTATTTCGATCTTTATCCAAATACTCTAGATTATCCTTAAAATCTTCGCCAATGTTCGAAATTTCCAGGAGTTTGTCAGCCAACCCTTGAGCTTGTTCTTCCACGTTTGCCCCGGAAAAACCAAGTTCCTTCAAGCTTGTACTCACATCTGAAACCTGGTTAAGGTTCGTTTGCGAGGGGGTGCTGACGGTTTTTGGATTAAGGGTTTTATTCAATGAAGCAATGTTCAAGGATTTTAATCCGAGCCATTGATCGTTGGCTTTCGAATTCCATTGATAATCGAATGCGGCTTGTTCCTTGCCGTCGCGCATGCTGTATTGAATATTTTGTTCAAAAACAACTTCCGAAGGTTGATTGGGAAGCACCTTTTTATCGGTAAAAACCGCTTGCGTTCCGGTAATATTGGCTACGAATTCATACGAACCATTTCCAGGAAGGATCATCTGATAATTTCCAGAAGAATCGCTTATGAAAGGTCCGTATTCTATCCCACGTTCCAAATCTTTTACTTTGATTTGTACCCTTGTATTCTTAGGATTAACCAAATCTTCAAACTTTCCTTTTACGGCTACCAGATTCGAAGTTGCCTTTTCCAATCGGGCTTCAACGAGTTCAATTTTACCCGGGGGAGAATTTCGTATCGTGGTGAAAAACGCATGATTGGCCGCAGAATCGATAGGAATAAAAAGAAAATCATCGTCGCTCGAGGAAAAAGGGAATCCCACATTCGTAACTTCCCCCAAACGCATGGCGAAGGGGTCAAAGGCGACTTTAAAAAAATCATATCCTCCTAAAGAATTAAACCCATTGGAGGAGAAATACAGCATTTGATGCTTCTGATCGAAATACGGGTACCAAAGGTTATTCTGAGTTCCTGCGGACAGCGGAATTTTCACAGGATTGGACCAAGTATCGCCGTTTTTCGTTTTAAGGAATAATCCTATTTGGGTTGCAGATTCTCCATAACTGGCATAAATCTTAACACTATTCCCCGCCTTGACGTAGGTGTGAGGAATGAAATTATTTTTTTTATCCATTTTGGATTGCAGCGTCAAATCGGTGTAATATCCTCCTCCTACGTTGAAGTCGGAAAACTCAATGCGGGATAGAAAACCGTTCAAAGGCAATTGAATCGCCGATTTTACGGAAATAGGCTGAGGATTTTTAAGCAGTTCCTTACCATGATTGCATTGTTCAATTTGAACTTGTGCATTTCGTTCATCGTTAGGAAAACAGGTTAAATAGTCCTTGTAAGCAGCAATTGCACGGGTAAAATCATAATTCAGGTGATGAATTCTCCCAATAAAATAGTTAGCCTCACAGATACCGTTACCCAAAGTAGTTGCCAACATGAAGTGGTTGAGCGAAATCGAACGCTCACCCGTATTAAACAAGCATTGAGCATAATAAAAATTATAGGTAGGAGATTTTGGATCGCGGGAATACAGGGTTTGAAAATCGACTTTTGCGGTTTCAAATTGCCCGTTATTAAAAGCCTGGTAGGCTCGTTTTTCAATTTCAATCACGGACTGCGACCAGCAGCCGAAACTTCCTATCCAAAAGAGCAAGGTTAAAACTATTCCTTTCATTTGCGGTATAAAAACCCGGCGCACTTACGCTTTTGGCTTTGAAAAGTTCATTTTTGGTTCACACCCTTGATACAAGCGTTGGATATTCTTCCTATGGGTAAAAAGTACTAAGCAAGCAATGAATCCATTGAACAAGACATAGGTCCATTCTACTTGGTGGAAAAACGCATAACAAATCCCGGGGAGTAAAGAAGCAGTAATTAAGGAAGCTAGCGAAACGTAATGTGTTAGAAGTAAAATCAAAACAAAAATGGCAAAGCAGACCAAGGCGGGATAAGGGTTTAAGGCTAAGAACACTCCAAGGGAGGTCGCTACGCCTTTTCCACCTTTGAATTTCAGAAATATAGAATAAACGTGGCCGAGGACACATAAACAACCGGTCAAAATTGAAATGAGCATGAACTTGGGATGATCGTGAAGCACTATGGCAGCCAATTGAATGGCTAAAAATCCTTTCAAAATATCCATGAAAAGTACAGTAAACCCCAGCCCTTTACCCAACACGCGAAAGGTATTGGTGGCTCCTGAATTTCGGCTACCATGTTGGCGAACATCTACCCCGTAAATCAAGGTGCCTAACCAAACAGCCGACGGTATAGAACCCATGAGATAAGCCGAAAAGAGAACAGTGGCTATCGACATTATTTAGCATTTAAGAATTCTCTCAGGCGCACTTTTGTCAAACTCACCTGATCATCCTTCGCCCATTCAAAAGAAAAATTCTTTTCTTTCCGTTTATCCGGTTTCAATTCGGTAATCATGGTTTTTAAAGATTCGTCATTTGAATAAACCCCTAATGTACCGTCTTTTTTCGGCATTTCATAAGCAAAAACATATTCTTTTTCTGCAGAATTCTTCAAAGTAAGTAGCAACTTTGGTTCTTGCGCATTTCGAAGGGTTTGGGCAACTACCATGGAACATTCTACTTCCTTCAAAACGGGACGTCCTTCAATGGCTATTATTGCCGCCCGATTTTTGGATTTCACGGTTTCCCCCGCTTCATCTGTTTCCGTTGAACCGGGTTTTGGTCGGCTTACCCAACCTGCGCAGAATCCGCTTTCAGACGACTTAGAACCAAAATTAACAAAGTCAAAATGCAATCCGGAAAGCACTACGGTTTGATTTAAGGCCTCAGGCATTTTACGTAATTTTTCCTCTTCAAAATCCTTAAAGAGTTCATTCACCTTTTCTTCGGGTAAAACATAACGAACCGCTTGGGCAAAATTATGCTGCTTCGACTTCAATTCAGTATTTTTTTGACTTTCCAATTTTTTTATACCTTCAGCAATGTTCTCAAAAACATTTTTTTGCATCGGAAATTTCAAAAGCGTGGTAAGGTCCATGCTGATTTTTTTTGATTCCTTTTCGTAGTTTATGGAGCCAAAAGATTTCGCGGAAACGTCTCCCAAATCTACGCCGAATGAAATTTCACCAATTCCAGTCAACGAGCAAGTTTCAGGGTACATCGTAAGTAAATTTCCAATATCTGAATCACCGTTTAATCGGTTTTTAGCTCCAATTTGAAAGATGCCCGCTTGCGGATTATATTGCACATAACCCGAAGCTAAAAAAACATTGGGATCATCAACACCTTGCATTTTGGATAAAAAGGCTGGATAGACTTTTATACTATCCATAGACTCTGAGTTCTTCCACAAGAATCCAACGGCTAATCTTCGACCTAGGTCGTTTTCCGCTTTATCAGCAATCGGAATTTGGATATTGTTGGCGAGGATCGTGTCCTTAAAGTTCAACCATGAACGATCAAAATTCGAACAAGCATGGTTAATTCGCG
>Ga0214923_10004479_pt1 | contig 16833 bp, 9 predicted proteins | sample LL1510_MetaG_FD_177993 | JGI IMG/M metagenome (GOLD analysis project Ga0214923, IMG submission 177993) | Freshwater microbial communities from Lake Lanier, Atlanta, Georgia, United States - LL-1510 | ecosystem: Environmental > Aquatic > Freshwater > Lake | place: USA: Georgia | collected 2015-10-15 | reverse complement strand
CCCCAATAAAATCGGTGTTTTATTTCGCGCTCATTTTTTGTTACCAATTCTGCTAACAAAAAAATAAAAATTCAACATGATTGTCACCATATACACATGCACGCGCACACCCCCACCCCCGCCATTCTCCCAACGCAACATATTTTACCGTTTATTGTAATATGTATATACAGCTAAGTTTAGCTCATTGAATCTGCATTAGAGTCATGGTTTAGAGAAAATGAAACTTTTATATAAGCCAATATCTAGCGGTGCCAAAATGCGGGTTATATATATTTGGAAAACCATTGGTTATGTAAAGACAAACAATACAAAACCAATTCTATAAACACAATCGTATTTTTTTTTATTGAAACTATATAATACTAGTATATATATAAAGTATGTCGTCATCAATAACTACTACAGAATTACTCTTTAAAAAATTTTTAGGAACTGCTGACGGCAAACCAGGGACAAGTTATGCAGCCGAGGCAGCTGGTAGTTCGAGACCAAAAGTCATTGCGACTCAAGTGATGAACCAAACTATACCCACGGTTGCCCCCACCGATTTATCTACAGATGGCACGTTTGTTGCGACCAAGGGTTCTGGGACAAAAAAGAAGAGCGCGACATATCCTCACATTGTAAAATATGAAAACCTCGTATTGCAAGACTCGATTACTCCTTATACTACATATCGTTATGACAACCCTACCGCCGCCGCTGGAAATTTAAACTTATTAGTCAACGCAATTCCTTTTAATTTCGATGCGGCAACCAGCTCTTATGCCGTGACGATGACATCATCGGTGGGTTCGAATTCCATTCCTCCCAACGACGCCACTTATCCATGGGTGTTTGACGCCGATGCGGGATATGTTTATTTTACAACAAACCAGTTCCCTAGTGGGTGGGGGTATCCCGTTCTCACTTTTTGGAGATACGAGGGAACATTCGGTGTGGGTGGTGGTAGCAATTTTACTACCGACGCTAGTTTCAGTGGGAATATTTATGTGGCGGGGTCGATTCTTGGGCCCGCGGTTTCATTCGGCAGTTTCAACGTGAATGGTGTTTTACCCAGCAGTTTTACCTATGATTCCGATAATTTTTCATTGGCTGTTCCAAACGCACTACAGCAGAATCTCCAATTTTATTCCAGCGACCTCTCTGTCAATGGAAACTTGACGGTGGGGAAAAACATGACCTTTTATGGTAATTTGAATGTTCCAGGGAGTGATGCATTGATGTCTGGCAATTTGACTGTCAACAAGACTCTTACCGCGGCAAATGGATTTGTGGTAAGTGGGGGGACGGTGTCATTCCCCTCCAATTCGATTTCGGCGAATGCAATCAGTGGTGGTTTGCCATATGTCGATATGACTATAAACCAATCCATTGCTGGTGTGAAAACTTTCACGAACACGTTGGTGGCTAGCGGGGACGTGTCGATGAATGGCCGCATGTTTTTAGCCGGGGATGCATCGATGTCGGGCAACTTGACCGTGAATAGTGCACTTACCGCAGCAAACGGATTTGTTGTAAGTGGCGGGACGGTGACTTTTCCATCCAATTCGATTTCCGCCGCCGCAATCAGCGGTGGTTTGCCATACGTCGATTTGACGACCGCTCAGTCTGTTTCTGGAGTGAAAACTTTCGCCAACACGGTGGTTGCTGGCGGGGATGTATCGATGAATGGCCGCATGTTTTTAGCCGGAGATGCATCCATGTCGGGCAACTTGACCGTGAATAAGGCATTGACTGTTGTGAATGGTTTCACAGTGAGTGGTGGAACGGTGACTTTTCCTTCGAATTCGATTTCTGCCGCCGCAATCAGCGGTGGTTTGCCTTATGTGGATTTGACGACCTCTCAGTCCGTTGCTGGTGTGAAAACTTTCACTAGCACGTTAGTTGCCGGTGGCGATGCGTCTATGAACGGCCGCATTTTCACAACTGGTGATGCCAGTTTTGGCGGAAATCTTTTCACAAGTGGTGATATTTCCCTGAATGGTGCGTTAAGGGTGGGTAAAGATGTTACTATAAACGGGAACTTGAATGTTCGCAATTACACTCAGTCCAATATTATCAACACGTCTGTTACGAACTATTCTTTGATAGTGTCTGAGGATTTGTCTCTAAACGGTCGTTTTTACACGAGCGGTGATGTATCTATGAATGGCAACTTATATGCATCGAAGGGTTTTACTGTTGCGGGCGCCCTTACCGCACAGAACGATGCGGCGGTCTCTGGAAACACTACTTTGAGTGGCAACTTGACGGTGAGCAAAAACGCCGCCATTACTGGGACGACCACGCTTACCGGCACGACGAGTGCCGGTGTATTGAATACTTCGGGTTTATTGACTGCAAATGCTGGTTTAACCGTTCCAGCCGGTCAATCGCTTGTTTCTTCGGGTTCGGCATCCTTTGCCGGTTTGTCTTCTTCGGGTGCTATCAGTGCCAATGCGGGGTTGAGTGTTCCATTCGGGCAAACTTTGACTTCGTCTGGAACATCGAGTTTGGCGATTGTAAATACTTCGGGCCTACTTACTGCAAACAATGGTCTTACGGTTGCCGTTGGAACAACCAATGTTGGACTATTAAATGTGTTGAATGATGCTGCTGTAAGTGGCAATGCGACTGTGAGTGGCAACTTGACGGTGAGTAAAAACACTACGCACACTGGAACCACTACTCTTACGGGTGCCACTACGGCTGGTGCGATTACTGCATCCGGCGTCCTTACCGCCCAAAACGACGCATCTGTCAGTGGAAATGCTACTGTGAGTGGAAACTTGACGGTGAGTAAAAACACTGCCATTACGGGTACAACGACCGCAACTGGCTTAGTCACCGCACAGAATGGTCTTACGGTTTCATCGGGTGCAACCTCGGTGGCGGCTCTTACTGCATCCGGTGTTCTTACCGCACAAAACGACGCTTCTGTAAGTGGCAATGCTACTGTGAGTGGCAACTTGACGGTGAGTAAAAACACTACGCACACTGGAACCACGACTCTTACAGGTGCAACTACGGCCGGTGCGATTACTGCATCTGGCGTCCTTACCGCCCAAAACGACGCCTCTGTGAGCGGGAATGCCACGGTGAGTGGAAACTTGACGGTGAGTAAAAACACTGCCATTACGGGGACAACGACTGCAACTGGCTTAGTCACCGCACAGGGTGGTCTTACTGTTTCATCGGGTGCAACGTCGGTTGTGGCTCTTACTGCATCCGGTGTGCTTACTGCACAAAACGACGCCTCTGTGAGCGGAAATGCGACGGTGAGTGGCAACTTGACGGTGAGTAAAAACACTACACATACTGGAACCACAACACTTACTGGTGCCACTACGGCATCGGGTATTGTCACTATGCAAAATGACGCGTCTATTGGAGGCAATTCTACAGTGAGTGGCAATTTGACGGTGAGTAAAAATACCATACACACTGGAACCACCACTCTTACAGGTGCCACAACGGGTTCTACGTTGGTATTGGGAACTGCAACTTTAGGAACCAATGTATTTGCTATCGGAGGAGATGCATCGATGAATGGGAATGTCAGTGTAGGAGGGAACTTGTTGGTAAATGGAAACTTGAGCGTGAATCAGTTCCAATCAACGACGAAAATAACAACGACGAATTATCAGTTGGTGGTAGCGGAAGACTTGAGTTTGAACGGAAGACTGAATGTGACGCAGGATGCGAGTTTGAATGGAAATGTCAGTGTAAAGGGTAATGTGAATATTGTATCACAATCAACACAAAGTACGGTTTCCCCGAACTCTACAAATGCAACCAGTGCGACATGGGTTAATAATAATATAACTTGGACGGCGAATTCATCCGGCACAGGTAACCAAAATTATAATGTATTTAATACCCTATCTACTGACTATTTGGCGCCGGATGGCAGTTCAACAACAGGTTATATATCAGGTTCTTCGGGTGCAACTACTACTTATGGCGGCCCGTGGATACAAATACAATCATCTGTTCCATTAACAATGAAAAATTTTTATTTTATTGCACGCGCAGGCTTGTCGTATTGGGTACCCAGAATCTTTTATATCTTAGGTTCAAACTCGGAAACTGACACATGGACGCCTATATTTAAAGGCGATACTACGGCTAACGCAGGTGCGCCTGGTGCAGGAACTTCAGGAACAGTATCATTGTCTGGATTGTCTACTTCTGGTACTATCGCAAACTTTTATCTAACACACACTTTGAGCTATACAACATATGGAACTCTATCTTCTTCTTTTACTTATTTCAGACTGGTTGCCGCAGAAGTTTATAATGCAAATCCTTTCGCTATTAGCGAATGGGCACTTAATTTCGATACACTCAATATTGGCTCCGTATCTCTGGCTCTCGATAGTTCCTCAACCAATAAACTGAATATCAGTGGGACAGTAGCAATCGTAGGTGGAAGTTTATCAACAGAAATTCTGAATGTATCACGAGATGCATCGATGAATGGAAATGTAAGTCTAGGTGGCAATTTGACGGTAAATAGAAACACTGCCATTACAGGGACAACAACTGCAACTGGCTTAGTCACAGCACAGGGTGGTCTTACGGTTTCATCGGGCGCAACCTCGGTGGCGGCTCTTACTGCATCCGGTGTTCTTACCGCCCAAAATGACGCATCGGTGAGTGGAAATGCTACTGTGAGTGGCAACTTGACAGTAAGCAAAAACACTGCCATTACGGGAACAACTACTGCAACTGGCTTAGTCACCGCTCAGAACGGACTTACTGTTTCATCGGGTGCAACCTCAGTTGCGGCTCTTACTGCATCCGGCGTGCTTACCGCACAAAATGACGCATCTGTCAGTGGCAATGCGACTGTGAGTGGCAACTTGACGGTGAGTAAAAACACTACTCACACTGGAACCACGACTCTTACGGGTGCAACTACGGCTGGTGCAATTACTGCATCAGGTGTGCTTACCGCGCAAAATGACGCATCTGTCAGTGGAAATGCGACGGTGAGTGGCAACTTGACAGTGAGTAAAAACACTGCCATTACGGGGACAACTACTGCAACTGGCTTAGTGACGGCGCAGAACGGTCTTACTGTTTCATCGGGTGCAACATCGGTTGCGGCTCTTACCGCATCCGGCTTAGTCACCGCTCAGAACGGACTTACTGTTTCATCGGGTGCAACCTCAGTTGTGGCTCTTACTGCATCCGGCGTGCTTACCGCGCAAAATGACGCATCTGTCAGTGGAAATGCGACTGTGAGTGGCAACTTGACGGTAAGTAAAAACACTGCCATTACGGGAACAACGACTGCAACTGGCTTAGTCACCGCGCAGAACGGTCTCACGGTTTCATCGGGTGCAACCTCGGTGGCGGCTCTTACTGCATCCGGCGTCCTTACCGCCCAAAATGACGCATCTGTCAGTGGAAATGCTACTGTGAGTGGAAACTTGACGGTGAGTAAAAACACTACTCACACTGGAACCACGACTCTTACCGGTGCAACTACGGCTGGTGCAATTACTGCATCCGGCGTCCTTACCGCCCAAAATGACGCATCGGTGAGCGGAAATGCTACCGTGAGTGGCAACTTGACAGTAAGCAAAAACACTGCCATTACAGGAACAACGACTGCAACTGGCTTAGTCACTGCGCAGAACGGTCTTACGGTTTCATCGGGTGCAACATCCGTGGCGGCTCTTACTGCATCGGGCGTCCTTACCGCCCAAAACGACGCTTCTGTCAGTGGAAATGCGACGGTGAGTGGCAACTTGACAGTGAGTAAAAACACTGCCATTACGGGAACAACGACTGCAACTGGCTTAGTCACCGCGCAGAACGGTCTTACGGTTTCATCGGGTGCAACATCCGTGGCGGCTCTTACTGCATCCGGCGTCCTTACCGCCCAAAATGACGCCTCGGTGAGCGGAAATGCTACCGTGAGTGGCAACTTGACAGTGAGTAAAAACACTGCCATTACAGGAACAACGACTGCAACTGGCTTAGTAACCGCACAGAACGGTCTTACGGTTTCATCGGGTGCAACATCCGTGGCGGCTCTTACCGCATCCGGCTTAATCACCGCAAATAATGGTCTCACTGTTGCCACCGGGACAACAACGGTTGGTGCATTGACGGCAGGCGCTTCTACTGCAACCACTTTGGCGGTTGCTGGTGCGACCATTGGAACAAATACTTTGGCAGTTACTGGTAGTGCGGCAATTAGCGGAAATGCAACAATTACTGGAAACGCAACTATTACTGGAACCACAACGCTTACGGGTGCTGCTACAGGTTCGACTTTGGTGTTGGGAACAGCAACTTTGGGAACAAACACGTTTGTAGTTGGCGGAGATTCATCGATGAACGGTGCTTTGATGGTAGGCAAGGATGTCACAATAAACGGAAATCTCAATGTTAGAAACTACACGCAATCCAATATTATCAATACCTCAGTCACGAATTATGCGCTGATAGTGTCGGAAGATTTATCCTTAAACGGCCGTATTTACGCCAGTGGTGACGCATCCATGAGTGGAAACTTGTATGTTGCGAAGGGACTTACAGTTGTAGGTGCGACTGGTATTGCCGCTCTTACTGCATCTGGTTTGGTAACTGCGAACAATGGTCTCACTGTTGCCACGGGAACAACAACAGTTGGTGCATTGACTGCAGGTGCTTCTACGGCAACCACTTTGGCGGTTGCTGGCGCAACCATTGGAACAAATACTTTGGCAGTTACTGGTAATGCAGCAATTAGCGGAAACGCGGTAATTAGCGGAAATGCAACAATTACTGGTAACGCTGCCATTACTGGAACCACCGCATTTACAGGTCTTACCACCGCACAGGCCGGCATTTTTGTATATGGCGGTGACGTTTCGATGAACAATCGTTTATTCGTCTTGGGTGATGCCTCTTTTAATAAAAAGATTTCGGCCATTGGTGATATATCTACAAATGGCAATCTTTTTATTGGTGGAAATATTATAGTTGCATCCACTGGAACGCATACCATTACAGGAACTCTTACGACTTCCACCAGTGTTACTACAACCAGCACTGTTACTGGAAATGAAACTGTATCTGGCACGGAAACTATTGGTAATGGTCTTTTTATTACTGGCGGTGACGTTTCGATGAACAATCGTTTATTCGTCTTGGGTGCCATAGTATGCAATTCCACGGTTGCGCAATTTTAGTAGAGCATCGAATTGTAATAGTGATGTATCTGCAAATATTTTGTAAAACAACTTGATTCGTTCGCTGTTGTGCTGTTATATAATAAAAAATTATTATATAACTTTGAGGGGACAGGCTCACGGCCGATCGGCCGTCTTTTATTCTAAGATGGTTTCTAATATGGTATCTAAAATGTATATGTAGAGAACCTGCATGAAAATACTCTAAAACCATCATTTTTGGTGACATTTTATGCTGGGTTCTCCATGATTATGAAAATATTCATAGAAAAAAACCCCGATGTGGATGGGCTTGGACGGGCTCACGGCCGATCGGCCGTCCTTTATTCTACAACGGTATCAAACCAATTTTATTTATAGCATGTAAAATACTGATAATAAAATCCTTTTCGGGACACATAAGAGAATTCATATGATTATTCGTGATTCGCAATATATCAATTGTGGTCGATTTATCGATATTTCGAATGAAACGATGGTCTTGCAATAAAGTGAAAAACTTTTGTATATCGAAATAAAAATCCATGATATCCCGAGGATTTTCCATTGATACTTCTCGTGTATTTTCGTAATCCATAATCCACGTTCGAAATCCATTTGTCTCTATATTTATACCGTCAAATCCATAGTCTATATAAGACTGTTTCGTCTTTTTCAGCAATACATTTCCCGGATGAAAATCACCGTGCAAATAACCACTAAAAAATGCGCTTATATTTGTAAGAATCGCGTGTTTGATACATGTTCTCAATATATGTATATTATCTTGTTTCCATTCGTAAGAACCGATGTTACCCAGTGGAAAATATGGCATAACGATTATTTTCATTTTATTGCCTTCGCCTTCACATAGATAATTTTTGGATTTGTTTGGATAATCGAGAAAATCATCGTTGCATTCAAAATAACATATGAATTTCACAAACCCCTTTATTTTATAGAGTTTTTTCGCATATTCATATTCTCTTAGAATAGAATCGTCGTCTCCTATTTTCACCACAATATCCTTATGTTGCTCTAATTTTGCTAATAAAATACGAGACTTATCGTAATTTTCTAAAGGCATTTTGATGGTTTTTATGATATTTATCCAACCATTCGTGTTTGGATTTTGCGTGTTTATTTTATCTTGACAATAACTCAAATAGTATTTTGGAATTTCTTTTTGTGATGAAAATGATTGTTTTTGTAGTTTTCTAATATTATATGGTTTCGACGTCATGATTATGTTATGTATGTTATGTTATGTATTTATGTTGTTGTTGTTCTTGTTGTTGTTGTTGTTCTTGTTGTTGTTGTTGTTATTCGTAGAAAAAATCCCCGATGTGGATGGGCTTGGGCGGGCCCACGGCCGATCGGCCGTCTTTTATTCTAAGATGGTATCTAAAATGGTTTCTTAGATAGATACGAGAGAACCCACATGAAAATACTCTAATATCATCATTTTTGGTGACATTTTACGCTGGGTTCTCCATGATTATGAAAATATTCATAAAAAACCCCCGATATGGTATCAATCCAATTTTATCTATCGCGTGGGCTTCTTATTAGATTCAAGATTCAAGATTCAAGATTCGATTCTATAAAAAAATTGAATCCGGTAGAAATACGCATATCATAACCACCATTGACAAGGACAAACAAAAATGCAATCTTCTATCTCTAAGAAAGTGGCACACAGTAAGCGCGCATTTAAGAAGATTTCTACACCAATTTCATCACCAAATAATCATGAAAAAACAGAGACAGAGCCCGAATCCTGTCATAATATGCTTATTCGCATCATCAAAGAACAAAAAGAAAAAGAAGAAAAAAAAGACATCTGGAAAAACAGTCCGTATAGAGATATTGTGAAACTACAGAGTAATAATGCAGGTAATGTAGGAGAGCAACTCATAAACCGTATTTGTAAAGCATCAAATATTGACGCGGATTGTGATGGTAGTAAAACAAAACAGATTGGCGGCGGCGAAGGAGATGGAAAAATCATGGGTATTCCCGTCGAAATCAAGACCGCACATCAGGGTTCGCATTCTCCAAGTTTCCAACACGAACTTGGAGAAGTTCCATGGAAGGGCGGAAAATACATGATATTTGTCGATATTGCACCGGATTGCATCTATTTGACAATTTTCCAGAATTTTTCGGAAGAAACATACAAAAGTGAGAATAAACTACCGTGTTTCCCAACAAAAAAGATTACATGGCGGAAGAAAAAAGGCGCATTCAAGCTAGATACAAGCGTAAAAATAAACAGAACGAGTGTGGAACAAGGACAAGCAATAAAAATTACGGACACTACTCCAAATGACGCCATTGCTTCATTTATTCGCGAGATTGTTGTCTAGTCCGGCCGCTGGTATAAACTGGTCGAATATAAGCGATGTTCTTAAATTATACGCGGAATTTGTGGATAGGAAACTAATAGAAGACCAATCAATCGTTCCCGCTTTTTTTATCATTTCCTCTTTTTCGGTAAAGAATACAACACCGTATCCTTTTTTTCCCGGAAGGTCTTCGAACCGCTCGTATAGCTTCATATTCTCTTTTCCAAAACAGGTGGATGGGATATACAAATCACATTTCCCAATCATAGCTTTATTCCTTGTGGATGCCACGGTTCCGCCATTCGATAGAGAATACACTTTCATCTTCTCTTCTGTATTTTTCTTGATAGTATATTTTGCGTTAGATGAATTCTTAGACCAGATTTGAAACACGCCGTTTACTTTTACTTCTTGATTTTCAGGACTATAGAACATTGCGGATAATCCTTCGCTGTAAATTAAATTGTATCCCTTTACTCGTTTACGAGGCGAACCCTTCCCGTCGCTTTCAAATAGTTGTGGTAGAATAAAGCATACATAATCCGCGAAACTGTGAGAATGATTTATGAAATTCAACGCAAGATGACCTCTTAATCCAAATGGCGGGTTTCCAAATACAATATATTTATTTTCTGTGGATTCAGGGTTTGGTTTCCATGTCAAATAGTCTTGTTTTTGAATTCCTGTTGAGCGAGGTTCAATGTCGAGTCCTATTGAGCCGGGTGGTAAGATATGTAAGAAACTGCCGTCACCTGCGGATGGTTCAATGAAGACATAATCTTCTTTATTTATTTTTACTTCGCGATTGAAGGTTTCCCAGCATTTTTTTGCTAAGTCCTTGGGTGTAAAGAATTGGTCTTTTAGAGACGATGAGTATTTGCTGTAATCTATCTCTTTGGATAGTATTTTATAGAGGTCGAATGTGTATTGAATAGGCACGTCTTTTAGTTCAATCCATCTTCGAATGGTTCCTATACAAATGTTTAGTTTATCAGCGACAGCCTTTATCGAGACCTTTTTCAGGCATTCTTCGAGTAAACTAAGATTTGTAGTGGTGTTTGTGGTGGTGGTGTTTGTGGTGGTGGTGGTGGTGTTTGTGGTGGTGTTTGTGGTGGCGGTGCCTTGAATAAGATGTAGTAAATCGAGCTTCTTCTTTCCGTTGTATCCTTTGATATTCTTTTCCTTGCAAATTGTAATCAGTTCTTCTCGTGTTTTCTTTGAATAGTCCATTATATTTGACGCAGGTTTTTCAGGCGCAATATTTTCAATTTTTTAGGTGGCATTTATTCAACGCTAAATACGTTCATATGTGTTTATAGGAGGCAAGCTCACGGCCGATCGGCCGTCTTTTTGCCCTCAGTTGCCATACAAAGACATTGATTCCATACATTTCTATATGATTTCCACCATGTTTTTAGACATCATATTTGGCCGCATATTTGGCTGCATATTAGGTAACAATTTCATTTGTTTTTATACAACAATTCGCAGCATATTTTCAAGGGGTGAGGTTACTTGCATAAAATTGAATGAATATTCCAATGTTTAGGATAACTGAAAATAGTCAATATTAATTATTGTAATAAAAAATTGATTTAAAAACATAATATTACAATACATTATAAACGCTAAATATGACTAAAATTAGTTGCGAAAAATGCGGTAAAGAGTTTAATAGTAAATCCCATTATACTCAACATCAAAAAAGAAAAACTCCTTGTGTCAATGAGAGCAAAATTAAAGAATTGATTGATAAGTCAGTTGAAGAAAAATTAAAAAAATTAAATGTTCCGTTATGTTCGTCTCTCGAAAATTCGTCTGTCGAAAATTCGTCTGTCGTAATTCAACACGCGCAAAAAATAACAATTGATACATCAACCTTTAATGAAATTAAAAAATATTATGATGAAACATTAAATACTGATAAAAGCACATACAAATCAAGCAACGATGAACCTACACCGATTGATTGTATAAGTGAAATGATAAATAAAATTCCCAACGAGTTATGGGGAAAAAGCGATTTATCTATATTAGACCCTTGTTGCGGTAATGGAAATTTCAGTATTCCTATCATATTTGAATTGTTAAAGTATCACGATAAAAAAGCAATATTAGAACAAATATTAGAATTCAATGATATTAATGAAAGTAGATTAGAAAATGTGCGTAGTGTATTTTGTAGTGAAAAATACAATTTACAAATAACTAACCATGATTTTATTACATTTAATAATAGTAAAAAATACGATTTAATCGTTGCTAATCCACCATACGCAAAATTATTAGAAAATGGTAAAAGAGCATCCAAAAATCACAACTTAATTAAGGATTTTATTGAAAAGGCATTATCACAACTAAAACCAAATGGTTATTTATTATTTATTACACCAGATAATTGGATGTCTTATGCTGATAGGAATGTATTAATTGAAATAATTACATCATTACAAATAATCCATTTGGATATACATACTGCAAAAAAATATTTCAAAAAAATTGGGTCCAGTTTTACTTGGTATATAATACAAAATTGCGCTTTCTATAAAAACATGAATGTTTCTGGTGTATGGAAGAAAAAGGAATATACAAGTTCGGTCATATCAAAACAGCGCAAATACATTCCATTATTATATAATCAAATGGTTCAAAATATATTATCAAAAACAATTGATAATAAAGCGCTACCAAAATTTGAGGTTAAAACCAGTAGTGATTTGCATAAATATACAAAGGCGGAATTTATTCGTCATGAAAAAACAGAAGAATTTAAATATAAATTAATTCATACACCAAGTCAAACCGTATATGCATCGAGACCTCATAAATTTCAAGAAGGATATAAAATATTCATATCAACAACAGATAAGTATAGTGTATTTATTGATAATTGTGGAATGACACAGTCAATCGTATTTATAATATGCTCTAATGAAGAACAAGCAAAAAAATATTTACAAATATTACAGCATCCCTTATATGTATTTATAAATAATATTTGCCGTTGGGGAAATTTTAACAACATAAGAATATTACAAAGTTTTCCTATTCCAACCATAGAATATTCTGGAAATCATCAAGAACTATATAATTATTTTAATATTTCATTAGAAGAAATTGAATATATTTGTGCTAATCTGTAAATTTATTTGTAATCTGGGTCGCAGTTGTCGCTTAATATAGGATATTCTTTATAATTTTTTTTACACCTTTTTTCATTTCAAACGCCGATTTTCACGACATAAAAAAATAAAAAAGGAATAAAAATTTGATTAGTATCCGTCGTGAAACGGATATGATGTTTTAAGAATTTATATCCCTACAAAATATATCTGGTCTTTTCCCTATTGTAAATATGGAATGGACTATTTCTAACATATTTTGGACGGCATTCTTATCTCTGTTATGGATTATTTCACACTTTGGTTTAACCGATTGACATCGTAATAATCCGTGACAGGTTTCTATTCCCCCTTTCTTTTTAGGTTTTTTGCTTGGTCTTTCCTTGAATGCTTCTAATTCATTATGACAACAGTTACATAACATTGATGTTTTGTATTCATTTACTAAAAATGTTTTGTATCCAGCGTTTTTGAATATTCTTCTAAACTTCTTACAAATTACTGGTTCTACTCCTTTCATATGGTAACTTCCTTTATCATAATCACCCATTACATAAACAGTATTTTCTGGGCTACCAAATTTCTTAGAAAAATTTTGTATCATTTTTCTTTCGCTTTTCTGAGAATTTGTAAATGTATTCAATTTGAATTTTTTATAGAATTCTTGTTGGTAATGATTAAATAATTTGGAATTTACTTTGTTTTTCTCAATACAATATTCTTTGAACTTTTCATAATTAGTTGTTTTACTATTATATTCCTTCAATTCAGTTTCTATTTCTTTGATAGTTTTTTCTTCTATTACAGTTTCTTTGCTTACTTTATCTCTAATTTTACAATACTTTTTCATTCGTGTTTCTAATCTTCGTTGATTTTGAGTATAACGGAATGTTTGTAAAATTCCATTTTCATCTTTTGAACCACAATAGATAAGGTCGCTCATATTAGGGTCAATACAAACCACTTTCATATTTCTTAACCCATCTGTAATTTCAGTTTTTTCAATGTAATCAGTATTTACTTCTTCGCAACATTTTTTATTTTCTATGGTTTTTGGAAGCGGGTTTCCATTCGCACCTAATCTTATGAATAAAGCACAACAAGAAACCCCATCAGTTCGTATCATAAATGAAAAGGCATATTTTTTCCCCTTTTTAAATGTTCGTTTGTTTAACTTAAAAAATCTGTTCCATAATTCAAAATATTTATTTTCTTTTTTATATGTTTGTAATATGGGGTAACTTGCTTCATTACCTAAAAAGTTTTGAATTATTCCACAAGTATCAATACAAATATTCTTTCCTACAATATTCGTTCTTAATGGTAATACATTAAATAATCGTATTTGTTTTTTCTTAATGTCATTCATTTCATTATTTCTTAATATTTCATCATTTTGTAATTCAAATTGTCTGGAAAGATAAAACATAGAAACTAGATAATCTTGTGTATTAGATTTCAAATCATAATAAATATTATCATTATCAAACTTACTTTTATTAGGATATAACAATATTCGTTGTTCTCTAATCCATGAATGGTATTTTTCTGCTGATTTTGGTTCATCAAATGAAATTAAATCCTTTTTTACCTTGTTAAATTCATCGTGTAATTGCTTATGAAGTTCTTTTCTAACTACTTTATCTTTATTGTTCTTGGTAATTTCTGCGGATTTTTCTTTTACTTGAAAAGTGAGATTGACATATTTATTAAGGTGGTCTATAAAGTGTTCTTGAATATTATTATTTATGTTAGTAACCATATCAATAGCTTCATATGCTAAAATATAAGGTAACTTGTCATAATAGATAAAATCATTATCAACTAATGTAGAAGAGTAATAATTATTATAAAAATTGTATAATAATCGTAACTTATCAGGCATATTTTTATCAGTATATCCACCAGAATTACATTTTCTTATAGTAACAATCTTGAATACATCGCATATAAAATCCTTATCAATTGAAGGAAATGGAATATGATTATCATAGCAAAAAACACAATAAAGTTTAATAAATTGATAAGCCCGAATAACAATTTTATTAGTTCTATTTACCAAATCGTATATGATAGGTAAAATAGTTTTATCCTTAATAACATTATTTATGTTGTCCTTATTTGTTTTCATAAAATCAAAGTTATCTTCCTCTTTTTTCTTCTCCTTAACTTTTTTAGGTTTTTTCATTCCTATATACTATAAAAAGAAAATAATTTTAAATAGTTTTTTCAAATAGTTAATTATTCCTAAAAATAAATAATTATTTCAAATTGCCTAAATATTTTCTTCTTTGTTATTTTCTATTTTCATAAGTTTTTCTTTTCGTTTTATATAAGCATTTCTTCTATATTCTTTAAGTTTTTCTGGATTTTCATCAGCTAATTTCTTTAATCCTTGTTTTGCTTTTGCTTTTATTATTTCTTTATTTTTTTCATAATAGTTCTTACGACTATCATTATAATTTTGTAAAAGTTGTTTTAATTTATCATTTTCGTTAAGTATATTTTGTTTTTCTTCCTCTACTTGTTTTATTTTATGTAAGAGTTCTTCAATATTCATTGTCACCTATTACAAATATGAAGGTATATTTTTAAATAATTTTAACTATATAAAAATCGGCGTTTGAAATGAAAAAAGGTGTATAATCTTCCAAAAATGTGCTTTCGTAAGCATGGTATGTTTGTGCTGTTATTTTTTTTTCTTTACCGAAAATTTCTATAGTAATTTCGGTTTTCGGTAATTCATATCCATACATTTGAATTTTGCAGCCTAAACTTAGGTAGAACTCAAATGTGTTATAAATAAATCCGTTTGTTTTAGAGCAATCTCCTGATTTGCCTCTTTCTTCAATGTGATGACCGCAAAGATAAGATGCAACCCTTCCTTTAAGTCCAGTTCTCGTCCCGCCAATTTTAACAATTGCATCATTGATTACAAGTAAATATAACCATTCGTTTTTCTTATTAAACTCTTCGGGTGAAATCGTTGGAACAAATTGAATCAAAGTATTTCTCTTCTTATTTCCTTGGTTTTTTCCAGTTGTAGATAATTCACTATCTAGAACTATATCTGCTATTGGAATAAAATGGTCTTTTCTATTATATTCCTCAAATGGAATTGTTTTATCAATTGGGATCAATTTCACCCATTTTTTTATCAATGAACTCTCGTATAGTTCATTGATATTTGCTAATCCAGAAATATCGTTGGTATAAGTTGTTTCAGTCATCTTGTATATAACAATATTTATTTGTTTCGGTATTTCAATTCAATTTTTTTGCTCCATAGAAATTTCATCAAATGTCGTCAAAACCGTCGATTCTAAGCAGGCTCACGGCCGATCGGCCGTCTTTTTGCCCTCAGTTGCCATATAAAGACATTGATTCCATACATTTCTATATGATTTCCACCATGTTTTTAGATATCATATTTGGCTGCATATTAGGTAATAATTCTGTGTATTTTCATATGTGTTTATAGGAGACAAGTTCACGGCCGATCGGCCGTCTTTTTGCCCTCAGTTGCCATATAGATACACTTATTTCAACGTATATATTATATACAAGGAAGAGGAGGGGTCGTAGGGGAACCTAGGTTCCCTACTTTTCAGAACAAAGAAAGTGTTTGGGATTTTCAAAATGGACAAAAATAAATGTCCAAAAAAGTTTTTCCGTGGGGAAAAACTTGCAAAAAAATCCACGAATTTCCATTTTGCCCGATAATGCAGCGAAACGCGTTTTTTTCCGAATAAACACCACTGCATAATTTTTTAAGATTTCATACGTATGAAATCTTAATCGGAGTTTAGGTAAAATTTGCGACAAAAAATCCCCCTGTAGGTAAAATTTGCGACAAAAAATCCCCCTGTAGGTAAAATTTGCGACAAAAAATCCCCCTGATAAAGCCTCTCGAGTTATGGTGTGAGTTTGAATATATAATTGGCAATTTTGATTTTATGCAGCCAATGAGAAACATCTTTAGGTAAAATTTGCGACAAAAAATCCCCCTTTAGGTAAAATTTGCGACAAAAAATCCCCCTGATAAAGCCTCTCGAGTTATGGTGTGAGTTTGAATATATAATTGGCAATTTTGATTTTATGCAGCCAATGAGAAACATCTTTAGGTAAAATTTGCGACAAAAAATCCCCCTTTAGGTAAAATTTGCGACAAAAAATCCCCCTGATAAAGCCTCTCGAGTTATGGTGTGA
>Ga0214923_10004477_pt1 | contig 16836 bp, 10 predicted proteins | sample LL1510_MetaG_FD_177993 | JGI IMG/M metagenome (GOLD analysis project Ga0214923, IMG submission 177993) | Freshwater microbial communities from Lake Lanier, Atlanta, Georgia, United States - LL-1510 | ecosystem: Environmental > Aquatic > Freshwater > Lake | place: USA: Georgia | collected... | reverse complement strand
CAGAATAAATACCAGAAACATTAACTCCATTACCACCAGCATAGCCTTGGTTAATTGTACCTGCACCACCTGAAGTGGCACTATTAGATAATCCAAGACCACCACCACCAGAACCACCTGTACTACCATTCCCTAAACCACCCCCTATTGATATTATTGAGCCTAATGTTGAATTTAAACCATTAGATGCTGAACCACCAGCACCTACAACAATATTAAGTGAATTTGCAGTAATTACTAATCTATTCTCCACAGAAGCCCCACCTCCAGAAGTTTCACCACTAACAGTAGATCTATAACCACCAGCACCACCACCACCGCCTCCTCCATAATTATTAATTGTTATATCTGTTCTACCACCACTACCACCACCAGCAACAACAACATAATCTATAGGGAGATTAATATCAATACTACTATTTAATGTATACCAAAAACCTCTAAAATATTCAATAGTAGATAAAGTAGTATTATATCTAATTGTACCTTGTGTTGGATTTAATGGTCTTTCGGCTGTTGTCCCAATTGGAATAACAAAACCAGTAGTTGCAGATATAATTAATGTAGATCCATCAAATGTTAAGTTAGCCTCTGCATTTGCAGTATTTGCTGTACCTAATGAAGTTAAAACTCTATTATCTGAAGCATTTTCTATTGCCTGAAAACCAGTACCACTTGTACCAGATGAGCCACTTGTACCAGATGAACCACTACTACTGCTTGTACCAGAACTTCCACTTGTACTTGATGTACCACTTGTACCAGAACTACCTGTACCACCACTTGTACCTGAACTTCCAGATGAACCACTTGTGCCATCTGTTCCACTTGTACCTGAACTTCCAGATGCACCAGAACTACCTGTACCACCACTTGTGCCACTACTACCACTTGTACCATCTGTCCCACTTGTCCCAGAACTACCAGATGTACCACTTGTACCATCTGTCCCACTTGTACCCGAACTACCAGATGTACCACTTGTACCATCCGTTCCACTTGTTCCAGAACTACCCGATGTTGCACTTGTGCCATCTGTCCCACTTGTTCCAGAACTACCCGATGTTGCACTTGTGCCATCTGTCCCACTTGTTCCAGAACTACCCGATGTTGCACTTGTGCCATCTGTCCCACTTGTACCCGAACTACCCGATGTTGCACTTGTGCCATCTGTTCCACTTGTACCCGAACTACCCGATGCACCAGAACTTCCAGTTCCACCACTTGTACCAGACGAACCACTAGTACCACTAACAAATGTTACACTATTATATAATTTAAAAATGTCTGTACTTATTGGTGGTGATAAATAATTAATTAAAGTAATTTCATCACCATCAATAATATAATCTTCATTATATGTCATCAATACACCATTTATGAAAAATAAATGATTCAATTCATTAATCAGTGTTGATGCAGTATATGTTACATTTATACCATCTTTATTTCCAATCAAACTAATTTCAGCCAAAGGTGTACCACTTGTACCAGATGAACCAGATGAACCTGTTTCACCACTACTACCTTGTGCACCACTTGTACCACTCGTACCAGATGAACCTGTTTCCCCACTACTACCTTGTGCACCACTTGTACCTGATGTACCACTACTACCAGTTGCACCACTCATACTGACTGTAAAGCCTGTTACTGCGACTGTATTACCTATATTATCATATAAGTATAATATTGTATCACCAGAGTTATAAGTACCCCCAGTTAGATATATTTCTGGATTATACTCAACCCATCTAGCATTTGACCTAGTAATACCACTTATACCTTCAATTGTTGATCCAGTCCAATAATTTAAAAAAATTGCACCATCAACCGTAGAATCATCACACTGATAACCAGTACCAATATCAATTAAAGAACCAGAATTAACAGCATTATCAAATAATGTTTGATAATTAGATATAGTAAATTGATAAGTTTTGTTATTCTCATAAACGTAAGCAACCATACCCAATTTTCTTCTACCAGAAGAAATACCATCAGAGTATAGATTTATAATATTTGGCGCACCATTAGGTGCATTATAACTAAAATCAATAGGAATTGTGTTCTCTGAATATAATATTGTACCAGTTAACCCTGATGGTATGGTGAAATTTAAATCATTTAAGCTAAATACCTCACAAAACCCCCCAACTTGATAAATACTGAAATTCGTACCAACATTGGAGTCTACCCCAACACTACTTGGTCCTGATTGTATTATCGAAGAATTCGGATTTTTATATTCAAAACTCATACATATTATTTTTACAAAATCACCTCAAATAATAAATATTCACATAACAAAAATGAATTTGCTATTAAAAATCTTTTTACTTTTAAGGTGTTGATGATGGTGTTGGTGATGGTACTAACCCCAAAGAATTACCTTTAAAATAAATATTATTATTATTTAATAACCTAAAATTGGTGTTATTAAATGTTGTATAAACTCTATATAATCCTTGTGGTATTGTCGAACCTGTGTATTGGAAACTCATATTACTATAAACAGAATTAACACCAATTGGTGTCAAAGAATTAGGATCGCCAGAATCATTTATTCCAATATTAGTAACAACCTCATTATTTGTTGCTGTTGTTGAAATAACCCAAGTAAACCAAGAATAACCACTAACCAAATCTGCTGGTACTTCGTGTGTTTTAAACAAATATGCTTGAATTGAATTACCAAAAGAATCCGAACCACCACTTGTTCTACTTATTGTTGAATTTCTTACCGATGGCGCATTACCCCCCCAACCAGAAAAAGATAAATATGAATTTAATTGATTTGAGAAAATACCTTGATTTATTGATGGTGCAATACCATTTGAAAATCCTCTAAATGTAGAACCATTTGAATGCATCCAACCATTAAATTGGGTATTTAAACTAATTGGTTCAATAAATAAATAAGCATACAAAATTGGATTTGTTGGTGTAATTGTTGGAGTTACTGTTGGTGTTACTGTTCTTGTTATCGTTGGAGTAATTGATATGGTCGGAGTAATACTTCTTGTTATTGATGGGCTTATTGTTATTGTTGGCGTAATACTTCTTGTTATTGATGGCGTTACCGATGGTGTTGGTATTAAACCAGATGTAATTGTTACAGATGGTGTTATAGTTGGTGTTCTTGTAACACATATACTATATTGTGGAGTTGGCGAAGGTGTTGGTGTTGGACAATCCAAACTATACTGAACCCCAATAGATAATTGGTTTCTAGTAATATTTGTATAAATTGGTGTCGAATTAATTGTATCTAAATATATGTTAAAAGGACCTTCGGATGTTGATAAATTATTTAACTTTAATAGAAAAGTAGTACAACCACTTGTATTAATATTTTGCTCATATTTTGACCCACATATTGGATCTTGATTATATATTATAAATTTATATGCTGCCATAAAATCAACAACTTATTATCTTGAAAGTTTCATTACCATATATATCTTGTATTGTTATAATTAAAGTTGTTTGACCATTAAAAAAACTCGGCACTTCTATGTCAAGTGAATAACAAAATTGATAGATTGTTGTAATATATGTTTTATTATTTCCATTCCCATCCGAAATGTAAATATATAAAGGCATCGCTCCAACCAAGTCAGTTATTGTTATTACATTCATGTTACAATTGATATATCAACAATCAAATTGCAATTAAATTTGCAATTTAATTTTCTCTCAATAGCCTCATTTAATGAGTCTATTATTTTTATGGTTATTTGTGGCGCAGTTGCAAAAACCAATGGAAGATTATATTCAGTTGTTCCACTAAAATACGAATTTACTTGACCCAAATACGTCTCATTACCCCCATACACATCAGATACGTAAATCTTCAAAGGGTATAACCCAACCAAATTTGATAAAACAATTTTTGTCATGATGTGCAAATAATATCATATGTTATTTTTAATCTTATTGTTAATACTTGTGATAATATTTGTTGATTATTAGGTTCAGCTATAATTTTAACTTTATTTGTGAACAAATCATATTCAACACTTTCAACACCAGGTACATCACTAATAATTGATTTTAATACATCAGCATATTCAGAATCTAATGGAACTTTTGTTCTAGTGTCCCCAGTAAAGAATACCGTACTAGCACTATACATCATAGGATTTAAATCAATTATTAATTCATATATAGCAGTATTTAAGTAGCAAGATGTATTACCCAGAGTTAAATCATTAAACCCTTCATTTAAAATATCAAGTAATGAATTGCTACTCATAGGTTGTACAACAAATTGTTCAGTGTCAATTGTGTAAGTCTGAGTGCTAGTGTATGCTTTAAAACACGAAACATTTGTTTGCTTTGTTAGACTACAACCATCTGAATCTACTAGGTTTAAACTATATGTTCCCCCACTTAAATTATAAACACTAATAGATTGTGGATTGTTAGGTATATTATTACTCCAGTTAAATGTAAATGGTGGTTTACCTTTTGATATGAAGGCATTAATAGACCCATCATTACCATTTTCACAAGATATTGGATATAAATTAAATTCGATACCACTACTCTGACTAATAGAAACTTGTTTTACTTGTTCGCAACCCAAACTATCCACTGCTCTTAATGAGTATTGCCCTACTGAAACATTATTAAATGTATATGCGGTTAAAATGGTATCTATTATTGATAAATCATTTCCCAGATAAAAATCATACGGTGGTGTACCACCTGACGTTATGAGTAATGATACTGATCCATTTGAACCCCCACAAGTTGTATTGGTAGTTGTATAACTTAAAGTAAACTTATCTTCTGTTATAATAGTTATTTCTTCACTATAATTGCAACCTGTTGAATCAGAAACATAAGCAGTATATGTCCCTCCACTTAAACTTGAAAATGTAAAACTACTAGATGATGATGTATTTGTAATTGTGTTTCCACTTGGTGTTATTAATCCAAATGTAAATGGACCAATACCACCATTAGTATTTATTGTAATGCTACCCCCAGTATTTGAACAAGATGAATTAACTCCTACAATATCAACCGATGACATACCATTCACAGATGTCAAGGTTATTAAACTCTCTACCTCACATAAGGCAGCATCAGTTATTTTTAATGTGTAACCCCCGGATGTTAATCCAGTTGCAACAAATGTATTTTCATATGAAATATCAGCAAAACCACTATCTAATAAATAATAAAATGGTGCAGTACCACCAGATATGGTAACACTAATACCCCCATTTGCATTAAAACAACTTGGTGGAGTATTAACTACTGAAACAATACCTAATTCACTAGCATCAAGAATCTCAATAGTTTTTGATTTTGAACAATTGTTACCATCAACTACCTCAACAGAATATAAACCAGATGTTAGACCGCTTACCGTATTTCCAGTTTGTGGAATACTCCAATAATAACTATATGGTGGCGTTCCTGTTTCTCCTGTTATATATATCTTACCTGTTTCACCAGAAAAACAAGGTGAACTCTTAACAGCAAAATAACCGAAATCAAAATCAATAGATTCTTTAATTATAAATGATTCAGTTTTTGCAGTACACCCACCAATATCTTCAATATATATATAATACGTACCACCACTTAAATTATCGTAAATAATATTATTATTTGTAACACCTTTGCTTGATAATAATATGTTATCTTGCCTATATAAATAAGTATAAACAGATGTATTATAAGATGTTGTTGTGGCAGTAACAGATCCATTAGATAATCCACAAGTTGTATTTCTAACATTTAAAATATTACCGCAAAAACCACTTGATATAGGAATATTAATATAATATTCTGTATTAATAGGTAATGAAGAATCATTTATTCTTGCAGAATATGTGCTAGCACTTAGACTATTTATAGTTATAGGTGATGTTGTTAATGAAACATCATAAGATTCTAATGGTGCTGAAAATTGAATAGAATACGGTGGCGTTCCCCCAGATAAAGCCAAAGAAAATGCTCCAATATTAGTATTACTACAATCCCCTGTTAAACTTAAATTATAAGTAAATGCTGCCATTATTCACAAATTAATGTTACATCAACACTAATATTAAGTGTCATCTTTTTATTATCCGTATTTATTGTTTTGCAAAATAAATCCGTTAAAGTTACTTGATTGTTTGTTGGAACTTGGTAATTAATATTATTACTAATTAATTCTGGCAAGATATTGGTTAATGCACTATTCCAAATAGCTTCTGTTGGTGCATCAGTATTACCAAGACCATTATAAAAACTACTTCTGATTAATGTATTATCCCCTAGCTTAAACTCTAAGAACCAAGTTGTTAATACTTTGTTATCATCACAAGTACCTAATGCCGTTTCTTTTGCATTCATTATATTAGTTCTTAATATGTCAACAAACTTTTCATTAGGTATTGAAATTATTTCTGTTAAATTCTTTTGGCAAATACCATTAAAAATATCACTATTTATAATATCCTCTTTTGGTAATGCCAAATTTAATCCTTTAAAGTTATTTACCACTGTTTTACTTTGCGCACATTTTTGTAGGTTAAAACCAATATCATTTAATGCAGATACAATTAGATTGCTATAATATAATGAAGACAATCCTTTATCCACATCCAATAAATAACTGAATTGATTTTTATCTGATAAGCCCAACTCACCACTATAACTACCAGAACCATCCTTAATTGCAACTAGTAACTTTCTAAAGTCACTTGATGTTGTTGTATTCGTATTTATTCTAAATATTATTCCAGTATAATATGATTTTGTAAAACCTGAAATCCCATTTCTTAAATCAGCTATATCTAATAGATATCTATCAGTTGGAGTGTTGTTTATATTAAAATCAACACCAGTATATGATATCTCAGCCTCATCTTGGAATACAAGATTAATAACACTATTAACTGATTGTGTTGACCCAGAAGTATTTAAAGCGTAAAGTGTTCTATTTTTGGAAACTTTACCAGAAAAATCTCTTATTTTTACATTTTGCTCATATAAAGAAATATCATTATTATAGTATGTTAGGAAACAATCTCTTAAAACCGTATCCCTCATCTCAATTAAAGCATTATAGGTTTCTGTCATTTCAGAACCAGTTGTATACCAAATATTAATTTCAGTATATTGATTCAATATTTTCTTATTTGGTATCTCCCCAACAACGCAACCCAATCTTCTTTTATATACATATTTCTGACGGTGAAAAGGACTATTTTCATACCTACCACCCGTATTCCATATAGTTGTAGCAGGAATCATTTGTTCAACAATTTTAACCCAATATGGATTTATATTGTTAACATATTCAATTAAATTATTATAAGTATATTTGTTTGTCGCACCAGAAATTTGTTGTGCTTCAAGGTATTTCCAAAATATGTATTGCAAAACAGGGTAACCCCCAGTCTTACCATCTGTAATATATAATCGGTTTCTAACATTAATCATATTTAATGAAAATGTTTGTAGAAACTCAAAAAACGTTTTTGTCTTGGGACTAGGAATTATCTTTGTACTATCTTTATCATCACCACTAGGTGCATTTGGTGTACCAGCATCAGATAAATCTAACCCCTCTTGAGGTATTGGATAGTTATTTTCAACAGACTTCAACCAAATATCATAAACAATTGCTTGTGATGGGTTTATATATAAATCAATATTCTTAACATTTAATAATAACCTTTCAGTATTTAAGAAATAATATGCGTTATAATCACCATCTAATGATTTTCTAGTTAAGACATCAAGAGCATTCCAAGATTTCTTATTATCAATTGTTTTAGTTAAACCAAAACCATCATCCATATATGGAAACCTTCTGAATAAATCTAAATATTTTTGACCGTATGTGAAGCCTTCAAATTCTGAACTATATATTGTGGTATCCCCACTAACTACTCTCTTTGGTATTTCTAAACTCCTGTGAGGTGGGGTCAATTCATACCAACCAGCACCTTTTTGGAAATAAAAATCTGGATTACTAACTTTTTTGGGGTAACCAGTTGCAGTATCAACTGGATAATCATTTATATTATAATTAACAACAACAGAATCATTATTTGATGTAAACCCAGTAAATAATATCCCCTCAATCGTATATGTTTGATTAGTGAAAATAGGATCAGAATCAATATAATATCCCCCATCCAATTTTTCTATTGCGTTATTAAATTTATTTAAATCTATTGGTCCATCTGCTAAGTAAATATGTTCATTAAATTGAATCATAGCATCTGGAACACCAAATAACTTCATTAAAAATTCAATAGGTCTTCTAGTACCCTTCGATTTAAATAAATAAAATGAATTTATTACTAAATTTCTATAAAAAGCATAATTTAATTCTAATGGTGTTTGCGTTCTACTATAAGCAGAATATATACCACTTTCACTTGTCCCAAAAATTGAGTCGATTAATGACTTATCATATAAGAAATCAAAATTATCCCCCCACCCTAATGTTTTACTTAAATTAGACAATAATTGTGAAGGGATATCGTTTTTAGGTACATAGTTAATAGAGTTCATATAACCTAATGAATCAATAAATTTCTTTACCTCATCAAAACTACGACCATATATTTGTAAAACACTTTCAACTCTACGATCATTTGTATCAAATTCTTTTAAAGAATCAGCAACAAAAAATCTTGATATCAAGTTGGTTTTAACCCCATCAAAATATTCGGCAATCTCTTGTAATTTATTTAAATAAGTGTCAAAACTCTCGGATGAAATATCTAAATTCCAACTACCATCTAAGGGCCAATTTAAACTATAATTAACAATAACAAAACTACCATCTTCTTTCTCCTCTGGAACTTGTAAGTTCATAGTATAAATAGGATTTGTTAAAGTGTTTAACATATATTGTTCAACCTCGTCAAAATCACTCTTTAAAACTAAATTATATAAAAAATCACTTGGTCTAATTATAAACGGTATTGTTGATTGCTCTATTTGGTAAACAAGAATATTAAATGGATTACCAGATACAGTAATATTCAATACCCCACTTGTTAAACTATCCGTAGGGTTTAATATAGTTATAGGATATTGCTTCCCTTGAATGTCTAAAACATAATCTTTATAGTATGTTGTTAAATCCCTAAACTTACTGACACTAATTTCATTAGAACTAATATTAATTGCCGCATTTTTAGTAAAATCCACACCAAATGGATTCTTTATTTTCAACACATCAATATCAAATGTTGTACTATCTAAATCATAAGAAATATTTGTTGCAGTATACCCAGTAACTAAATTATTGTCATATAAATTAACATCAATAGACGCTGGAAAATAATTTATAATTTTAGTTATCGAAACTGAAAATCTTTTTGATAATGAACCATATAATGAAAAATTAAAAACTTGTGATATATCATAATTTGGAACAACATTCAACTCATTAGCTATGCTCTCTCTCACATTAGATATATCACTAATACCGAGATCCAAAAGATTTATTGGCTTATCGAATAAATTTGTATAAAAACTTGGCGATGTTTTTTCCGTTATACTTGGGGTAAACTGGAAATTTCCATAGGTTAAACCCCCACCTTGCACAAGCTGGTATCCAACTAAATTATCAAATACTCCAATTCCACTACCTGGACTTTTCTTAATATAAATTATTGGCATTATTCTATTATATTATCAAAGTTTTTACTTATATCAATATCATCACCTCGGTCTTCTCTAACCTCATAAAGCAATTCATTAAATTGATTTCTAACTTCAAATAAATTATATTGTTTATATATGTTATTTTCACTATCATATATAGTGTATATTCCATCCTCAACAGATTTAGTCTGATTGCCAAATATACCAACAGCTAATGTTGATATGTCATGTTCAGCAATCTCAACTTCTAATGTAGTAGGATTAAAATATGTATTAGAAATAATAATACTTTGCCCAGGTTGTCCAATAAATGGTACAGCATTTGTCTTGTTAGATGGTGAGTTGCTTGGGGATAAAGTCAAAAATACTAAATTTGTATTATTCTCCACATATCTATATCTTATTGTTTTTTGTGATGTGTTTGTTTCATTTGTAACAATAGGTTCACAAAAAAAAGATGATGTAACTATTCTAAAAAAATTAGGAACTTTTTGTCCATTATTTAAATACTCCACCCTGTAACCAACAAGTTCTTGGGCTTTCTCAAATTTATTTCTAAAATCATCTGGTACTTCATCTAAGTTAATAACAATACCTTTAACATTTGGTAACGCACTTAAAATACCACAATCACTTATTTTAGTTCTTATTTGTGCAGGTCTTAAATATAAGGTATAGAACCCAATTGAAGTGAACTCAGCTGCTGGTAATGTTAAATTATATAAACCCCCTAATAACTCTTGAGTATTAACATCGTCAAAATATGGTTTTAGTAATGTTGTTGCCGATAATTTTTTTTGGACAATAGTCTCCGTTTGGTCTCTTGATGGTGAATATATCATAATAATTTCAACATCTTCTGGGCTAACATCACTAGGTCTAACTGTACCATATACTCCAATTGCCATAATATTATTTTTATTTTATAAATAGTTTATTTCTTTATTTATTTTCCAATTTGAAGAACCCATATCCATAATTTTCTAAATCTTCTATTGTTTTTACTTCCCCAAGTCTAAGGACCTTCTCATACCCAGAAACTTTACCTCTCTCAATAAAAACATTAGAAAATATTTGTGGACTCGAAACTGATTTTAATAAAACCTCATCTTTTGTAATACCACTCAAAGTAGTTGTATTCGTTGTTAAACCACTAGTTTCAACATTAAATATTGTTAAACCACTAGAATAGTCAACATAACTAATATTTTGTATGGTATATGCTGTATATTCTGTTGATATACTATCAATTTGCCCTAATAATATATTGTCAGCATATATTGGTTTTCCTACTTGGTAAGTATCTGTACCGTAAGATGCTAAATCCTTAATTTTTGAATAGGTATATCCGCTTATTTGTACTGGGGTAGTATTAACATAATCCTCTAAGCTACCACTATCTCCGCTAAAAATATAATCATAACTTAATGGAGTCCCCTTCCAAGGACCACCGCTGGGGATAAATTCAGCAGTACCATTAGGATCATCACTAACCTTTGTAGCATCAAATGGTGTTATCACATTCTTTTTAATAATGTTAGTCCCAAAATTATTTGTTTGAGTAATTACTATTGTATAATATTCCACACCCCCAGTTGAGTAAGTATGATATATTGGATTTGTTGTTAAATCTTCAACTGTCCCATCGCCCCAATCTATAACATAATTTGCATCTTTTGTGAAGTTATTTAAATTGTTTGACGTATTCAATACAAGATATTCATATTCAGTTATTGCGCTAAACACAAAATTTAATACCGTATCTTTTTGTAAAATAGCACCATCAAATTCTGAATAATATCCAAAATCAACGTAATTTTGTTTTAATAAAATAGGAATATTAAATGATGAAATAATTGGTTGATTATTAGTAGTACCAGTTAAAACCTCGCTTACTGTTCTATACACACCAATTTCTTTACCATTATAATCAACGTATTTGATTATTTGCGAAAAAGACTCTGGGCTTATTTTTAATTTATATAACATTATATTGAAACATATTCATACCATTTTATTGGGTTATTAACTAACCCCACAACTAAATCTTCAACCTTCATATCAAAATATTCATATTTCTTAACATCATAATCTAATTCTAATTTATAATAGAAATCAAAAATAGAATTTAAATTATACTTATCAGCTGGTAAATCCCCTTGGCAAACATTTGCCATCCTAGTAAAATTCCCATCAGAACTATTAAAATAAGTTGCTGATACATAAAAAGTATCAATATTTAAATAATTTTTATCTTTTAACCAATATATAAAATAGTTCTCACTATTAGACGTATAATCTAATGTATAGATTGGCATCTTAACACCATTATTATTTTTATTACCATTCTCTAATGGGAAAATGGTTGACAAATATATTTTTTGCTCCTTTGCTATTGGTGAGTCATAAAAATCTAATTTAAAGAAAGAGTTTTTAAATTTGTTAGTATTAAAAATAATATCCTTCTCAAAAAAATCACCATTTAAATAACTAGGAATCCATTGCGAATTATCAATAATTGTTGTTCCTGTAAAAAAATAAAACTCAAAATTTAATTGGTTACATTTTTCAATAGGCACATCTGAACCTTCTCTGCATTTTTTAGGGGAAAATCTAGTCAATTCATAATCAATCTTTTCTTCTGTAATAATATCAATAATTGTTTCTTCGTATGAATCTATACTATCTTGATGCCCAAGATAATCCCAGTTAATTTCTATTGGTAAGTTTATTAACAAGTCATTAACATTTGGCTTAATTAATTTATATTTATTCACACCCATCTATTATTGGTTTTTCATTTTCAGTTGATCCACTAATTTTATTAGTGTAAGAATACCCCTCTTGGACTAATCTAAATATAAAATAATTAAAAGGATAATGCGTATTATTTATAAATGGGTAATTAACTCCTTTTGTGTTATCATCAAAATACCCAATATCATATAAATCTCTCCATATAAATTCATTTGTTTGTTTTGAGAAAAAAGCATAACTTGGAATATTATCTACCGCTTCAGTAGACCCCCTTTCTATATAATCAGAAAAAACCTTTATAGTAATTTTATTGTGGGGTTTATAATAATAACCATTTTTTTGATTACCTATTTTAAATATACCAGGATTATGTGTTATTTTATGATGATATTCTGAAATAACTCTTTCTGTTTGTTCAAAACTATTCCATTCACAAAAATCACCATTCAATAAATCACCGTTTTTATAATTGTCATTATAATAAAAATCAATATTATCTTTTGTATATGTTAACGTTGGTATATTGGTATTTGCCCCAGCACCATCCCACCATCTATTAGGTGTACTTGTTATGTTAAATTCCCAACCTTCTTTTAATCCAGTATTATTATTTGGATTATTAAAGAACCCACTAGTACCTTTATTAACAATTGTAAAAAATAATTCAGTTATTGGTCTATTTTTATTATCAACCAAATTACCTAACTCAATATCATCATCAATAGTAAAATTATATGATATATTTGCATTTCTCCTACCTAGTTTAGTTTCTTTTTCATAGAAAACCAAACTATAAGGGGAATCGTAAATATTTTTCTCATACCCAGATTTAACAGCATTTATTTGGTCAACATTTTTTATCACTTTATGCCTCCTAATATAATACTTTGATTTAGTTTCTTCTAAATTGTTTGGATTAATAACTCTTTTAAGTGTACCAATATATTCATCTGGTATAATAGGATTCAAAACATCAATAATCTCAATATTCAATATGTAAAATTCTGATTGGTATTTGTCATCCCCTAATGAAGATATTTTTATAATATTTTCATTCCCATTTATTGTTAGACTTATATACTCAAATTCTGATAACCCATGTTTAACTCCACACTTTAAACGTATAAAATCTTTACCATTAGCCTTTATATATTCTGAAACAAAAGGTATTCCATCCGAGGAACTCCATATTAAACTCTTACCATATAAATCTATTGATAATTCTTTATCTACCTCATCAAATGGATATGTATAGTAATAAGACCAATTATACTTATAAGCTACTGAAGTATCATATATATCATACTCAACATTAATTGGGGGTCTAAAAAAGTCAAAATCATAACTATTTAAATAGCCATATTTATTACTTATATCTAAATTACTAGTATACTCATAAAATAATGTATGACCTGTATAACTTGTTGTCCCAGTATATGAATTATTATATATGAAATTTATTTTAACTGTTGGTCTATATCTGAAAGATTCATTCTTTTCTTTATTCCCCAAATCAGCTAAATCAATATTTGTATTCTTGTCAAATTCAATGAGTTCTTTTCTGCTAGTAGATAAATCTATATTAATAAAACTATCTAATTCTTCTGCGGTCTTAAATTTAAATGAATTTGGAACTATTTTATATTTACTCATGATGGATATCTATTTTTAAATAAATTCATAGCTGAACCCCCCTTCACTAAACCAAAATAAAAATAATATGGCGCACCAACTAAAAACTTCATACTAGAATTATTGTCAATTAGTGAAATCACCCCATCTGAATCCACAGCATATATATAGCCACGACTATAAATATCATCAGATAATTTACCTGACAATGTTCTTGAATTAGCAAAATAGTTATTCTCTGTTTTATTTGGTTCAAGCCTATCTAATTCTTGATAATATCTACTTGTTAATTTTAATTTACTATTATCTACTTCCCAATTATTTTTATCATTACCAAAAATATTAGTATTATCAGCTTTACTCCAAATAAGCATTGGAACTTTTTGTGATTTTATTTTTATTGGTATTTTTCTACTTAATAAATCATTAGCATCTCTTACATTTATTCTACCTGGGGTAAGATAATCTCTTATTTGTAAGTCTTCAACTGATGAATTAAAAAATACAGCAATATAAACTTTACTATTAATCTTATAAATTTGAACTGGGTTTGGTGTATCATCATAGTTTTCAGAAGAAAATTCTAATACCCCCAACTGTGAATTTATACTGAATAATTGAGCCAAATCCCCATCTATCATTTTCATATCACCAAGTCTTCTGGTAAAGAATTTATCAATAACATTTGATCCAGTTAAACTTTTTAAGAATGTTGAATTTATTAACCTTGAAATTACATAAAAATTAATTAATGAATCATTTTCTTGGTATGATGTATTAGATAATTTATTCATAATATATCTGAAATCTTGTATATCAGTTATATGCTTTATATATGTGAATGTTTTCTTTCCCAAATCCATAATTGTTGTAGGCCTAGGAGTTATACCATAATTTGAAAAAGATATAAAACTCCCATTATAATATGGGGACGACCTATAATATAAGTTATTTGTATTATCATCAAAATAAGCACTTTGTTTACAATATTTGGCAGTTACTATTTTATTCCTCTTACCTATTTTGAAATTAGTTTTTAATGCTGGGGCAAATAAAGTACCATTAACCCAATTATTTAAAAAGGATTCTGATATTATGCCAGAACATAATGAACGAATAACAGAGTTTCTAAGATTCCATTCTAAAACATTTTCTATATCAACAAAAATATCAATAATCTTATTCTTCAATAGTACATAGCACCCATTATCAACTCTACCTTTGCCCTTACACTTCTCATCTATTCCAAAATCCTCACCTTCACCTTTATAACAATCCAAATCAACCATCTCTGAACAAGTATCAAAACTAGATATTAAATCACTACCAGGTAATCCTTCATTATCAATATCACCAAATGAATCATCAGTACCAACACTATCTATAACCACATCACCCCCACTTGACAGTGTAATTATGTAAGCACCAAACACCAAGTTTTGTTGCAATAATGGTACATCAAAACTCCAATTATCATCTGGTCTGTCTAACTGATCTGATGATGGCAACCTGTCTGTACGCATAATATTATTCTGTTTATTAGTTAATCTAACAAATGGTGAAACATGAAATGGCCCATATAAAGATGGTGACAAATAATCCATTCTATTTGTCACATTATTATTCTTAGTGTTATTAAAGAAAAAGCTACCCCCAGATAAATCATCAAAAGATAAATAAGAACCATTTTGAACAAAAATATTATTATTATATTTTGGTGTTATAGTTGTAGTAACATCTAACTCACTTAAAATTTGATTTGAATTGATATTATTATTTATATATGTTTTATCAAATGCTGAATAATAGCCTCCATTCTGGAATGTTATAGAAACAAAATCACTACCTGTGTGAAAAAATAAGATGGATAAAAAATCTCATTTTGATTGTAATGACTTTGTATTGATTCCCCATTAGTTATTTTCTGAATAGGAACATTTAATCTAGTTTCTCCCGTTATCTTTATAGCCAATTCATCTTGGAATCCAAAAATTCTACCTAAATTATATTCATTTATAAATAAGGGGGAATATGGATCAACACCTCTTTGCATTATCACAACATATTGCTCTTCAATATTTTCATAATAATCCAAAGTTTTCTTATTTGTCTGACCTTCAATATTAATATTATTATCATTACTATACCTAGTGTCCCCTACACCTGCTAATATTGTTGGGAATGACCTAGGGTAACTACTTGTATTAGATATTTTTATAAATTGGCTATAAGTTATGGCAGTAATTACTTGATAGTATTCAATATCCATAGGATAAACTTGATTCTTAACCAAACTATCTGATTTAGGAATTGTATATACTACTGATTTATCAGATTTCCCAGGGTCAATATAATTAACTGTAATGTCAAAATTAACATCCCCAACTGTTGTTCCAGTAATACCTTTTTTGCCATCAACAACTTTTTTATTATTTTCATCAAAAGTTATTTTGGGGTCAACAAAACTCAATAATGTACCTGAGTCATAGAACTTTGGCGTTAAAACAGTTAATGTGTTATCATAATGTGATTTTCCAAGATTGTTTTCAACTGAAAAGGTAACTTTAATTAAATTTGTATAAGAAAAATATTGCCCTCTGGTATTAAATAAATTAATTCTTTCTGGGATATTCAACGTTAATTGATAGGTGAAGAATTTGTTTGAATTTAAGAATTCAAATTCATCAGATATTGTTTCTTTATAATCATTTATATTATCAAATATAGTTAATTTACCCCCTAGCGCTTGACTAACAGACTCTGCAAAGTATTGTCTATCTTCCTTACCTTCGTTTGTCTGGGGGTCAT
>Ga0214923_10004476_pt1 | contig 16836 bp, 19 predicted proteins | sample LL1510_MetaG_FD_177993 | JGI IMG/M metagenome (GOLD analysis project Ga0214923, IMG submission 177993) | Freshwater microbial communities from Lake Lanier, Atlanta, Georgia, United States - LL-1510 | ecosystem: Environmental > Aquatic > Freshwater > Lake | place: USA: Georgia | collected... | reverse complement strand
AATTCTTTTTTATAGCAATATTTCAATAATGCTATTACAAGAATTCCTATTAAACCTCCACCTGCACCGATACCAATTACATCACCAGGTTCCATCTATTATCTTATTAGTTTTTTCTATTGAATCATCTATTTCAGTTGTTGCTCGGGATATAAATGCTTGCATGATCTTTTTGTAATGTTCTAAATTTTGTAAGTATTTGATATAATCCTTTTTACTACTACCAGGAATTAGTCTATCATTCATAGATGTTAAAGTTTTACGCATCTCTACAATTGTTATAATATCATTCATTTTTCTACTTAGCCGGGAGAAAATAATTTTGGGAAGTTCCGCCGGGAACATTTAATCCAGAACCTCCACTGCGCCAGCCTTGAGTGTAAGCACACGAGTGAAGTGAAGTATCACATAGTGAGTTAGAGGAGTTGCAATCATATTATTAGAAAGAGTAGTAGGAGATAATTGATAACCTTCACTCTGATTTCCATTATTCTGGATCTCAATAGCAATCTGATAACCAGATGTTGAAGTATTAATACCACCAGCGTCAGGCTGATTGGTTAGGAACTGCTCCAGATTTACACCATTCTGAAACATCGCCTCATCAGCGGGATTTGCTCCAAGTAGAGTACCGTCCTTAGTTCCTGTGGCTTGAGCGTCTTGACGCTGAGTATTAACAGTTCCATTATTTCTAGCAACAGGTTGACCTAGGTAGTTAAACCAAGAGATTAAAGCTCCACCAGCAACTGATCCAAGCTGATTATAAGCTTTCTGAAGTTCCTGGAACTGCTGAGCAGAAGACTGAATTTGCAGTTGAGGATAGCGCTTAGAGTTAATCACTACCTGATAAGAGCTAAAGCAAAAGTTTCCATTTGTAGAGTTGTTACGCCAACTGAAAGAACTCTCAGCAACTGTGGGCTTAGATACTCCATAAACACCTTTGAGGAAACGAGTTCCTTTTGCAACCACGATGCGAGAAAGTGCACCCACGGAACCAGAAGTTGCACCAGCAGCCTGACCCTGAGCAATAGAAGCAGGTTGGATCTGGTAAGTATCAATAGCATATGCTACACCAGAACCGTTAGGCATCTTGAGTTCGTTATCCATCAGAGCATAGTAGTCAGCAGACATGCGGCAGCAGTCATATGTTAGAGTTACGTCGCTAATATTGAGAACAGCGGTAGCCGTAGAGCCAGGAACAGCGATAGAAGGATTCTGAACCCAAGCACAACCAGCGACCTGAGAACGGAATAGAATCTCAATTGTTACATCCTGAAAATTACGGGCAGCGAAAAGCGTAGGAATACGACATAGACCAAGTAGAGTGAGAGGTACAGAATAGTAACGACCAGCTGTAAGCCATAGGTTACCTACAGTCCAACGAGCATCAAGAAGAGGAGAGCCAGTTGAATCAGCAGTATTTGATACACTCATCCCTGGACCATCATTCCACTTGTCGTAGATGTGAAGACCCTCAAAACCACCATTCTGTTTATAGTAGGAGTAAGGCATAGAACCCTGAACCAGGGCATTCATTAAATGACCTACATTATTAAGAACCTCAACAGTCTGACCGCCAACCTTTACATTAATAGTATCAACGCAAGAAAATACGTGGTCATCTAAGGCAAGATCACCGCAAGAAGTGCCCACAAGACGGAAGTTCAGTACCATCGTAGAAGTATCAATATAATCATTCTGATTTGCAACACGGATAATCATAAGACGAGTTCCAGAGCCTCCAACGGTATAGGTATCGCCGGAAGAAGGAACCTGAGTTGCCGTATAACGCTCCTCAACTACAGAAGAACCGGTTAGACGATCCTTTAACATCGCAAAATCGGGCACAACTTCCTCCACACGGGGCATCAAAAACGGAACAGTAAGCGCTGACATTTTCTAATATATGAAACTTTTAAAATTTCACATATTAAAATTTTCTTCTCAGACCGGGGACTTTACAAAACTCTTTCTGCCGCTCGGCCAAATAATCCTGCTCTCCCACCTTTAGAACTCAAATAACTGGCTCCACCTCTTGCAACATTTGTTAAACCTCCTTTTACATCTCCTTCTTTGAATGCATCTACAGCATTTAATCCAGCATTTCCAATACTGCGCAAGGTATTTGCACTCATTCCACCGTATATTGGAACTGCATTTGCAGCCATCTCAGCACCGGAAGCAAGAGAACCCAATACAGGAATTTTCTTTGCAGCCTCAAGTAATGGACTTTTCTGATTTATTACATCTCGCCCATAGGATGTTGCAGTTCCTAAAGCACCTTTAACATCTCCTTGAAATAGTTTACTCGCTCCTTCAGATACTGCACCAGCTGTTTTTAATACACTATTGGCCGCCATTCCGATCGGGGTGTATTTTTCAATACCTTCTGCTATTTTACCAAGAACCGGGACAGACTTTATAGAGTTCCATGTCCTACTTCCAAAGTTTTTGGTTGCTTCCCAACCATCACTCATTTTCCTACCAAGTACGCTAAAGCCTTCAGTAATCTTCTTACCTAATGACGATCCACCTTGACCCATATTATCTACTTGATGGTAAATATTTTGAGGCAACATCCGCCATAGAAACCGCCCGATTTACATCATTAAAATCTACACCTATTTTTCGTTTAGCATATTGATTAGCATCAACTTCAAGTCTATTTATCAGATCTGATGCAGTATCTCCAACAAATGGAAGATTTGAGGCAAATGCTTTTGCAGAAGCATACATCTCTTTACCTTTATTAAATAACGCAGTCCCTTTTTCTACACCGGATCTAACTTTTCCCAGAACTCTTTTTATCGTCTTGTAAGCCTGTCTCAGCCACATTATCTTCTATTTTATATACTTTATTTAATGTTCTAAATCTTTCTTTTGCTGGTTTCTTGTAATCAACAATTAAATGACCGTAGTTATCCTTTTTACGTATATCTTTATAGATATTTACAATATCATCCGGGGTTGCAAATTCAGATTGATGTTCGTCCGATATTTCTTTCATCATTTCTTGATTAACACCCATAACAACTAAATGTGTTACATTAGTCATACGACAATTACGGTTTATGTGCTTATATACTTGAGAAGTGAGTATGATAGAGATACCAGCATTACGCCCACTACAAAATACATCGTCTATAATATTAATAGAATTACGACTAACTAAACCCTTAGAAGAGTAATCATCAAATACAAATAAGATTCTATAGTATCTTAAATTTTCTGCTTTTCGTTCCTCCTGCATAATACGAATCTCAGAAACAATATCTTTTATCTCTTCTGGATCAAATGAATTAAAAACTTCAGTATTTTTAAGTTTCTTGAACTGAGAATTATATCTTGGTGAACCATTCCAGATTAAAACTTTATCAAAGAAATCAGCATACATTTTTTTGTCACTTAATAGACTATATAAGAAACTACTTTTACCTCCGCCGGAAGACCCTACTATAACAGATCTAAATGGATGTCCAAATAGTCTTTTATCTAGCTTAGTAATTTTAGAATCCTCTTTTTCATTATCAAGAGGCATAGGTTTAATTAATAGATCCTTCTGCTTCTCCATACTATAGATTAAAGCGTTTTTTAAAGTCGGCAATACTTGCTTTTAAGGTTTTCTTATTCCATAATATCCATCTTGAAAGAGCGCCTGGTGTGATAGGATTATTCCAATCTTCATTTGCTTTATGTCGATCTAAGTACAACTTTTTACGTTCGTCATTTTTATGCTTTGTATAGTCTGACATTCCTTTTGCACCAAATGATACAGTTAATTCTTTTTTCCCACATTCTGGAGTCTTAGATCTACTACACGGACAACCTTTCTCACGAAATTTAGCATCATACTTTTTATCCTTTTTATCTGAGGTTTCTATTGAACAGAGTTCGTATTCAACCATCTAAAATATATTCCTAAAATAGAAATGCAACCCACTAGTTCCTTTGGAAAGACTCCCGGGCAGGAACTATCTGATTTATTCTACGGACTGCAGATGACTGTTAAGATACTAGATGGTATTATGTCTGAACATAAAGAAGGAAAGCGAGACCAATCTGATTATGAATCAAGGATACATAGTCAGAGTAATCTTTTAGCAAATAATTTAAAGAATGTAAAGCCATTAGTTGAGAAACTATTTCAAGATGCCTTTAATAGATTCAAGATCCTTGATATTGGGGGCAACGAAGTTGTTATTGATAGTAAGCCGGAGTCCACTTGAGGTCTTTTCAAGATTATAAGTAAAAAACTTAAATATAGTTTCACTATAAATTGGTATATCATATACTATTTTATTTGGAAACATATTAACATAAATACTGCGACTATGAGACCAAAGAAGGTTTAGCATCTACTTAGTTGAAAGAAACTATTACGGGTTCTCCTGTTTGGGTTATACCAACTTGTTTTGGTGGTCCAAAAGTTTTCTTCTTTTTTACTACAGGAACTTTATCTTCATTTGATTTTTGAGGTTTTTCTACTGTTACTTTTTCTTTTTTTTCTCTTGGTATATATCTTAATTTCTGTCTTGCATTTTTAGCTTGTCTCTTCTGTTCAAGTTCTTCAGCAGTTGGTTCTGGTTTAGGTTCTTTTTGTGGCTTCTCTATAACTTGCTTTGGTAATTTTACTGGTTTCTCTTTCAATATCTTTTCTGCCTGTGCTTTTGGTAATGGTTCAGGTAGTTTAGCCTTTTTATCTTTTACATACTTATCCTTATATTCACGAATTGGTGTGATCTTCTCCGGCTCTAAGATATCTCTTAAGAATGCATCTTTAACTAAACGACGCTTACCAATTTGATTCTTTCGTTGTACTAATAAACTTAGTTCTGATTTACTGTATTTCGCTAATTGCTTTTCCGGCATACATAAAGGATATTCCCCGGCTTTTATTGGTGCATTACCACAAGCAGTAGGATTCTTAGGATCCGTTAAAACACTTTTTACATCAACCCATTTTTCCTTTCTCCAGGTTTTTAAGTTCTCCGGATTCTTACCTTTATAGGCTTTTTTGTCATCACCATATTTTTCACGGTATAATTTCAGGTATGTCCGGGTGTAAGCCATAGATCGATAAGCAGAAGGTTTATCATAGTTCTTATTTACCTCATCTTTGCTTTTATTGTATAGAGCTTGATCGCTAGGTTCAGCCATTTTATCTATTGTATAGGTAGAAATGACTGCACCGCTTCCTCTTCGTTTTTACAATCCAGTTAAAGGACTATGTGAGAAGGTAAATCTTGATTATGAAACAGTTATTGGAACCGGTTTAAGTGAAAAGATGAGAGAGGTTTATATATTAGCCGATATACAAAAGGAACTAAAAGATATTGATAAGAAAGATAGAAGTAGGGCTCAACATAAAATAGATTCTATGAATAGCAAGTATGGAGGACTACCTAAGACAGGAACTACAGAAGGAGAAGTCCAAGACAAGGGGCGTATTCGGTACGATGCAGGGCTTATTGTTGAGCCTGTATGCCCTGACTCTAGCGAAATGGATAAACCCACCGCTATACGATATGGCCTGGAAAATAGCAAACCTATCAAATATACAAGAGCTGAGATGCTCTGGTGTCCAGGAAAGGGAGTTATCCCAGGAAGCCAGCTCGGACTTGATTGAAGATCCCCGGCATTTAACAGAAAACGAACAGTAAATGAACAGTCTGAAAACTAAAAATCTCTGTATTAGGTATATAATATGTCTGATACAGAAGAAGTTGTGATACCTCGTGCTAGCAAAAGTCAATTAAAGGTAAATACCAAACCGGAAATTGCTCGTGAGAAGTTGAAGGAGAAGCGTGAACGGTTGAAGAAGGAGAAGGAGAATATGATAATTGAGGAAGCGAAGAAGAGGATGATACTTGAGTCTGAGAAGAAACTGCAAGAAGAAGTAATAGCAAAACAAGCGGAAGAAGAAAAGAAGAAGTCTGATCCGACATATGCTCTACTTATGAAGATGGAACAAATGATGGCTATGATGGGTCAAGCACCCGGACCAATTTCAAGGAAGAAGTCTGAGACCGTACCAGAACCAGAGGCTGAGAATGTGCAGTCTCCAAAGGCTAAGCGTGTTCCACGAAGAAAGGTTGAGGTGGTTGCAGATCCGGAGGTTGAGGAGGAGGAGAAGCCAAAGAGGAAACCGAGAGTTCAAAAGCAAATTGTTGATAAGCCAAATCCTTCAAAGGGTTTACCTAAACCACGCAAAAAGGTTGTATACTTACAGCAAGATCCAGTACCAGAAGAATCAACAAAATTTGTCGGATATGATGTTGCTCCTCCAGCAGAGCCTGTTCAATACCAGCCATCGCAGGGATTACTATCCGCAATGATGGGTCGTAGAAATATGAACAGTTTCTTCTAATCACTTCTTCTTGTAAGTCTTCTTAGCTTCCTTCATAGCATCGCTAAGTGTTGCCTTAGGGTTCTTCTTCTTGAGTTCAGCATATGCTTTCTTAACTGCAGTCATCCAAGCGGTCATAGGCATATTTCTAATATGTAGTGTGAATAGAATTTACATTTGGTTCCCCCAGTCTTAAAAGAGATCCTAAAGCCGGAGCTGGATTCATTGGCCTTCCAACAGATAAAACGCTATGTAAATATTGTGTTGCAGGAGAAACTCGTGACTTTGTCCAATCTACATTACCACCAACTATAGCAGGAGCTGTTGGTAATTTACCAGATGAATGAGTATTTAGAAGTGTTTCAAACCCAAATCTAGGATGACCTACAAAATGTCTTGTTCCGTTATGAGGGTGCATTGGTTGCATTTCTTCAGGTTTCTTAAAGAATAGATTACCTAGCATTTCTATTTTTAAGGCGGAAATAATTTTACATTTGAATATAATAGAAAATGAAAGCGGCATTTGCAAAAATGATGGAGAAGAATCCCACACAGTCTTCCCAAGTTGCTTTCCGGGCAGGTGGAAATGGAGTTCCTATTTTAACAAGAGCGTCTGCTTCTTCAACTTCGGGTTATCAAACTATGGGTTTACCTGGTGGTTCTATGCCTAGCCCCGGAGGAGGTGCTAATAAGACTTCACTTGGTGCTATTCGTATGGGAGATCAAGATGGTAATGCTCCAGGTTCCGCAATATTTCCTAATGATATATTTTACCCTCCTGGACAGCCTGAAAGAGAGTATCCTGAAAGAACTTTTGCTAATGTTGGTAATAATGTATATCAACCTGAGGAGGATAGTAAAGCAACTCTTGCTTTACTTCGTAGATTAGGTGACCAAAAGTTTAAGGCAGTATCACAAGCACCATTTGAGGATTATAGAGCGCAACAGCGTCTTGCAAGAGATCTGGAGGAAGCAAGTAGAAATGCGTCTCTTTCTGACTTAGGAACATCAAGAGAGATTATTCGTAATCTTGCCGCTGAACGTAGACAGCAGAATGAAGATGATTATCTTAGAAAAATACTTGATGCAGGTGGAAGCCCAGAATCTGCTAGAAAGGAAATAGAAGATGTTCGTAATGCTAATGCTTTACAGGAAGCAAGAAAGGTTGACGATAGAGAGTATCAGTCTAAGACTCTCATTCAGAGAATTGCTATGGCTCGTGGTGTAACACCTATGGTTAGAGAACATCTCAGTCAGTCTTCTTCTATTGATAATCCTCAGCGTAGTCAGGCTATGTCTCAGGCTATGGGAATGCCTGGTGATGGTTTTGGTACTTCTCCTCTTGACATAAATAGACAGTTTATGACCCCTGATTTCTATAGGAAGTTCTTACGTAGATCTACATTAACTCAGGAGGCTGGAGATGAAGCATCTGCTTTTAGCAACTTAATAACTGGTGCAGGTAATGAAGATCAATTAACAAATATGCAAAGTGGATTTTCTATGGCTACTATTAGAGGACAAGAAAGACAGAATCAAATTGAATTGGCTTCTGAGGCTTTAGCATCAAGACTTGATGCAATTCGTCAAAGACAATTTCGTATTAAAAGCCCATTACTTGAAACTGCAGTAGGTGAAGAAATTCTTGATAAACTTTATAATCTGAAGGCGAAGAGACCTGGTAATAAGGTATTGTTTTCTGCTGAAACAATACAAGAGTTACTTCCTTTACAATTACTTTTATCTATTAACAATAATGCTCAAATTAGACCTAATGGATATGAAAAACTTGTTGCTGAAAGTAAGAAATATACATGGACTACTGCTTCTGGAATTAGTACCAATTTACTTAGAGATTTAAGAAAAGTTGCTTACGCTATGAATGATTCTGAACAGAGTATAAGAATTCCATTTGCTTCTGCGTCATTACCTGATGTAACTCCCACTATGTATGCTCAACTCTTTCAAAATATTAAAAATGAAGGTATACCAGGTCTAAGAGGATCAATTGCTAGAGGTAGAAAAAGATATATAATTCTTTCCACAGAGGATTTAGGTCCTCTAGAAGCAGAAGATCTTGACGCTCTTGGCGCTGAAGGGGTTGCTGGTCCAGTAGTTGCTTCTCCTTATACGGCAGTTACTAGTGCTGCGACTAAGATTCAAGCACTCATTCGTGGTAGACTTGCTAGACGGGCTAGACCTAGTGGTGCTGTAGGAGGCGCTCTTGGCGCTGAAGAGGTTGCTGCTGATTTAGCCTCTATTGCACCTGGTCTGGCTGCTATGTATCCTGCTCCTCTTGGTGGAGCTGCTGCTGCTGCTGCTGCTACTGCTGCCGACTATGCCGATATGACTATTAAACAGTTAAGAGCCCTTATAAAATCTAGGGGATTAAAACCTGTACTCGGAAATAAAGATGCATTAATTGCAAGATTACTGGCTTAAGAATAATAATTATACTTAATAGAATGTCTTTAACCGCAGGCCAGTTGTTTCTGAGTTCATACAATAATCAGGATGGGCAAACTTCTACAGATTTTTCTTTGACATTATCCGTCCCGGTTACGAAGGCAAAGAGGCTTCGTCTTTTGGGTGCTACGATCCCAAATCTATTTATGCCTTTTGGCGCTAATGATAAGACTTGGACTTTTAGTGTAAATGCTGTTAACTATACTATGACTTTTCCCACTACTACACGTTGGGCTACTATTGCTGATTTTGTTACTTTTTGTAATAATTCTTTATTTTTTAGTGCTTCTCCCTCAGCTTGTCCTGTAACTATATCTTATTCAATTGGATCTAATCAGCTTACACTTACGACTAATACTCCTGGTCAAATAATTATTATGCCCGGCTGGTCTTGGAATAATACACAGGGAACTTCTGTGTCTTATAATGCTAACTATCGTCTTGGTTGGACTAATGCTTCTGCTAGAACTGGAAATACTACTCTTGTTGCTGATGGTTTTCCAAATGTATTTAATCGTTCTAATGTCTTATATGTAGTAACAAATATCGCTGCGACTTCAAATAACGATAATAATATTGGTAATGTACTTGGCCGTATTCCGGTTAATATTGGTTGGGGCGGCGTGATCAATTATGAAAATATTCATACAGATTTTGCAGGTGAGGCTTTTAGTGCTAACTTTAAAGATATTACAATTCAGGTTCTTGATGAGGACTATCAGCCATTAACAAATCCTAATAATGCTTATTTCAGTATGGTTATCGGTGTACACTATGACTAAATATCTATTTCGTAATAATTATATTACATAAATAGATGTCGGGTGGTAACTATGTAGTGCCCGGTGCAGATCCATTTAATCAGCAACCAGATATTGATGTAGAAGGACTTCAAAATAGACTTGGTATAATTCCAGCACTTCCTCATACTTCTGATACTATACAGTTAGCCATAAATCATGATTTAACTCCTCCAACTGCTATTGTTCCTGATGAAACAGCACCTACAAGTTCTGTTACACCATTAGGTATTAAATGTTGGTTATATACGAAGCCTGTATCAAATGCAGCGTTTAATTGGTATATGTATAACCCAAGATTTGGTAATCCAACTGCGCCTCTACCTTATAGAAAATATAGTTCTACAACAACTCAAGATAGAATTCAAAGTGTATGGGCTCTAGTTCAGCCAGCGGTTAATACTAATATTTATACACCTGGAATCATCGCACTCAATCTATATTCTTATGATGCTACTAATCCACCAACATCATCTTTTTACAATACACGGTGGGCTTATAGTAATACTGCTGGAATTAACTCAGGACAAACTGGAACAAATCTTTATGCAGGATATACATATTTAGTATATGCTTATGATGCTCCACGTATAACAAATCAGACAGGAGTAGGACAGCCTGATATACAAGATTGGGGTCTACGTGATCCTTATGATATTTATCCTGATGTAAATCATATTCCTTTACAAAACTGCGTTCTTGCTTTCAATCCTTGGACTGATGGAACTTACTATCGTACTTGGAATACTACTACTATTTATACAAATAATCAGACTGTTATATATTCTGGCTTTGGTGGAACACCTAATGGTATATTTTATACTGCTGTGGGAACAGTTCCAATAAATACTCCTCCGGTTTCTGCTACTGGTGTTGCATCGGCATTTTGGACTGCTATTTCTCCACAACCTTCTTCTTATGCCTCTCAGCCTATTCTTGCTATGAATATAAATGGTATTGCTGGAACTGCTTTGGGATGGACTGCAGGGCCTCTTTTACGTGTATTATCTATGGGTTATACAACTGGAAATAATCCTTATACACAAACTAGCGGAGTAAGATATATTCTCAATTAGTAGTAGATGTCTTGTCCTGGAAATAACTATGTAGTTCCCGGAGCTGATCCTTGTGCAGGTGGAGGAGGAGGTGGTTCTGTTACTTCTGTTAATGCTGGAACGAAAATTTCAATTACTGGACCACCAACTGACCCTATTGTGAATAATGAAGGTGTTGGTTCACTAAATACTTTAACAGGTAATGTTACTCTTTTTTCAAATAATTTAGTTATTACACCAGGTGTTCCGACTACAGACCAAATAACTATTGATTCTACTGGTGCTCCTGTATCTATAGTATATACTACATCTGGAACTTATCTTACTCCCGTTGGAGCTAAATTTTGTGATATTACGATGTGTGGTGGCGGAGGCGGAGGAGGAGGCGCTCAAGGATCTACAGCAGGAGGTGGAGGTTCCTCAGGGGCAACAAATTTATTTAAAGGTATTATGGTTAATGGTGGATTAAGTGAATTTATTATGACAATTGGGATTGGTGGATCTGCTGGAATAAATGGTGCAACGATTCCACCTGCAACTAATGGAGGACCAGGTGGAAATACAAGTATGTTTCTTAATGATACAACTTTTCCTTTTAATCCTACTTCTCTTGGAGGAGGTGGGGGTTTTATGTTAGGAGTAGGTGGGAGTGGAGGCGACTATGGTGGAGGCGGAGGAACTTGGGGTGCTGGTAGTTTTGGTGCTGGTGGAACTGGTATAAAAGGAAACGGAACGGCTGGTAATACAGTTCCAGGCTTAGGAGGACGAGGTGGCGGAAATATGCAACCTACTACTGGAGCAGGTGGAGGAGGAGGAACACAGGGTGGTTTTGGTGCTGTTGAGCCTTCTCTTGGTGGAGGCGGATGTGGTGGTACTACAGCAATACCTGCTCAGGCTGGTGGTTCTGGATTTGTAGCAATTACTTATTATCTTTAACTTAAGTAGAATGGTCAAGAAATACTGGGAAGCTAATATTAAAGGCCATATTATTGTTGCTCCTACTTTAAAGGAACTTGCAGTAAAACTAAAGATCAAACCATCTATGATTGAAGGTGTATATTATCGTTCAAGACTAGAAGATAAGATTAAGATTAGAAAGATAATAGAAGAACCAATAAAAATTGAAATGCCTAAGATACTTCCAAATGCAAATGGACTTTACGAAATTTCTTTTGATTAATTTTGGATATTCTTGGTAGATGGAACCTCCGGCTGAAGATCAGTTCTTAACTCCTCAGCAAAGATATAGACAATCAGAAAAATGCAGACTTGCCCGAGAGCGATATTATCTATCAAAAGGAAAAGTCAAAGCTCACGAATATTATGAAAGGAATAAACAAGTTATTTTGAATCGCAGTAAAGAGCGATACCATCAACTTAAGGTAGACCAAGAAAATAACTTGGGGAATGACTTGAATGAATAGCACATAAATAATACACATTTCTGAAGAACCTGTCGTACAGATTTCTCAGAAAGGTTTACCCCGGCAAATTATTTTCTGGGAACATCTTAGAAATGAATCGCCCTCTTGTGTATTCTACTGCACAGCGTATTGAGCAATATAACACGGTTAAGAGTGCAGGACTTAGTAGAGCCGATTACCGTGATGCGATCAGTAAACTTAACAAGGCTGAGATGAAGTTTCGCACAGCACAGAAACTAAAAGCCAAGAAGGAGGCACAGGCTGAAGAGGAAAGACAAAAGAGATCTATGGCTCTGGCTAAGATTAGGATTGAAGCAGAGAAGAAGAAGAGGGCTGATAAGAATAAGAAGAGAAGAGAGCAAAATGCTATAAAGAAAGAACAGGCTAAGCAAAAGGCTGAACAGGCTAAACGACAAGCATATATTGATGCTTTAATTACTAATATGCGTGATAGAAAAGGTGGAATATATCAGTTTGAGGATGCTAATCGTGTAGGTGTTTCTGATATGCAATTGATTGATACAATAGTTAATAATTCAGATAATGGAATGTGGGTAATTAAATTAAGTAATGGAGAATACTATACATTAAGCGATACTACAAGAACAAGACTAAAGGAAAAGTTAAAGACTGGTGTTATCTCAGAACAAGTTGATGTTGAGAGTGATGGTAGACTTATTTATGCTATTTCTGAAGCAACTAATGTATTCGTAAGCCCTGTAGATCCTGTCTATAAATACAAGAAAAGAGCGCCGGCTTTCTTTAAATATCATTCAAAGACTAATATTGATTTATCCAGATGCGCTATTTGGTCTGAAACCGTTGTATCTAATTATGATGATACTTGTTTAGTAATAGCATTACGAAATGGTGGTCTATCAGTTCTAAAAGAGGAGATAATTAAGCGTATGATTAAGAATAGGTGCATTCCATTATGTGATATTCAAAAGATATGTGACGCTGCTAAGATTCAAATTAGGGTGAAAACTGAAGATATTAAAAATAATGGAAGACGCATTTTTGGTAAGGAATATGATGAAGTCTATTGTGTTGGTTGCTTAATAGAGCATTATTTTATTATTGAACCTACTGAATATACATCTTACAGCATAAAGCATTATAATGAATTAAAAGATGTAAAGGATTTTAATCAGATCTATGGTAAGGTTGGTAATAGTTATGTTCGTAATAAGGATAAGTATATTGACACATTTGATATAATCAAACTGATGCTACAAAATAAAGATACATTTTTTACAGAGATCACATTAGAAGATAAGTTTATAGCCTCTACTCAATTTTACGATAAGGTTAATGATGAAATTACGCATTTAGATTTTGATGTGGAAAAGTGTATTAAACCTGTTAAGATTGGTAAGCCCCGTGAAACTAATATGGAAAACTTATTCTTTGATTTTGAAACTAATCCAAATGGTGAACACAAGCCTTATCTATGTCGTACTTATGATGGTAAGTCTTCCAGAGAGTTTATTGGAGATAACTGTGGTCTAAAAATGTTATTTAGTTTAAAGCGTAATACAAGACTTATAGCACATAATGCAACATATGATTTTAGATTTTTAATTCAGTATCTAAGTCGTGTATCTGAGCTGGCTCGTGGTAATAAACTAATATCTGCTAAGGGTCGCTTTAATGATTTTGATATTGAGATCAAAGACTCGTATCACTTAATCACTATGCCTCTAAGAAACTTTCCTAAGGTATTTGCTATTGAAAATACTGTCAAGGAGGTAATGCCTTATACTCTGTATACTGATGATAATATTGCTAAACGCTTTGTCTCAATTGAAAATGCACTTTCTATGTTACAAGAAGACGAGAGAGAGCAGTTCTTACAAAACATTAAGCGATGGGATTTACAGATTGACGATTTAGGTGAAGCCAAATATGATATCATAAAGTATTCATCTATGTATTGTGAAATTGATTGTAAAATCTTGTATCAAGGCTATAATACATTTAGAGAGTGGATTAAGAAGACATTTAAATTAGATATTAACTTTATTCTAACTGGTGCTTCTCTAGCCCATCAATACTTCGTAAATGAAGGCTGTTATGATGGTGTAAATGAGCTTGGTGGAGTTCCACAACTATTTATTCAAGGCTGTGTTGTTGGTGGTCGTGTAATGTGTTCTGAGAATAAGAAAATGATGTTAGACTATGTCATAAATGATTTTGATGCTGTAAGTCTTTATCCTTCCGCTATGTTTCGTATGGACGGCTTCTTAAAGGGCGTACCGAAAGTAATAGATAATCACGATTACAATTGGATCAAGATGCAAGATGGTTATTTTATTGATATAGTCATTAAGAGTGTAGGGATAAAGCGTAAGTTTCCATTAATGTCTTATAAAAATGATGCAGGTGTTCGTGTATTTACTAACGATATGGTTGGTAGAACAATTCGTGTAGATCGATATACACTTGAAGATATAATAAAGTTTCAGGATATTACATTTGATGTCGTACGAGGTTATTACTTTGATGAAGGTTTCAACACTAAGGTTCGTGATGTAATTACCACAATATTCAATAAGCGTTTAGAAGCAAAGAAAGCCACTAACCCTATTGAAATGGTATATAAACTGATTATGAACTCTGGTTATGGTAAGTCCATTATGAAGCCCGTTGAAACTGAGTCTCGCTTCTTTGATACTTATGATGGTGAAGATGAGTTTAATGTTTTTCTAACAAGAAACTATAATTGGGTAACTTCCTATGTAAAATTTGGCAATAAGATTAAGGTTAATACTGTAAAGACCTTAATAAATCATTTTAATATTGCACAGGTTGGTGTATGTATCTTATCTAATTCAAAGCGTATTATGAACGAGGTAATGTGTCTAGCAGAAGATAATAATATTGATCTTTACTATCAGGATACTGACTCTATGCATTTGAGAGATGAGCATATTCCTATTCTATCTAAGGTATTTAAGAAAACTTATGGTCGTGAGCTAATTGGTAAGGGTTTGGGTCAGTTTCATTCTGATTTTAAACTATCTGATGGGACTACTAATATTGTTGCTACTAAGTCAATCTTTTTAGGTAAGAAGTGCTACATAGATAAATTAGAAGGCATTAAATCTAATGGTGAAAAAGAGACTGGCTTTCATATTAGAATGAAAGGTATTCCAGAGAAGTGCATTCATTATGTAGTGGCTAATACTCCTAAGTACAAAGATGTAATGGATTTGTATATTGATTTATATAATGGTAATGAAGTATCCTTTGATTTAACTAATGGTGGCTCTAAGGCCAACTTTAAGTTTAATAAAGACTATACCATCAACACTCTATCTATGTTTACGAGATCAATCAAGTTTTAGTACTTCGTTATAAAATAACTTGAGGAATAACTTGGGGAAATTATGTCATATTATGATATAAATCCCCCAAGTCTTGGGCAGAAAAATCCCCAAACGCACCCTGATCCCAGAATTATTTCTCCGGTGAGGGTATAAGATGACCTCTCTTCCCCTGGTCTCCTCCTGCTCTCGTCGTGCCTTCTCTGCTCGTCCTCCTCTTCGTGTTGTGGAACACGACAGCCCCCATCATTTCAAGCCCTTGTCCTCAATTCCCAGGGAAAAATTAGCCGAATGCCCAGCCCTCGCCGATCTAACGACCATAGACCCTCTATGGTATCTATCCGAGTATATGGGGTTACCTGGCCTTGTAAAGGGGGTTTCCCACTATGGATCGGGTATGACGGTCTTTAGCGAAAATATGAAACATATGACCGTAGTGTGTCGTTCTAGGGTTGTGGAAAATAAAATAAAGTTCAATCACGGGTCAGAAGAGTTCAAAGAGTCTAGGGGGGATTGTTGGGAGTTCTGTGTAAAGCGTGAGCGGATAGAGGTCATAACCAAGCAATTTAGATCTAACCCCTGCTATTACCCTTTAGTAATTCACAGGCCTGAAGATCTAAATTGCCCTATATGTGATGACTTACTAACCGGCCAGAATATGTCTTGCGATAATAAGCATCAGATCTGCCTCACTTGCTTTGACCTTCTCCAGGGGATTGGAGGTCAAAAGAAATGCCCTATGTGTAATACTCAAACATATAGCCAAGATCATATTACTAAATACGAACTAATGAAAGGGAAATTAATAAAAGAAGACCCTTATTTTTATTTAGATCTGTCATCTGGTAGAAACTCATTTTATGACTTTGCTTATAAAGAAGCCCTTTTCTTTGGTATGATTAAATATCTTGGCCGTCATACTGACTTTAACACATTTGACCAGATGCTTCTAAGTTCTCTATATAATTTTTATACTTTACATAAAGAGGCCTTTACATCTTACAATTTTAATTTATTAGACCAAGTTGATTACAATAATAGACAATTAAACCCATTTTCTGAGGATATCAATCCCGTGCTAGAAGACTTTATAGGAGTCATACGATCCCACGGGATTTCTCAAGATGTAGCATATACCTCTATTTTTGTATCTCAATATGACGATATAGATTTTTATAGAGACTTAGAATTTGTAGAGGGTAATGTCCTAAGGGTTAAGGATTACCCTAACGGATCAAAAGAAACTCTTAGAAGAGAAATCTATTTTAGGGCGAAAGTAAAAAGAGCCACCTCCGTGGAAATCAAAGCCCATCTATTAAAAATATTTCAAACGATCGCCAAAAACTCAAATAGATATAATAGCATTATTAATTCTATAATACAAAATGTAAATATGACATAAAAAACATCGTGCAG
>Ga0214923_10004475_pt1 | contig 16836 bp, 17 predicted proteins | sample LL1510_MetaG_FD_177993 | JGI IMG/M metagenome (GOLD analysis project Ga0214923, IMG submission 177993) | Freshwater microbial communities from Lake Lanier, Atlanta, Georgia, United States - LL-1510 | ecosystem: Environmental > Aquatic > Freshwater > Lake | place: USA: Georgia | collected... | reverse complement strand
TCTGATTATTTTGTAATAATTTAAGAGCCCATTTACTTGGATTTTTTAATAAATAATACCAATTAATTTTATCTTGATTATTTTTTAATATTTTATAAGACCATAAACTTGGATTTTCTGATAAATAATTCCAATCAAATATGAATAAACTATTATCTAATAGTTTATAATTGCAATAATTATTTTTCAACATTTTATAAGCCCAATTACTTTGATTTAATGATAAATAATTCCAATCAATTTCTTCAATATTGTTTTTTAATATTTTATAAGCCCATTTACTTGAATTTTTTGATAAACAATAAAAATAAATTATATCTGGATATTTTTTCAAAATTACTTTTGCCATTACTGTATTACTTTTAGATATATCTTGAAAATCTATTGAATCAATATGTTTACAATAAACATATTCAAAATTTATTAAATAGTTTATTTTAACATGTGGTTTCACCCATTTTTTCAAAGTTTTTTGAGGTTCAATTATATATTGAGCCATTGTAAAATTTATATATGATGATAATATTTTAATCATATATAAATTAAATGAAATAGTAATTTTAAGATTTATTATATCAATTTTTCAAAAAGTAATGTATCAAATAATTTATAATATTTATTAGATTTAACTATCTTGAATAAATAAGGATTTGATGAAAAATAATTCCAATTAATTTTTTCAGGATTTTTTTTTATTAATTTATAAGCCCAATAACTTTCATTTGTTTCTAAAAGTTTATAATCAATCCTATATGGATTATTTTTTAATATTTTATAAGCCCATTTACTTGGATTTGTGCATAACAAATCCCAAATAATTCCATTTGGAAAATTTTTTAGTAAATTACAAGCCCATTTACTTGGATTTGTTGTTAAAACATACCAATTAATTTTATCTGGATTATTTTTTAATAAATTATATGCCCATCTGGTAGTATTGCCTGATAACCAATCCCATTTAATTTTATTTGTTCTATTTTTTACAATTTTATTGATCCATTTATTTGAATTATGTGGTAGAGAATATTGATATAATCTATCTCTAGCATTCTTTAATATATTATAAGCCCATTTACTTGGATTATTAGATAACCAATACCAACTAATTTTAGATGCCCATTTTTTTAAAATTAATTTTGCCATTATTGTATTACTTTTTGATATGTAATAGTTATTAATTTTATGTATATCTCTACAATAAACATATTCAAAATTTGTTAAATTTTCAATTTCAACATGTTGTTTCGCCCATTTTTTCAAAGTTTTTCTTGGTTCAATTATATATTGACCTATTATAGAATTTATATATGATGATGATAATTTAACCATTATATAAATTAAATGAAATTGTAATTTTAATAATTTTATATCAATTTTTCATGTAATAGATTATCAAATAGTTTATTATATTTATTAGTTTTAACTATTTTTAATATATGAGGATTTGATGAAAAATAATACCAACTGATTTTATTTCTTTCACGTTTTAATATTTTATATGCCCATTTACTTAAATTAGTTGATAAATATAACCAATCTATTCTAATTGGATTATTTGTTAATATTTCATAAACCCAATTACTTGGATTTTTTGATAATGAACTCCAATTTATTTTATCTAGTCTTGATTTTAATATTTCACAAACCCAATCACTTGAATTGGATGATAAAAAACACCAATCTATTTTATCTAAATTATCTTTTAATATTTGATATGCCCAAATATTTGTATTTGCAGATAAATGACTATGATCAATATTATCTTCTCTAGATAAAAACATTTTACATGCCCAATTACTTGGATTGGTTGATAACTGCCACCATGTAATTTTATCCATATTTTTTTTTAATAATTTACAAGCCCATTTTGTAGGATTTTTTGATATAAATTCCCAATTAATCTTATCTAAATTTGATTTTATTATTTTATATGCCCAGTTACTATTATTTAATAATAACCAATACCAATTAATTTTATGTAAATTATTTTTTAATAATTTATAAGCCCACTTACTTGTATTTAATGTTAACCAATGCCAATCAATTCTATCTGGATGTTTTTTCAAAATTAATTTTGCCATTATTGTATTACTTTTTGATAAATAACAATTATAAATACTATTTTTATTTCTACAATAAATATATTCAAAATTTGATAAACTATAAATTTGTATATTAGGTTTCGCCCATTTTTTCAAAGTTTTTTGAGGTTCAATTATATATTTAGCTATTGTAAAATTTATATTAGGTGTTAATTTTTTAACCATATATAAATTAAATGAAATAGCGATTTAAATAATATTATATCAATTTTTTATGTAATAGATTATCAAATAGTTTATAATATTGTGCTGATTTAACTATTTTGAAAATATAAGGATTTGAAGAAAATGAAAACCAATCTATTTTATCTGGATTATTTTTTAATATTTTATAAGCCCATTTACTTTTATTTTCAGAAAACCAAAAATAATCTATTTTATCTAATCTAGTTTTGATTATATTATAAGCCCATTTACTTTTATTTTTTAACAAAGTAAGCCAACTTATATTATCTGGATATTTTTGTAATAATTGACAAGCCAATTTACTTGGATTTTTTGATAAAAAAACCCATTGGATTTTTTCTAGTTTGGTTTCTAAAATTTTATTAGATCGTTTATTTGAATTTCCTGAAAAAAAAGCCCAATTTATTTTATCTGGATTATTTTTTAATAATTTATATGCCCAATTACTTGAATTGATTGATAAAAAAGTCCAAGAAAGTTTATCTGGATTATTTTTTAATAATCTATATGCCCATTTACTTGGATTTTCTGATAATGAAGACCAATCAATTTTATATGGATGTTTACTTAAAATTAATTTTACCATTTTTGTTGGTATTCTTGATATATATGGTCCATTTATTTTATTTCTTGTATAAAGATATTCATAATTTGTTATACAGTTTTTTAGAACAGTTGATTTCACCCATTTTTTTAAAGTTTTTTTAGGTTCAATTATATATTGAGCCATTGTAAAATTTATATATGATGTTAATATTTTAACCATATATAAATTAAATGAAATAGTAATTTTAATAATATTATATCAATTTTTTATGTAATAGATTATCAAATAGTTTATAATATTGTGTTGTTTTAACTATTTTGAAAATATAAGGATTTGATAAAAAGTAATACCAACTAATTTTATCAGGTGCTGTTTTTAATATTTTATAAGCCCATAAACTTATATTTGATGATAAATATAACCAATCTGTTTTATCAAGATTATTTTTTATAATTTCAAAAGTCCATTTACTAGAATTTTTTGATAAATAATACCAACTAATTTTATCTGGTCTTTTTTCTAACATTTTATAAGCCCACACACTTGGATTTTTTGATAAATGATCCCAATTAATATTTATTGGATTATCCTTCAATAATTTATAAGCCCACTTACTTGGATTTTCTGATAAATATTGCCAATCAATGTTTTCTTTTCTGATCATAAATATTTTACCAGCTTTTTTACTTGGATTTGCAGATAAACGTTCATAATCAATATTACAAAAATCATTTTCCTTTAATAATTTATAAGCCCATTTACTTGGATTTTTTGATAATAATTCATGGTCGATTTCATTTGGATTATCTCTTAATAATTTATACGCCCATTTACTTGGATTTAGTGATAACCAATACCAATTAATTTTATTAGGATATTTATTCAAAATTAGTTTTGTCAGTATTGTTGGAGATTTTGATAAATGATATTTATTGATTATATTTATTTTATTACAATAAATATATTCAAAATTTAGTAAATTATTTATTTCTAGATGTTTAGATTTATGTTTCAAAGCTTGATTTATCCACTTTTTTAAATGTTTAACTGGTTCAACTATATATTGAGCCATTGTAAAATTTATATATGATGTTAATATTTTAACCATATATAAATTAAATGAAATAGTAATTTTAATGATATTCTATCAATTTTTTATGTAATAGATTATCAAATAGTTTATAATATTTATTTGTTTTAACTATATTGAAAATATAAGGATTTGAAGAAAATTCTTTCCAATATATTTTATATTTATTGGATTTTAATATATCATAAGCCCATTTACTTTTATTAACAGATAATATAATCCAACTAATTTTATCTGAATTATTTTTAAATAATTCACCAGCCCATTTACTTGGATTTTCTGATAAATACATCCAATCCATTTTATTTGGATTCTTTTTTAATAATCTATAAGCCCATGATTGTGGATTTCTAGATAACCATTCATAATTAATCCTATTTTGATTATTTTTTAATATTTTATAAGCCCAACGACTTGGATTACCAGATAAAGCATCCCAAATAATTAAATCTGGGTCATTTTTTAATAATTTATATGCCCATTTACTTGGATTTAATGATAAACACCATGTATCTATTTTATTTAAATTATTTTTCAATAAATTATAAGCATTACGACTTGGATTTAATGATAAATATTTATATATAATTTTTGATGGTATATTTTTTAATATTACTTTTGACATCATTGTATTGCCGAGTATTTGTAAATTTATTAAAGATGAATAAACTATATTAGTATTATTTATAGATATATTATATCCATATTTTTTATAGATTTCTGTATATATATATTTAATATCTAATACATCATCTATTCTAACATATGGTTTAACCCATGTTTTTAATTTTCTTACTGGCTCAATAATATAATTGCCAATTGTAAAATTTATGTATGATGATAATAACTTAACCATGCATAAATCAAATGGACTAGTATTTTTTATGATATAATATCAATTTTTATTCTAATACCGAATGAGGTTTTTCAATTTTTTTTATGTAATAGCTGATCAAATAGTTTATAATATTGTTTAGTTTTGTGTTTCATAGGCTTAAATATATTAGGATTTAATAAAAATACAAACCAATTAATCATACATGGATTATTTTTCAAAAATTTATAAGCCCATTTACTTGGATTTAGTGATAAATACCACCAATAAATTTTTTCAGGATTTTTTTTTAATAATTCACAAGCCCAATCACCTATATTTTGTGATAAACCATATAAATTAACATTATTATTTAATAATTTATAAGCCCATTTACTTGGATTTTGTGATAAACTATAAAATTCTGTTTTATCTGGTCTATTCATAAATATTTTCTTCGCCCATAAACTTGGATTTCTTGATATATCATCATAATGAATTTCTGTTCCATTTTTCTTTAATAATTTATAAGCCCAATTGCTTGGATTTCTTGATAAACTATTATAAAAAATTTTATTTGGATTATTTTTTAATAATCTATAAGCCCAATGACTTGAATTTTGTGATAATTTGTACCAATTAATTTTATGTGGTACATTTTGTAATATTATTTTTGTAATTAGTGTATTACTTTTTGATATTACACTATTAGCAATCTTATCAGAATTTCTACAATAAATATATTCAAAATTTGATAAGAATCCAATTTCTTTCACGTATGGTTTCACCCACTTTTTTAAAGTTTTTATTGGTTCCATTATATAGTTTGCGATCGTAAAATTTATATATGATGATACTAATTTAACCATATATATATTAAATAAAATAATAATTTTAATTATATATATCATAACCAACTGTAATTTCTGTTTCAACTGGTGATATAACACAATTTAGTTATTATAATAATTTATACTAATTAATTTTAAGTAATCTTAATAAATTTAAATATTTTATTTTATATTTAATGTATTTATGATGATGCATATCTTGCTCTTTTGCTTGTAAAACTAATTCTTTTAACCTATTATATACACGCTCATGAAAACTAATAGTTTGACTATGATTTCCATATCTTTTTAAATTATCTGTTTTAAGTTTGTCCCAGTCAATTGGATATAAATCCATGTCTATAAGTTTATATAATTTTTGCTCATCCTGTGATGTGGGTTCGTTCACTAATTTTTCTAGTTTCTCAATAAGAGGTTTTAATTTATCAGGTATTTTTAGATTTTTAGCTAATAGGTTAGATTCTATTTTATTAATATAATAATAAATACCTCCTATTGTTAGGTTATTTATTATATCTTCGTCTTTGTCTTTGTCTTCGTCTTCGCCTTTTACACGTTTTGCTTTTTTAGGAGCATGTTCATGTTCTAGTACATCTTTATGTTTTAGTACTCGTTGTTCCATTGATTTAATGGGTGGGCTTTTGGTACAAAGGGTTGGCTTTTTGGTACAAAGGGTTGTCTTTTTGGTACAACGAGGGTTCTTTTTAGTTCACCCTGTTCTATGGTTGCTGAAGGGGGTGGTTCATCTAAATGTCGCTTAGCTGATTGTATCGTCATAGCTGGTTCTGGTTTTGGTGCAAGAAAACTGCTAGTTCCAAAATTTGCTATATTTTGTTTTATTTGTTCATTATATTGTAAATCTGCTATTTGTTTTAGTTTTTCTTGTTTATCTAAAGCTTCTTTTTTCTCTTTTTCTAAAGCATCTAGTTGTGATTTAATAGATGATTCATGTGATGTTATATATTTATTAAATCCATCTATTATATTATCAATTTCTCCATATTTCTGTTTATTAAGTTGATTTTTATATATATTTACATTTATCCTTACAATACCAGAAAAACTATTAATTTTTTCAATACCGTCAAAATAAGTTCCTCTATGCTTATTTATATTTTCTATTGACTGATTCCTAATTTGACGTTCAATATTTAAAATATCCGATAATCCACAAGCAATATTTAATTCACCCTCTTCTACATATCCTACATTACTTATAACACTAGTTTCTATATCAGCCCCCAATTGTATATTTAAATTATATATTCTTCTAAATATTAGAGATGATAAATTAATAAAAAATATTTTTGATATAGTTAGTTGCACTGCTGTAGATGAACGCACTGCTGCAGATGAACGCACTGCTGCAGGTTCCAATATATTAATATTAATGGATAATGGTATTATATTTTTAGCTGCAAATTCAGTGATCAGATAATCATATTCGTTTATGTAATTTTTATAAAAATATGGTACAACTTCTTCATAGAACACGGAACTACCTAAAAAATTCTTATGTATAGCTGGATTACCATTTTGATCTCTTTTTTTATGTTTTTTTTTTGTATCATAATGCTGAATACTGTCATAATTATCTTTGCTATATATAGTTACACATTTATTTTGTTTATATGAAGTTAATAAAAGCATTAAAAACAACAGTGCCTTATCATCACATTCTTCTGCATCTTGATTTTCATTTTTCGTATTAATTATTTTTATATTTGTAATTATATAATCTTTATCTTTTAGTTGGGATAGTATATTATTCATATAATTATTCACAACTAATATATAACATATACTAGGATTTTGCGAAGCAGTTTCCTTTAATTTATATAGTAATAGAGTTAATTTATTCATACATATATTCACTTTTCTTTCTTTATAAGTAGGACAATCTTCCGATATTTCCCCTATTTCTGGATTAGCTGGACACAAATTTGCTACATCATACATAAAATAAAATATATATTCATTTTTTATTTGTGAAAAAAGATGATATACATTACCATATAATTGATTATCTGGACAATATGTTGTGTTATTTATATATTCATAATAACATCTTCTATCCAATGCTGGTGGTTCTAATAAAGCATCTGTCTCATTACAATTTATTTCATTTGGCCTAGGCTTTTTAAAAGGAATACCTAAATCATGTAATATATTACCATATGAATAATTATATAAGAATCTATCATCTTGTTGAGTTCCTTGAACTATAGCGTGTGGTTCTTCATCAATCATACTACTAATACTATCCATTATTTATATATATAATATATAAGAAAAAATATTATAATTATATATTTGGTGATAAATCATATAAATTAATAATTTTTTTTAATAATTTATAAGCTTAATAATTTAAATTTTGTGATAATTTATACAAATTGATTTTATGTAGTACATTTTGTAATATTACTTTTTGATATTATATTAGTAGGAATTTTGTTAGAGTTTCTACAATAAATATATTTAGAATTTGATACTAATCCAATTTCTTTTACATATGGTTTAACTCACTTTTTTTAAAGTTTTTTATTGGTTTCATTATATAGTTTGCGATCGTAAAATTTATATATAGATAATAATTTTAATTATATATATCATAACCAACTGTAATTTCTGTTTCAACTGGTGATATAACACAATTTGGTTCAAATGTATATATAAAACTAAATAATTTTTTGAACATTGCCTTTATTGAATTATCACATGCAAGTCTGGATGAATTCTTTTCTATAATTTTACCATTATCTGTTAATTCATAATCTGAAGGATGTATTAATACTAATGTTGAACCACCATATTGAAAATTACCTAATTCTTGATTTGTCTCAATATTTACATCCATATCAGTAAAATCTAAATTATTATTATTTACAACTTGTACATCAGTTAATTTATCTTGATTATTATATTTTTTATTAAAAGCATCTACAATAGATTTATTAGTTATTTCAATAGAGGCAACACAAGTAGCACCTATAATAGCTAAATATGCTATTTTTTTATTTTCTAATTCTATTTTCATAATGAGGCGAACATTATTAGAATATACATCGATACTACTTTTAACAATAATTGGATCAACGCTATATTTTTCTTTTCCTAATTTAGTGATCGAAAGAACTCTACCATTAACAGGGCAATGATATCTATGATAATGTTGAGGAGCTAATCTAAATACTAGTAATGAATTATTATCAAATGATATATTTTCTCCCATTAATTTTTGAGGGGTAAAATTAGTTCCTTTAATCCAAACATTTGATTTTTCTGCTTTAGGTAAATAAACACAATAACAATCAGCAGGTGATACAACAGAATATTTAGATTTTGTTTTAGGTAAACCAGCTCGTTCTCTAATAAAAAAATCATTTGGGGTGTTAAATTTAGACCAACAATCATCTGGATTTTCAATATCTTTACATATTTCAATAGTAGTATGATCTATTTTAAAATTATTTGCAAATGATTTAATACGTTCTTTAGCATTAGTTGTTTCCTTAAATCTTTCACAATGTTTTGTAAGAACATCTGATACAGCTGCTCCTAATACTGGTATTTTTTGTGCATGAATAGCAGGATTAAGAAAAATAGATTTTGGTTGTATTACTTTAATTCCTTGAGTATTTTCAATTCCACCACCACATTGATTTTTCAAATCTAAATATTTTTTCTTATATTGATAATATTTATATTGATAATTTATCATATATATTATTAAGAAAAAAAATACAGATATTATTATATAATTTATGATATCCATTAATTATTATTATAAATAAAAAAATTGCGTAAATAACTTATTAAATTATATGTATTATAATTTAATAATGGATAAACCTTTGCTTTTAATTGATACTTCATATACTTCATTTTATAGATTTTTTGCTGCGTTGAGATGGTATTCTATGGCAAATAAAGAAGAATTTGAATTAATTGGTACTGATCCAAAATATAATTGGGTTGAAAATAAAGTATTTATGGAAAAATATGAAAAAATGTATTTGGATAGTATTTCAAAACTTGTTGGAAAAAAAGTTTTTAAAAATTGTAATATTTTATTTTGTTTGGATACTCCTAAAATGAATTTATGGAGAATGGAATTAATGAAATCTTATAAAGGCGATAGGGCAGATTTAAGTAAAAAAAATAATTTCAAACCTGTTTTTGAATATACTTATACTACAATGTTACCTAAAATTATTAAAGATAATAAACATATTAATTCATTATCTATTGATAAACTAGAAGCAGATGATTTAATAGCTGGTATATCATTATATTATGAAAAAAATTACCCAAAACATCAAGTATATGTTATTTCTGGTGATGAAGATTTTTTACAACTTGGACGGCCTAATTTAACTATTATTAATTATAAATCTAAAAAACCTATTGAAATGAGTAAAGAAGAAGCTATGACAGCACTAAGACATAAAATAATTAATGGTGATAAATCAGATGGTATTAGTGGTATTATACCAAAAGGCACACGACCAAAACCAACAAGAAAACAAATGGAAGCATCTCAAGAAGAATTAGATAAATATATATTAACTAATATTGAAGTAAAAAAACAATATGAATTAAATTTAAAATTGATTGATTTTAATTATATTCCAAAAGAATATATTACTAAAATAATTGATAGTTTTACTAAATTAATTTTTTTTTAATTTTCTCAAAGCATTTTGTAAATCTGCCATTGTAGGACAAAATCTCTGACTTTCATTTTTTGGTAAAATAGGAATATTTAATGGTTTACTTTCTGCCATTATATAAGGTAATGGTGGAGGTGGTGGAATATTTCTTGGTATATTTATTGGAATAGTTTTTGATTTAATAAATGGTTTATCATCATCTAAAAAATTAATACCTTGTTGTTCTGGAGTAGGTATATAATGTATTTGATATAATTGAGAAGATAAACCCATTTTATTTCCTTTTTGCCAAATATTATTAATTTTTAAAATAATTTGTATTTGACTATTTATTTTAAAATCTGCTAATGATAAATTATTTTCTAAAGTTGATGTTATTTTATAATCAGGGGTTATTCCCAAACCAATTTTTAAAAAGTTTAATAACTTTCTTTTACTTATTAAACTTATAAATTCTTTGTTAATTTTTTTATTTGAAAAACAATCAATTATATTATTTTCAAAACTTTCTATCCAATCTACAAATCTTGATGTTTTTAACCATTTTGGATAAACTGGTATATTTACTTGATTATATTTTTGATTTGCTAATGAATAAATTAATCTTAATAATGGTACTTTTAAATATATTTCTTTTGGTGCTGTATTTTCATCATCTTGATAATATATATAATATCTCGATGAATTTTCATCTATTGGTATTTTTCTTCCAATAATAAAATTTTCAAAATTAAAATTAGTTTCTTCATTTTCAAAATGGATTAAGTGATAACTCATTAATTAATTATTTAAATTTTTCCTTATAAAAGTTTTCTTAAAAAAATATGAATATATAATACATTAATGAGTATCCAAGAGTTTGTAAATGTTTTAAATCAACTTTGTGAATTTGATATTAATTGGGATGATATTATCAAATTATCTAAAGTTAATAAAGAATTATCTATTAAAATTAAATTAGCAGATGAATTAGCAGATGCTTTAAAAATAGAAAATAATAAACAACAAGAATTGATTGTAAAGCTTAATGATAATAAGAGTAGTTTAAAAAATGAAATAAATGATTTGAAAAATAAAATAACAATTATGGAAAAAGAATTATTACAAACAAAAACAGCAAATGAACAAATTAAAGAAGATCATAAATCATTAACTAGAGTTTCTAATATTATTGGTATTAATAAACAATTAGCACAAGCTCAAAATTATATTAAAATTCTTGAAAGTCAATGCGGTAAAAAAAATATTCCAACACCTAATAAAAATATTATTAATAATGATATTGAAGAAGAAGATGAAGGAGAATATGAAGAATTTGATGAAGGTGATATTGAAGGAGATATTTAAGAACCTATTGAAAAACCAGTTGAAAAACCAGTTGAAAAACCAGTTGAAAAACCAGTTGAGAAACCTGTTAAAGAACCTGTATCAAAGAAACTAGTAAAAGAACATGTAAAAGAACATGTAGAAAAACCAGTTGAAAAACCAGTTGAAAAACCTGTAAAAGAACCTGTAGAAAAACCAGTAAAAGAACCTGTAGAAAAACCAGTTGAAAAACCTGTATCAAAGAAACTAGTAAAAGAACCAGTCGAAAAACCCATTGAAAAACCAGTCGAAAAACCTGTTGAAAAACCTACATCAAAGAAACTAGTAAAAGAACCAGTAGAAAAACCAGTAGAAAAACTAGTTGAAAAACTAGTAGAAAAACCAGTTGAAAAACCAATTGAAAAACCAGTAGAAAAACCAGTAGAAAAACTTGTAAAAGAACCTGTAAAAGAACCTGTAAAAGAACATGTATCAAAGAAACCAGTAGAAAAACCTATAATAAAATCTGAAGAAGAACAAGTAGTAGATTATGATTTTGACCCAGATACATTTGAAGAATTGAGTGGTTTTGAATTAGTGCAATTAAAAAATAAATATTATTTGAGGAACCTAGAAACAAATGAACTACATACAATTATTGAAAATGATATAGGTGATGTAGTAGGTATTATTGATAAGCGTGGTAAAGTTAAATTTAATAAAAATTAAATATTTTTTTAATCAAATATTAAACAAATCGTTTGAAATTATCAAATAATTTATTTAATAATATTAATGAATGTTTATGGTATTGATTTTGGAACAACAAATACAATAATTACAAAATTCAATCAAAATAAATCATCAGCAGATTTGGTATTAGATGGTAGTTTTAAACATATACCAAGTAAAATAGGATTTATAGATAATAAAATATATTGTGGGAATTATATTCCATCAAATTGTCAAAATATTATACATAGTTTTAAAATAACTTGTAATGAAAACCAAAAAGAGTATTATAAAATATTTTTTACACATTTAAAAAATATTATAAATGAACCTAATCCAAATGTTGTTATAACTGTTCCATCAAATTTTAATGATACTCAAAGAATGTTAATATCAACAACATTTGAAAATGTTGGTTTTAATGTTATTAGATTAATTAATGAACCAAGTGCAGCAGCACTAGCATATGGTTTAGATAAATTAGAAGATATAAAATTCCTTGTTATAGATACTGGAGGTGGAACAACTGATCTAACTTTATTAGAACATATTGATGGATTATTTGAAGTTATAACATCAATTGGTGTAAATGATTTAGGTGGAAATGATTTTACAAATATTATTTTAGATAATATGATTAATTATTTCAGGTTAGATGAAGAACATAAAAATATATTATTTCCAAAAGCCCAATTAATGAAAGAAAAATTATCATGGTTAGATAATTATCAAACAAATTTTACAATAAATGAAAAAACATATACATATAGTTTAACAAAAACAAGTTTTGAAATATTATGTAAACCACTAATAAAAAAATTTGAAGATACATTATCACAAATAAAAAATAAATATTCAAATATAGAAAAAATTATTATGGTTGGAGGAACAAGTAGAATACCATTAATTGCAAATACTATTTTTAAAATATTTGAAATGAAACCATTAATTCATAAAGATTTAGATTTTATTGTAGCAAAAGGAGCAGGTTTATATGGTGGTATGATTAAAGGATTATATAAAGAAAATAAAAATATTGTTTTTATGGATGTATTACCACAAAGTTTAGGAGTAGAATTAGTAGATGGTTCTTTTTCAATAATTATACCAAAAAATACTCCATTACCTGTTAAATTAACACAAAAATTTACAACAAATAATCCTAGTGATCCAAGTATTAAAATTAAAGTTTATCAAGGGGAAAGACAAATTGCTAATTTAAATCATTTTATTGGTGAATTTATATTTAATAAAATTACATTAGGTGGAACACCTATAATAGATATTTCATTTAATGTTGATCTAAATTCTATTATAACAATTAATGTATTAGATAGAAAAACAGGTAATGATACAAATATTATATTCAAAAAACAAATAGTAGATATTAATGAAAATTACGAAATTTATAAAGAACAAGATTATAAAATATTACAAAAAATGAAATTAATATATCAAATTGAAACATTTATATCAAATGCTTTAGAAAATTTATCAGCAATAGAATTTGAAACAGAACAAGAAAAAATTGATATGATTAATGAATTTGATAAAATTGAAAAAAATATAGAAACAGAACCAGATAATATTATTTTAATAGATATATTATCAGGATTGGAAAAAAAATATAATTTATTTGGTCAAAATAATTCAGATAATAAATTAGAAGATAATAATAATAATGATAAATCATTATTAGAATTAAATAATATGGAACAAGTTGATTTATTAATAGGTAAAAAAGAATTAGAATTTAAAATTCAATTATTATTGGCTAATAATCCAGATTTTGAAGAATATTTATTACCAGTTATAGAAACTATGAATTCTACCAAAGTTGATTTAGATTGGATAAAAGATAAATTAAATTTATTAAAACAACTTGAAACAGAACTTGAACCAAAAGAAGAAAAGAATCAATTAAAACAATTATGTGCTTATTTATTAAATGGATTGCATAATGGTACAATTGATATAGGTGATTATAATAAAGAATTAGAAATATTAGTTAATGATTATATGAATAGATCAGAAGAAAACAATATAAATGAATTATGTGAAGAATTAAATAATAAATGTTTAGAATTATATTCTAAAATAAATCCAATGGACAAACCTTAGAAATAAAACTTGAAGCATTTTTATGTCCATTACCTCCAAAATGTCTAGATATAATAGAAGTATCAAAATCTCCAATACTTCTCAAACTAGATTTCCAAAAATTTTTAGTATTATTATAATGAAAAACTATGGCAAAATCAACCCCATATTTTTTACAAAGTTCATTTCCAATTTCTGAAACATTATCAATACTATTAACAATACAAATATTATATTTTTTTTCTTGAAAAATAATTGTTTTAATTGGAATATCTTGACAAATATTTTTTATTTTTGAATTATTAAAATCTACTAATAATGAACCTTTATCAATACATAATTTCATATTATCTGGATTTAATAAAAGTTTATCTAAACATTCAAAAATACTATTAAAATTTTCTAATATATCAGTTTGTGCCATTAACCAAGTTGTAAATTGTTTACTATTTGGAATAGACCATCTCCATATATCTCTATCTTCCACCATTTTTATAAATTCTGGCATATTTTCATATTCAAAAAACCAATCCCATGTTAAACTAGCTCCAGATTTAGAATTATCAAATTTAATATATGGTTTTTTTAATTCCTTTACATAATTATGATGATCTAAAATATTCAATTTTGTTGTAATAGTTTCTAATTTTTCTAATATTTCTATTTTTGGTGTTATATCACAAAATAAAACTCTTTTACCTGCTAATCTAGCTAAATCTAAAATATTATTATGATCATATGGATATAAATCTATTTCTTTACCTTTAACCTCTCTATGATAATAATCTGCTACCCATGCACTAACTAAACCATCTTGACAAGGATAATGAAATACAACAATATCATAATAATTTTCATTAATTCTATCTAATATTTCCATTAATTATTATATAACAAAATAGGAATTTAGATTTTTTTTATCAATTTTTATTCTATTTGCTTTAGCGAAATCAATTTTTATTTCAAAGTTTTTAATTTTTATAAATTTTATTTACAATTATAATGGTAGATTTTGTAATAGTTAGTTTAATATTTAGTTATGGATTACATTTATATCACATTATTAAAAATTGTAATACACAAGGTGTAAAAGAAGATATAGAAAATATTGAAAAAGATATATCTAATCCAGAAAAATTAGTAAAAGATATTGAAAAAATAGAAAAAGATATAATAAATTCTATTAAAAATGAATAAATTTTTTCTAGTTTATTTTATATATTATGGAAAAACTTTATTCTGGTGCTGCTACCTTTGGTTTGTTAGAAGCTAAAGCTGGTTTGATTTGGAATAGTTTCTTAGGTGGAATATTTATATTAGTTGCTATACTAATTTTCTATAATTATAATAAAAAACCCAAGGTTCAATCTGAGATCAAGGAAGATAAACCCCAAGGACCTAACTGGGTTGCACTTGGATTTATACTCTTTGGAGCAGTATTGATCGGTGGTTCTATATATAAATATTATATGGCTACTCATTCTGAAACATATGCAGCAATGTCTGGAGTACAAACTGTTAATAATACCGTTGCTGGAACTTTAAATCAATTACAACCTATTAAGATTCCTTTATCTGGTGGTAGTTTAATTTTTACTGAAACTGAAATATAAATTTATATTTTGAATAATCATTCTATAAATTTATAATAAAAAAATAATCTATTTATTTAGGAACTGGCAACAGCTGCAACTTGTTTCTTAGAACCCTTTCTAGATGCTTTAGCAGGGGCTTCTGCAGCAACTGGACTAGTGGCAGTAGCAGTGGCAGTGACAGTAGCACTAGCAGATGCTGTAGCTACAGGAGTGGCAACAACTGCACTAGAACCTTGAGCCATATATTCACTCAAAGGCATACCTCCAACCATTTCAGCTCCATTTTCACCAAGTTTGACACGTTGGAGATGATTCTTGAAATTCTTAACAATTTCACGAGTAGTACCATCCTTTCCACTAATAGTATAAGAAACAGGAGCATCGAGTTGTTTACGAGAACCAATATAAGATGATTCTGCTTTGTTAGAACCACGGGTAGTTTCGCAAATAGAAAATCTAATCATATTAGGGGGTGATGCAGTAGGATTAGCTTTCTTGAAATTACGGTAGTAGATACTCAAAGCTTTTGAACCAGCTTGATAAGGGGTAGAGCCAATAAATCTACCATCAAACAATTCTTGGTCAGGGAATCTGGCCTTGAATGAACGTCTGCCATCATCTTCTTCAGCTGCAGCAGCTTCAGCAACTACAGGAGCAGGAGTTGCTTCTACAGTAGCAGTGACAGTTCCCTTACGAGCACGTTTTGCTTTAGGAGCACCACCAGCAACAGAAGCATCAGTAGCAGGTGCTACAGTAGCAGTAGCTGCTTTACGACCACCACGACCTTTAGGAGCAGTGGCAGGAGCAGCAACAACAGGAGCAGTGGTAGCAGTAGCTT